>Ga0208879_1000449_pt1 | contig 42620 bp, 37 predicted proteins | sample Knorr_S15_td_Bot_FD_185605 | JGI IMG/M metagenome (GOLD analysis project Ga0208879, IMG submission 185605) | Marine microbial communities from Southern Atlantic Ocean transect - Knorr_S15_td_Bottom_ad_5009_LV_A (SPAdes) (version 2) | ecosystem: Environmental > Aquatic > Marine > Oceanic | place... | reverse complement strand
AAATTTATCATGGTCTTCAGAATATATTAACTCGTCATATTCTTACATCTATAACAACCAACTCTGTCCACCCTACCCAGATTGTTTAACAGAAGAAGATATAGGATACCAAAACACCTCAGAATGTGAAGAACCATCACTCTGTGACGAAGAGATAGAAGTTGAGTTATGGGGTGAGTGTTATAATATTGAGGAAACTACTTATTTAGATTTATCCAGTAGTGGACTTACTGGAGAGATACCACCTGAGATAGGAAACCTGACCAATTTAACTTATTTAGATTTGGGATATAATGAACTCACAGGAGAAATCCCAATTGAGATAGGAAACCTGACGAATCTACAACATTTATTATTACGTTATAACCAACTTACAGGAGAGATACCAGTTGAGATAGGAAATCTTACAAATCTAACTCATTTATATTTACAAGTAAATCAACATACTGGAGAAATCCCAATTGAGATAGGAAACCTTACAAATTTAACTTTACTACAATTATATTACAATCAACTGAATGGAGAGATTCCTCTAGAGATTTATAATCTAACAAATTTAACTCTACTATCATTTAATTGGAATCAATTTAGTGGAGAGATTCCATCTGAGATAGGAAACCTTACGAATTTATGGGGTTTGAATTTATCCAACAATCAATTCACCGGAGAAATCCCAGTAGAGATAGGAAACCTTACAAATTTAACTTTACTATCATTATATAATAATCAACTGAGTGGAGAGATTCCTATAGAGATTTGTAATCTAACAAATTTATCATGGTCTTCAGAATATATTAACTCGTCATATTCTTACATCTATAACAACCAACTCTGTCCACCCTACCCAGATTGTTTAACAGAAGAAGATATAGGATACCAAAACACCTCAGAATGTATTGAATACCAACTTGGTGACATCAATATGGATGAAGAAATCAACATCCTTGATGTAGTTCTTGGAGTAAATATTATTATTGAACTAGTAGAATATACAGATGAACAATATGAACTTCTTGATTACAATCAAGATGGTTCAAGTAATGTACTTGATTTAGTTCAAATGGTTGATTATATATTAGAGTTATAAAATGGGTCTCAAATTATCTATTGAAATGATAATTTTTATGAATAGAAATATCAAAGATTATAAACAGAAATTAATCACTTTGATGACCATATTCTCATTTATGAATATTGGATGGGGATGTATTGATGGTATTGAAGTTGAGTTATGGGGTGAGTGTTATAATATTGAGGAGACGAATTCTTTAACATTAGATAATAACAATCTTACTGGAGAGATCCCATCTGAGATAGGAAACTTAACGAATTTAACTGTGTTGACTTTATCTCTTAATCAACTAACAGGTTCAATTCCACTTGAGATAGGAAACTTAACGAATTTAACTATGTTGACTTTAGGTTCTAACCAACTCACAGGAGAAATCCCCCCTGAGATTGGAAATTTGACGAATTTAAGTTATTTGTGGTTACATAATAACCAACTCACGGGAGAGATACCTGAAACTATATGTAATTTATCAATTAATTGGGGAGTAGTAGATGATTGGGGAAATAACACTTTTCACATATTCAACAACCAACTATGTCCACCCTACCCAGAATGTCTAACTGAAGAAGATATAGGATACCAAGACACCTCAAACTGTGAAGAACAACCACTTTGTGATGAAGGATACGTTGAATTGTGGGGTGAATGTTATACTATCACATTTACTACTTATTTAGATTTATCGGAGATGGGACTTCTAGGTGAAATTCCATCTGAAATTGGAAACTTGATGAATTTAACTAATTTAGATTTAGGTGGAAACCAACTTTCAGGTGAAATCCCATCTGAGATTGGAAATCTAACTAATTTAACTGTTTTAGATTTTGGTGGAAATCAACTTTCGGGTGAAATTCCATCTGAGATTTGTAACTTAACGAATTTGACTGAATTGGAATTGGGGGGAAATCAACTTTCGGGTGAAATTCCATCTTGTATTGGGAATTTGACCAATTTAACTTTTATACATTTAGAGTATAACCAACTTTCAGGTGAAATTCCATCTGAAATTGAAAACCTAACTAATTTAATTTGGTTGAACTTTGTTCACAATCAACTTTCTGGAGAAATTCCTTCAAGTATTTGTACTTTAGATATGAATTGGAGTAATCCTGATAATTTCAATATTTACGAGAATCAACTCTGTCCACCATATCCATCATGTATTGAAGATTATGTAGGTGAACAAGAAACCTCAGAATGTGTTGAATGTTCTGAAACTAATGGTGACATTAACAATGACAACCTCCTCAATATCCTTGACATCGTATCAACTGTAAATTGTATCCTTTCAGATAATTGTAATGAATGTTCAGATATGAATGGTGATGATATAATAGATATTTTGGATATTGTATTGATGGTTAATGTTATAATAGATAATTAAAATATGCGTGTAACAATATTATTACAAATTCCCAAATCGGTTATCGTAGAATGACCTTTCCTAACACAAAATTTACCTTAAAAATTATCTTTAGAGCGTTCTGATAAAAGTTTGTAGATTTATCTTATGAATAATTTTATATCAATATGTTCTTATTTGGTTATTTTTCTTTCAATTTCTTTTGGTTGTGGACCTGAAGAAGTGACGAATGAAGAAGGAGACTATAAAAATGGTGAGAAACATGGAAAGTGGACTTCTTATTGTGAACATGGAAAGATAATTGAAGAAGTAAACTATACACAGGGTAAAAAACATGGAAAGTCGACTTCTTACTTTGAAGATGGACAGATTTGGTATGAAGGAAACTATAAAGATGGACAAGAACATGGTGAGTTTATATATTATGGATATGGAAACTATAATCTTCTTCATAAAATTGAGTTACAAAATTATATAAATGGTAAATTAAATGGTAAATTAATTCATTATCATATTAATGGAGCAATAAGTAGAATAGACAATTATAATAATGATAAAGAAAATGGTACCAGTATTTTCTATGATAAAGATGGGGAAATATATTGGTCAGGTAACTACAAAGATGGTGTCCTAATTAATGGAAGTTCTGTAAAATCTGAAAAACTGTTTAATTTATACTAAATTACTACCACTCTAATCCTCCTAAATTTCACTTATGTCCACTAAAGAAATTTTCCATTTTGATCATGTAATTAGTAGTGATATTTCAGCAATTATGAGCACTGATAATTTTTTGAGTTATCGGAATTCTACTGCTGAAAATCTTGGATATAATACAGAGTCACTTGCCATTCCCCAACAAACCCATTCTACAAATGTATTATTCGTAAATTCATCTGGTGAATTTGAAAATTGTGATGGACTTATTACAGATAATCCCAACATTATTTTATCACTCCAAACGGCAGATTGCATCCCCATCTTTTTATATGATGTGATCACTGGTTTACGTGGTTTAGTTCACGCTGGTTGGAGAGGTGTGGTTGGTGGCATCGCCTGCAATGCAATTGAGCTTATGGTCAAGCATCAGTCAACTGTTGAAAATTTACAAGTTCTATTGGGTCCTTCAATTTGTAAGCATTGTTTTGAAGTGGGAGTAGAGGTTGCAGACCAATTTGATAAAAACTGTGTAGTGGCAGGTAATAATAATAAATATTTTGCTGATCTACATGCTCAAGTCAGATTACAATTATTAAAATATAAAATTAGTGAAAATAATATCCATTTGTCTAATATTTGTACATTTGAAAATCAAGACTGTTGTAGTTACAGGCGAGATGGTGAAAATGCAGGACGAATGTATTCATTCATGAGGGTGAGAAATGAATCTAATTAATTCAATATTATTGGGTATCATTCAGGGTTTTACAGAGTTTTTGCCCATTAGTAGCTCGGGTCACTTGGTGTTGGGGCAATATTTCTTAGGCATTGAAAGTCCCGGTATTTTGTTAGAAGTGGTCCTCCATTTAGGGACTTTACTTTCCATTTTACTATATTATCGACATGATATTTTTATGCTGATTCAGGGCATATTAAAGAAACGCTCTGAAAGTATGGACTATGCGTTCATGCTTATCATGGCAACAATCCCTGCGGTGGTGGTTGGTTTGCTATTCAAAACTCAGTTAGAATTTTTATTTTTACCAAAATTTGTGCCCTACATGCTACTGATTACGGGATGTTTTTTAGTCACTACTAAATTTGCAACCGAATCGCAGAAAAATATGACCATGAAAATTGCATTGTTGGTAGGTTTGTCGCAAGTTTTTGCCATGCTTCCAGGTATTTCACGTTCTGGGATGACCATTTCTTTGGCTATATTTTTGGGAATCCATCGAGGAGATGCAGCTATGTTTTCATTTTTTATGGCTATTCCCGTATTGTTGGGTGCGGGTATATTACAACTCCTTGAAGTGGGTGAAAGTGCAATTCAAGTATGGCCATCTTTGGTTATTGGATTTCTCGCCGCATTTATTTCAGGGTATGTGGTCATAAAATGGTTAATCAAAATTATATCAAATCAACATTTTTGGAAATTCTCATTCTATTGCATTTTTGTAGGTCTGATATGTATTATCGTTGGGGTGGGGGGCTAAATGGCTAAAGGGTCTCCATCAATTGGTCAATTAATAAAACGCATTCATTCTAATGAGATTGCTCCAGCTTACAGCCTTTTTGGGAATGAATCCTTTCTTCAAGATTTTTTCATTCAAGAGTTAGCCACACACTTTTTGGGTGATTCGGGAACTAAGAAACATATTTCATTAGACGATGATAAGCAAGACCAGTTATTGGCTGACTTATCATCATTCTCACTTTTTAGTGAGCGTGAATTAATAGTGGTTCGGCAAATCAAAAAATTATCAGTGAATGCACGAAAAGAGTTAGTTGATTATTTAGGGAATACCAATCCAGATACGTGCTTAGTTTTAATATCTGAAGATTATGATGATCGAAATTCACTTCAAAAATTGTTAAAAGAACATAGTATTTTTATTGATGTTCGTGTACCTTTCCCATCCAAGATGAAAGAGTGGGTAAATTTTATTGTAAAAAGTCGACAATATAAAATTAATGACGGAACAATTTCAAATTTGATTGACTTATACGGTGATTCAATTGCCCATGTGGTAAACGAGATTGAAAAAATTACATTGATGGTGGGTACTGAAACGGAAATTGATGATAGGATTATTGAAACACAATTGTCAGCTGGGCGAGAGTATCATATATGGCAATTACAAGATGCAATGGGCAATAAAGATCTAACAAAATCTATTACCATTGCAAATTCATTGATAGAGAACGGAACAGGGGTACCTCAACTGATTATTAATTTTACGAATTTATTTCAGCAGTTATTGTGGTATTCCATGGGAGTTAGGCAGTCAACAGGCTACACGGGTTTAAATAAAATTATATCAAGAAATCTTAATAAATATAGCCGTAATTTCGATCAGAATGAAATTGAAAGTACATTGTTACTTTTACGGAAATCTGACATGCTGACTAAATCTACATCATTGAGTCCTCTTTCATTAATTGAACCTGCAATTGTAAATATTTGTAAGGGGATTTATGTCTGATTTTGATATATCAGATGAAGTGTTAATTAAGCAATTTCAAAATGGTGATGTACGTTCTTTTAATCATATTGTTCTTCGATACAAAGATCGCCTTATTCACTTTGTTCATGGATTTGTTCATGATATTGATAAAGCTGAAGATTTAGTCCAAGATACATTTATGAAGTTGTACACCCACAAAGATTCATATAGAGAAATTGCAAAATTTTCAACATGGCTATATACTATTGCGGGGAATTTAGCACGTACAGAATTGAGAAAACTTAAGCGCCGTAAAACATATTCGGTATCTTCTCTCAGTAGAGATGACCGAGAATTTATCATTCAAGGTACGGATGACGGTCCTAGTGAAATAGAAAGCTCTGAAAATATTCAGAGGAGGATCAAGACCGCATTATCAAATTTACCCACCAATTTTAGAACCATGATTATATTACGAGATTTACAGGAACTTTCATATGATGAGATTAGTAAGATTATGGATGTTCCGCTGGGAACAGTAAAATCCCGAATTAATCGGGGTCGATTAAAATTACAGGAATTGCTAACAAAAAAAGGAGACAGACTTTAATTGATGAATTGTTACAAGTTTGAAAATCATATTTCTGAATACATTGATGGTGAATTGAAAATGGGTGTGAGAAAAGGGTTTGTCACCCATAAATTAGATTGTATTCTATGCAAAGAAAAACTAGAAGGTATTATTGCCATAGTAAAAGAAATGCCAAACATAGCAAGAATACAAACTTCGGGAGATTTCCTGAATAAATTACACCAAAAAATTGAATCTTATGAGAATCGTTCACCCCTTAAAATGGGTCGAATTTTTGGATTTGATTATGCCTCAGCAGTAGGGCTTGCTGCAGCTATGGTATTGGTTGTTAGTGCATCCTATTTATTAGTGACTGAAGATTCAGTCCCAATTGTTGATTTGGACAAAATATCCACTCGAAACGGTCATATGACTCAAGAGCCCCAAATAACAGTTAGTAACCCAAATAGCTATATTGCAGATCAGGATTCGTCAGATAAAAATAATGAGGAAAATCAATTCAATATGCCTATTCGGTTGGTGGGTGGATCAAAATAGATAAAATTTAGTATTTCGATGATAAAGGGTTTAAATTACCTTTCATGATTTAGGTCGCATTTTGTAAATCTTTAAACAAGGGAATATTATGGCAAAGAAACAATCTTTTGGTGAAAAGACCAATACCAAAAAAAATGTAAAAGATATGATTAAGGTGGTTCGTTCTTCAAGTTCAGTGAAAACAGGAGCCCTCCGTTTTTCTACTGAAATGGTTCGAATTCCTGATGGAAAAAGTGCAGATAATGTGGTAAAAGAACTATTATCTAAGTAAATAAATAAAATTATAGTTTTAAAATAGGAGGGTAATCCCTCCTATTTTTTTATCCAAATGATTTTACTGAAATCAATATTAATCATTTTAATTTTTGTTCAGGGATTAGTTGCATCTAATTTGGGAGATGCCATATATTTTTTCATCGAAGGTGAAATTGCCCTCATGGAAGAAGATGAAAAACAAGCTGTTGAGAATCTCACTAAAGCCCTAAAAATATTTCCGAACTCCCCTACAATTCATACTGCACTGGGTGAAGTATATTATAAGCAAAAAGACTATAAAAATGCGCTGAAAGCTTACAAAACTGCCTATGAATTAAATTCCGAAGATGTTGACTTGGGGTCTAAAATATTTGGTTTGCATAAGCAAATGGGGCATAACAAATCAGCACACGATTTTCTAGATCAACTATTAATTACTCATCCTCAAAATATTCAATTTCTTTATGAAAAAGCCCAGATTCAATTCAGTAATGAAAATTGGCAGGGACTTATTGATATCTATGCCAAGATATATACATTGGAAAGAGATGAATCAATCTTGGAAAGGATGATAGAAATTGGTAATGCAATCGCCATAATGGATGTTGTATATGGTAAAATCCTAGAATTGGAACCAATAAAAAATGATAAAGTAACCTTATTGGAGATTTTATCCCAGATTGCATATTCTCTGGAAGAATATCAGAAGGCAATTGTACATTTAGATTCATTAAAACTAAAAATTGATACGAATGCACCCTATCTTCTATCTGGAGATATTTATTTGAGAAGTGGAAATTATGAGGAAGCTAAAATAAATTTTGAATATGTTTATAGAGGGGGTAAAAGTAGTTTTGAAATTATGCGAGCACTACTCATTTGTTACTCAAGCTTAAATGAAATTAAAAGTGAAATTGACATTAGTAATTCCATGATGCAGGCATATCCTGAAGAAAATTTGGGATTTGAATCACATGCATTGGCATTATTAGATAATTCTCAATATTCTGAGGCAATCTCAACCTTGATTATTGCGAAACAAAAATTTCCTGAAAGTACTTCAATCCTATTTTACTTAGGTTCAGCCTATAAGCAAATTAATCAATTTGATGAAGCACTTCTAGAATTTAAGAATTACCTTAAACTTCAACCTGAATCAACAATGGTTTTGCATTCTATGGCACTGATATATGAAGATGAAAATCAATATGCGTTATCTGACAGTCTATTTTCAATAATTCTCGCTTCAGATGAACATAATGCTATGGATATGAATGATTATGCATACATCATCTCAGAAAGAGAGTCCTCTTCTAAGGAAGATTTAGACTTTGCCCTCAATTTAGCAAAAAGAGCCAATAAATTAGATCCTTTAAATCACATGATTATGGATACTGTAGGATGGATTTACTTCCGAATGGGTGATGCGGAGTTGGCACTTAAACATCTACAAAACAGTGTGGAAAATGGGGGTGAAAATTCTGTCATATTAGATCATCTGGGTGATGTATATTTAAAATTGGGAAATACTGAAAAAGCACTGGAAATTTTTAGGAAAGCAGTAGAACTAGATTCATCTAATCAAGAAATAAAGAAAAAATTGGAACCATTGAATGAATAATCAGAATATAAGTATAGTCATCCCCGTTTATAATGAAGATGAATCAATTCCATATTTATATAGAGAGATAAAAGATGCTCTATCAAATTATTCATCTCATGAAATAATTTTTATAAATGATGGTAGTATTGATAATTCTTTTAATGAAATAACAAAAATTGTGGAACAAGATTCATCCGTTATTCTAATTGATCTGTATAGAAATTTTGGGAAAGCAGATGCTTTGAATGAAGGCTTTAAAGTTGCTTCGGGTGATATTATGATTACAATTGATGCAGATTTGCAAGACGACCCTGCTGAAATTGCTAATTTGATTAATAAAATTAATGAAGGGTGGGATTTGGTTTCTGGGTGGAAAGTAAATCGCAAAGATCCCATTACAAAGAGATGGCCATCAAAATTATTTAATGCAGTGATGCGATATGTTACCAACGTGAAAATTCATGATTTCAACTGTGGATTAAAAGGATATCGTCGAAAAGTGGTGAAGGCTTTAGATCTGTATGGTGGAATGCATCGATATATGCCAGCTCTTGCAGCCCAAAAGGGATTTTCAGTAACTGAGATTGAAGTAAATCATAGACCACGGAAATTTGGAGTAACAAAATATGGTGGCTCTAGAATGTTTCATGGATTCTATGATCTATTAACGGTTTTATTTTTAGGAAAATATCTATCTCGTCCACTTCATTTCTTTGGGAGTATTGGCTTCCTTCTACTTTCTGCAGGGTTGGCTATTAATGTATATCTTACAGTGGGTTGGTTTAATAGGGTATGGATTGGGAATAGACCCATTTTCTTCTTAGGTATACTGTTACTTATAGTGGGAATTCAATTTTTCTCCATGGGTCTTATTGGGGAGTTGATTACCAAGACAGCACATCGAAATGAGAATATTGTACTCAGAAAGTATAAGAAAGCGAAGTAATGAAAATCGCCCTGGTCAGTGTTGCCCCTCCCTACAGAGGAGGAATTTCTACACATTCGGCCATTTTGTCTCAACATCTATCAGAATCCCACACGATTCAAGTATTCAACTTCAATCGACAATATCCTGAATATTTATTTCCAGGCAATACACAATTCTTTGTTGATGGTGAATTTCCTGATTTTGAAAGTCGTAGAAGTATTGATTCCATTGGTCCTGGTTCATGGAAGGTAACGACTCGACAAATCATAGAATTTTCACCTGATTTAGTTATTTATCGATTTTGGAATCCATTTTTTGGTCTCTCCATGGGGAGCATTGCCAAATCTATTAAAAAGCTATCCCCAGTGATTAAGCAAATTGCCCTCTGTGATAATATTATTCCTCACGAATCTAGTTTTATCGATAAATGGCTGACCATGAGACTATTTAATGAAATGGATGGATTTTTAGTTCAATCTGAAGGTGTTTCTGATGAACTGAAAAATTTAATTCCCAATGCAATTATTGAGAAACGTTTTCATCCCATTTATAATAATTATGGTCCCAACATTCATAAAGAAGATGCACGTGTAATATGTGGGATTAAGGCAAAATATCTTATTCTTTATTTTGGGATTGTCCGTCAATACAAAGGACTAGATGTTCTCATTCAAGCATCGAAAATACTAAAGGATAAATTAGAAGATTTTCATATACTTGCAGTAGGTGAATCTTATGACAATCCTGAGAGATATGAATCCCTTATTAGTGATCTAGGTGTAGTAGATGTATTTACCTGGGAGAATAGATTTATTCCTGATTCTGAAGTGTCCACCTATTTTTCAGCCGCTGATGTAATGGCTTTACCTTATCATTCTGCATCACAAAGCGGTATTGTTCAAATTGCATATAATTTTAATATCCCCGTGGTAGTAACGAATGTGGGGGGTCTACCAGAGTATGTAAAAAGTGGTATTTCGGGAGAAATTGTAGCGGTGAATAATCCTGTTGAATTGGCAAATTGTTTGGCCATTGGATTAAGTAATGATGATTTTATAAATATGAGCAGTAAAATAGACCATGTGAAATCTAAATTCACATGGTCTATTTTCATCGAAGGGATTGAATCCCTATATGCCCGATTATGATTCCCCATATAAAAATACTCATATTAAATTGGAATGGTTCAGCACTTACAATTCAATGTTTAACCTCAATTGAAAAACTCACTTATGGCAATTTCTCAACCATGGTGATTGACAATGCCTCGACAGATGATTCAATCGCCAGTATTCATAAAATTTTCCCTTCAGTAGAGATTTTGGCCATGGATAAAAATTATGGTTTTGGTCCGGCATACAATTTAGCATTTAAACATTTGCGAATATCCCCATCAGATTATGTTCTCATTTTAAATAATGATACAACCCTAGAATCCAATTTATTAGAGAAGCTATTAGAAGGCGTTGATAAATTTGGAACTGAACATTTATATTGCCCAATGATTCATTATTTAGATTATCCAGATAGAATTTGGTATGCAGGGGGAATTGTAAATTTGCCCATGGGTATTATAACACATGCAGGCTTGAGGCACCAGGATAGAGGATTATATACTAAGATAGTCCAAACGGGCTATGCAACCGGTTGTTGCATATTTGTGTCATCTAAAACGATTCAAGACCTAAATGGATTCAATGAGGAATTTAATATGTATGTCGAGGACGTCGATCTTAGTTTAAGAGGCATAGAATTGGGTATTAAATCAATTTTTGTTCCACAGGCAAAAGTGCATCATAAAGTATCAGCTTCAATTGGAGGTGAATTAAGCATCTCTAAAATTAAACGTAAATTATATTCTGTAAATAAGCTCATGACTATCCATTGTACAACGCCAGAACGGTTGAGAGGATTCCCCCTGTATATCTTGAGAACTTTGATTGGGGGGATTCTATATGTACTTATGTTTCTGAAACGATAATAGCCCCAATAGTCACCATATTCCACTCTATCTGATTAATTAATTTATCACGATTTCTCAAGAGCTCATTTTTATCCATAATTTTTGCACGATTATAATATTCAGGGATTTTAGAGTAATGTGGACATGGTTTCACTTCGGGTATATCCCATTGTTTTATATATTCAGTTAGTTTTTTCACGTCTTGATTTAATGGGAAGTGGGGAATTCCATAAGACATGGCGGTAATATTTCCATGAAGGCTTGTTCCTGCAAAAACATTCGAATGTGCAATTAAAGCAATACTATCCAATATATGAATTTTCCTCAAAATAAAAACTTTCTTGGAGGAAATCTGGGCATAGATTTTTTGTAAAATTTTATCATCTTCATGCCCACTTACAGTCCCTAATGGAAGGAGTGCAATTGGGGCACCCATTGATATAATTTCTGAGAGTGAATCTACAATCATTGAAAGTTGACCTTTAGCATATTGCTGGGCAATTTGAAAACAAAAGTAATTTCCATCATTCTGTGTAATGAAATCTTTGGTTACTGTATTTATAGATTTCAATAAAATATTATTGGGGTAGAATATTGAAATCGAATTGGCAATATCGGGTACTAGGAAGGTTTTGGTTCCCCATTTAGTATAAAGAACTTGGCTAGAATGTTTATCTCTCACACTCACATAGTTTGCTGAGTCCAGCATAATTTTGATAACAGAATTAGAACTCTGTAAAGCCACCCCTCCCACAGCATTATAAATAATTTTATCAGAATGATTAAGTGTGTGCCTTTCAATCAAAAATGGATATTCAAAATGACCATTAATCATTTTTCTACATAAACTATTAATCCAGGAACGGGGAAAAATTAATCTAGCGAAACGAATGCATCGATTCATAAACCAATTCCCATAATAACTGGTGATGGAGCTCCAATCAACGCCCAAGGTTTCACCGCCAGTAACCATGATTGTATTATTCTCTTTGAGAATCTCTGGGGTCAAGGATTTACATTTGAATCCACCAAATTTAGTAAGGTCCGCATTTTTCACACTGCAATAGGTTATTTCATCAAATCCATGTTGTTTGAGATATTTACCTAAAATTAATGGAATAAGAATATCACCATAATTATATCGATCAAATGCGCCGTAAAGGATTAATTTTTGTCCTGACATCCGTGAAATTTAGGGAAGAAGATATAATCAATTTTCTAATTAAAAACATAATCAATGAATCTGTTTTTATTCTTGGTGAGTAAAAGATGTATTTTTACCTTTCAATTAAGCAGAAAATTGTTCAATAAGGCTATATTTATATGAAGAAAAAAATTCAAAGGTGCTTCATCATCATTGCCCCCCTTGTATTGATATGCACTGTGTTATTTAATAAAGTATTGTTTGAGGATTATCTTTTCCAGGGCGGAGATTCGCTCTCTCCCAAAGCCGTTCGCATGGGAATTGAAAAGGCAACCCATGAATTTGAAGAATACCCATTGTGGATGCCCTGGTTATTTAGTGGAATGCCCTCAGTTCACTCATTTCAAAATATTTCAGAATATTATATTCCTCATATTGCCACTAAAATTCTAATGTCTATGGGTATGAATCAATTCTGGGAATTCATTTTCCATTTTATTTTTGCAGCATTGGGGATGATAACCCTACTGCGATATTTGAAAATTAGGGATTCAATTGCCTTTTTCGGTGGTGTCACTTATATGATGATGCCCTATTTGGTCACTATGATTGTCCATGGTCATGGAAGCCAAATGATGACCACCACATTTATTCCGTGGGTGATGTGGTCGATTATTCGATTGAAGGATTCTCCCAATTGGTCAAATATGGGAATTTTAGCATTATTGATGGGGCTACAATTGCAACGGGCACATGTTCAAATTGCCTATTATACATGGATGTTAGTGGGCCTCTATTTGCTGATGGAGGTAATATATTATTACATTGATAAAAAGAGTGAGTTCCCCAGTGTGATGGTGTGGGCACTACCTGCATTTATCTTAGCTATTACCATGTCATTATGGATATATCTTCCGGCATCATCTTATACACCATTTTCAATTCGTGGTTCAGGTGGTGCGGGTGGAACGGGCATTGACTATGCAACCCAGTGGTCATTTAGTTTAGGGGAATTGCTCACCTTTGTGAATCCATCATATTATGGTTTTGGTGGTGCCACCTATTGGGGGACTATGCCATTCACAGATTACCCCAATTATATGGGAATCTTAGTGGTGGTTTTTGCAATTTATGGGATGTTGGCCTACACAGAGAGATTTAGAAAATTTCTTATTATTGCATCAATATTCACATTACTTCTGTCATTTGGTCATCATTTTAAACTGTTTTATGAGTTCTTCTATTCCTTCTTCCCTTATTTTAATAAATTCCGGGTACCCGTCATGATTTTGGTATTACTCCAATTTAATTTGGTGGTATTTGCTGCCTTAGGTTTGAATGATCTAATAAAAAAAATTGAGAATGGTGGATTTGGATTGAAACGGATCTTTAGAATAGCAGGAGCACTTTTAGGTTTATTAATAATTATAAATTTAATTTTTGATGCTCCAGCAGCAAATTTTAATAATATAAATTATAATAAAATAATTGATCAATTGAGAGTCACGATAATGTCTACGGATACAGTCAGAATAGGGATTTTACTTTTATTGGGAATGGGTAGCCTCTATGCAATTTCTCGAAAATGGTTTAGTGAATTTTTTGGAATTGGGATAATTAGTCTATTAGCCATAATTGATGTGGGAATTGTGGACAAAATGATAATTGAACCCACGCCAGAATCATACAGAACCATCACATTAAAGAAACAGGAATTTTTAGATGCATATTTGAAAGAAGATAGCATCATCCGGTTTTTGAAATCAGACACATCTAAATTTAGAGTTTTACCATTAGGAGTCTTAGAACGTGAAAATAGATGGTCTGCATTTCAGTTAGAGAGTGTGGGGGGGTACCACCCAGCAAAACTGGCAAATTACAATGAACTCATGTCAGAAACAGGATGGAATTATCCAGGCATACTTAAAATGTTGAATGTAAAATATTTGATTTCGCTGGAACCATTAGAGCATCCATTATTCTCCTTGGTTCATGAAGGATCATTATATGTTCCAGACCAGTATAAAAAAGCCTATGTGTACCAATTCAATGAATTCGAAAATAGATTATTTTTTCCACAGCATGTTTCCATATTATCGGCAGATTCAATAATGACCAAGATGAAGGCCATTGATTTTGTCCCCCAAAAGGAGTCTTTTGTTACGGCGAAAATCCCAGCCTACAATTTTGATGTAACATCAACTGTTGAATTATTATGGTGGTTACCCAATCGTATTAAAATTAAAACCACAACCAATGAACCACAATTTCTGGTGATGAGTGAAATATACTATCCTGGAGGGTGGAGGATAGAGGCACATCCAGAATTAACCATATTTGAAGTGAACAATTCGCTGAGAGGCGTTATGGTACCTGCAGGTGAGTTTGTATTTGAAATGATATTTGACCCTCAAGATATTAAATATGGAACCATGATAACCCTATTGAGCTTCACATGCATTTTGGGATTAATTATAATTCCACGGGTTAAGAAAAAATGAGCCAACAGCAAAATTCTGAAAATATAAAATTGGGTCTATTTACCCTAGCACTGATTATCAGTAGTTTGATTTTTTGGATAAATCGGCAAATGGTGTCACAATTACGTCAAGATGCACAAAAGCAGGTGGACCATCTGGCGCAGGCATATACAAAGGCCATCAATTCTACCGATGAACATGAATTACAGTTTGTATTGGATGTAATGTTACCTTCATTGAATTTCCCCATTGTTATTACCACCAATGAAGAGATTTACGCTACTATCAATGTTGACATCCCATATGATGAAGGGTCCCCAGAATACAATGCTCAGATATGGAAAATTATTTACCGAATGGATGATGAATTTACCCCACTAAAAATAATTTGGGAAGATATTGAGGTGGGGGATATTCATTATGGTGACCCGGATATTGTGGGGCGAATTCGATGGTTACCGTTTATGGAATTATGTTTTGCATTGCTATTTATATTCCTTTCTCTGTGGGGGATGCGACTAATTCGAAAGAGTGAAAAGAATTCAATTTACGTGGGAATGGCTCGTGAAACTGCGCATCAACTGGGGACACCAATTTCATCACTCATGGGATGGTTTAAACTATTGCAGGAAGATGCAGAAAACCGTAAAGAGATTATGGATTCTATTGAAGATGACATCCAGCGATTAACTGCAATATCGGACCGATTTGCTAAAATTGGTTCAAATCCCAAACAGGATGAAATAGATATTTGTATTTTATTGGATAATATTTTACAGTACATCTCACAGCGAATCTCAGGATACTCAAAAATTCATATCAATATTGACTATGATAAATCAAAATGGATATTGGGAGATGAAACCTTACTCTCATGGGCGTTTGAGAATTTAATTAAAAATTCTGTGGATGCTATCGAACGGGGTGAAGGGGAGATAAATATAAAAATTACCTCTATCCCCAATAATCAAGTCCAAATTGATATTATTGATTCGGGAAAGGGTATTTCTAGGAAAGATAAGTATAATGTATTTAAACCCGGTTTTAGCTCAAAAAAACGGGGGTGGGGATTGGGTTTAAGTTTAACCAAACGAATTATTGAGGAATTGCATAAGGGTAAAATATTTGTACTAAAATCTCAGCCGGGAGAAACCATTTTTCGGTCAATCTTTAATTTGAAATAATTCTTTTATAGATATAAAGGAATCGGCTAAATTTCGCGTCTGTTTAAGTGTTAAGGAATTAGGATTATGGCTAAAGTTTGTGATGTATGTGGTAAGGGACCAGCAACGGGTAATAATGTGAGTCATGCTCACAATAAAACACGTCGTCGTTGGTTGCCCAATTTACAGAATGTTCGTGCATTAATTAATGGTGTTGCAAAACGAGTTAAGGTGTGTACAAATTGTATCCGTTCTGGTAAAGTTCAAAAAGCTGCATAGTAATTATTTAAATTCAAGTAAAAAAGCCCCCTCATATGAAGGGGCTTTTTTATTAACAAAAGAAAGTAAAGAGAAGACAAAACAAAACATCAGCATCGATTCTAGACTATTTGTCCCACTATGGTTTGATTTGACTAACTACGTCTATTTCGAATAAATGCAGGTACATCTAAATCATCTCCAAAGGTCATAATTGGATCTTTAGTCTGATTTGGATTGTTCTCAGCAATGGTTCGATTTTCATTCACCACCTTGCGGTCATCATCACCCACATTTGTGTGTTGCATAAATGAAGGCGTATGGTCTTCATTATTACCCGTTACCGACTCTGCAATATAACGGGGGGGTGTATCTGCATCCATGCTTTTGTAGGGATTATTGTAATGGGCATCAATTTGATTATCGCCCTCATTCAGTCCCGTTGCAATCACCGTTACTCTCACCTCATCCGTTAGGTTCTTATCAATCACACAACCCAATATTACATTGGCATCATCACCTGCTTCTTCATAGATAATGCTGGATGCATCATTGAGTTCATGAATAGTCATTTCTTCAGGACCCGTAATATTCACCAATAGCCCTTTGGCACCATTAATACTGGCATTCTGGAGCAATGGTGAATTAATGGCCTGTTGAGCCGCTAAAATAGCACGCTCTTCACCATGTGCAATACCGGTACCCATAATGGCATCACCCATATTTTCCATCACTGTTTTAACATCGGCAAAGTCAAGGTTAATAAGGCCAGGGATATTAATAAGGTCTGAGATTCCCTTGGTTGCTTGATGAAGCACACTGTCCGCTAATTTAAAAGACTCTTTAACGGTGGTTTGCATATCGGTGATTTCAAGCAGGGTTTCATTGGGTATTGCCAAAAGGGTATCGCAGTTTTTCTTCATGTCTTCGATACCAATTAGGGCACGTTTCATTCGCTGCGGACCTTCAAACTTAAATGGCTTGGTGACGATGCCTACGGTAAGTGCACCCATTTCTTTGGCAATTTTTGCCACTGCGGGTGCAGCACCTGTACCGGTACCACCACCCATTCCTGCGGTTATAAATACCATATCTGCCGTTTCAAGGGCCTTGATAATGACTTCCCTATTTTCTTCAACGGCCAAATTACCCACTTCGGAATTGGCACCCGCGCCTAATCCCTTGGTCAGTTCTTTACCAATTTGAAGTTTGCACTGAGAATTATTGAATTCTAAATCTTGTGCATCTGTGTTTATGGCAATGAACTCAACGGCATTCATACCGTCAACGATCATGCGGTTTAGTGCATTACCACCACCACCACCTACACCAACTACTACTATTCTTGCTTTTTGATCTGCCAGATCACCCGGTTCAAATAACATGATTATTACTCCCTTTTGTTTTTGTTAATTCTAGTACCAATTGTTAATTAATTTTTTTAGTTTTGAATAGAAATCTTGAAATATGGATGTGATACTTTCATCTCCATAATCTAAATCTTGCCAATTTGTTATACCATATTTAATGAGCCCAACTGCTGTTGAAAATCGGGGGTTATTTACTTTTTCAGAAATACCACCTTTGAGCTCAGGCATCCCAATTTTAATGGGTTGTTTGAATATATCTTGGGCCAAATCTTCAACATGCATCAATTGTGACCCGCCTCCTGTCAGCACAATTCCGAATGTGTTTTCGCCGCGGTAGTTGCTCTTGTTAATTTCATTTTTTGCCAATCTAAAAATTTCATCCATTCGGGGTTCTATAATGGATGCCAACATATTTTGTGATACAGTTTTAGATTCACGCCCGCTGGTACCAGCAATGGTTATGTTATCTTCTGGGTCTGCCAATGCGGTTCTTGCAGATCCATATTGACATTTAATACGCTCAGCCTGTTCACGGGTGGTTTGGAGACCATATGCAATATCATTGGTGATATTGCTACCCCCAATAGGAATGGCCCCTGCATGCATCACCCCTCCATCACGATATACAATTACATCCGTAGTGCCACCGCCAATGTCAATGAGTACAACACCCAAATCCCTCTCATTTGTATCTAATACTGAATAAGCAGATGCCAATGGCTCCAGAACAAAATCAAGAATTTCAACATCTACTTTTTCCATACAGGTACGGATGTCTTTTTCCGTATTGATGGCACTGGTCACCAAATGGACTTTTGCCTCTAAACGATGGCCTGATAACCCTTGTGGGTTTTTTATTCCACTTCTATCATCCACTTTAAATTCTTGGGTTAACACATGCAAAATCCGTCTATCTGGAGATAAGTTAATGGATTGAGCATGTTCAAGAACCCGATGAATGTCGGATTGAGAAATTTCCTGTCCAACGGGTTGGCGATTATTATTTTTGTTTACGGTAATCACACCCGAGTAGTTGATGCCACGAACATGGTCACCGGTAATTCCAATTAATGCTTCAGTAACCTCATGATCAGCTTGTTTCTCTGCCTCTTGAATAGCCATAGAGATGGAATCAACGGTTTCAGTAATATTTACTACTATCCCTCTTTTCAATCCATTGGAAGGACTTTGACCCACGCCCATAATTTTCATTTCATCTTTATTGGACCATTCCGCAATCACTACTGCAATTTTTGTAGTTCCAATATCTATACCTGTAATAATTCTTTTTTCTTGGGTCATCAATTTTTCCTTACGCGGTTACGTTCGCGAACGATAATTTGGTTTTTAACCTTTAGGTCGATATATGAATAGTCATCTAATGACCTTTTATCTTTTAGTGTATTTTGAAATTCTTTAAGCACACTAATTTTATATAATAACTCATCTTTGCCTAATTCAATTCGGGTTCTATCATCTGTAATTAATGAAATTCCATTATCACGGTATCTAATTTCACTAAGATTTTCATATAGTTCTTTGTGGATGACAGTAGTTTTTAACACAAACCGAATTGCTTTGGTCAATTCAAAATCGCCCAGATGGGTTGGCCCATTATTGGAAAAACTCAAAATAGGTACAGGAAAAAAATTGATGGCTTTTTTAGGGGCTTGTAAAGGAGTCTGGGTATCATCGAAAAAATATTTTTCATCATCTAGAACTACCAGTATTATGGGGTCTCTTTCTACCACTTCAATCATAAGTGTGGCAGGAAATATTCGACTCACTTTAGCAGATTTGACAAAGTCAATCGTTTCTATAGCAGATTGAATTTCATTTAAGTCATATGAAAATATGGATTGTTCAGTATTTAAATTGATAGATTTAATTATATTTTCGTGATTCACAAAGTTATTACCCAATACCACCATATTTTTTTGATTAAATAGATGTATATGCTCCGCATATAAAATAGAGCAATAAAGAATACACACACACATTAATGAACACATTGCAGTGAGAGTATAGGTTTTACATAATAATAAATATTCACGCATGTGCAAATTCCTTGATTATTGTAGATGAGAAACCCAATAATCGAACTTCTAATTCTAATTTCACATTGAACTGTTTGGCCACTTCTTCTTGTGCCATTCTAATGAGTTTAAGTACATCTTCTGCAAGGGCACCACCCAAATTCAAAATAAAGTTTGCATGCTTTGAAGATATTTCTGCATTTCCAGAACGATAACCTTTTAGTCCCGCTTTGTCAATTAGTAGGCCTGCAGCAATTTTTGAATTAGGATTTTTAAAAATACTCCCTGCCGATCTAAATTTTAAGGGCTGATGATCTTTTCGTTTTTGAGATGCAATCACTCTTTGAATTTGAATAATTTCAGGTTCCCCTTTTTCACAAATAAAGGTGGCATTTACTAAGATTTCATTTTTAGGGAATGTGGAATCACGGTATGAGAATTCAATATCCCCTTGTGAATAATTTTTGATTTCACCCAACATGGTAATGGTGGTTGCAGCATCAAAATAGTTTGATATTTCACTACCATAGGCACCAGCATTCATAATGAGTGCACCCCCAACCGTCCCCGGAACTCCAATCAAACTCTCTAAACCCTTAATATTTTCTCGAATGGCAATTTTCACCATATTGCCAAGCATAACACCTGAATCTACATTAATGATGCCTTCAGCACTAATTTCTAATGATTTGAATGTTTTTTGTAATGATATGACCACACCATCAAATCCATCATCACTTACCAATAGGTTTGAGCCAGAACCGGCAAAAAATACAGAAATTGCATGTGATTGACAGAATGATAATAATTGACTTAACTCGGTTTGAGAATGGGGATATACATAACAGGCTGCATTTCCACCAATACCAAAGGTGGTATGCTTTTTCATAGACTCATTTAATAGGGGGGTGTGTGATAGTAAATTCATCATTTTATTTATATCAGCATCTTTCATGCATCCAGTACCTGTGCAATGGGTTCACATTGACGCCAAATATGACCTGCACCCATGGTGATAATCATATCAGAATCTTTAGCAATTGATTTAATGAGTGCGGGTATATCATTTTCATTCGGTACATAATGGACATTTTTATGTCCCAATGCGTTTATATCGTCAATAATCAGTTGACTATTTATCCCTATAATTGGTATTTCACGTGCAGGATAAATATCTGTCACGATTAAAATGTCAGTGTCCAAAAATGCCTTTGCAAAATCCATATGGAAGTCGCGCGTACGTGAAAATAAATGCGGTTGGAATATGGATATTATCCGTCGATTCCACCCAGAATTTGCTGCTTGCAAAGTTGCTGATACCTCGGTAGGGTGGTGTGCATAATCATCAATAATAAGAATATCATTTTTGGTGGTATACTTAATTTCAAATCGTCGTCGAACACCCGTATAGCTTTCTATACCCACTTGAATTTTTGCGAAAGGAACATCTAATTCTAAAGCCATCGTAATGGCACCCAGTGTATTTTGAATATTATGTTTCCCTGGGGTATTGAGTTTAATTCTCCCTAATTTTTCACCGAATGCAATAACATCAAATACTGAAGAAGTAGATTCATATTCAGCATTTTGTGCTTGATAGTCTGCATCTTGAGAGAATCCATATGTAACAATTGGTCGTTTGATTCGAGGAATTATTTTTGTTACATTATCTGAATCTATACAAAGTGATACAGTCCCATAAAATGGAGTTGCATTACAGAATTGAGTGAATGCATTGCTCAAATCCTCAAGATTTTCATAGCAGTCTAAATGTTCTAAATCCAAATTAGTTACCACACACATGGTAGGTTGGAGGGATAAGAAACTTCGGTCAAACTCGTCGGCTTCAACTACAATTACATCACCTTCACCTGAAATTGAATTGGTTTGAAATTTATTGACAATCCCACCAATAACCAAAGTGGGATCTAAATTTGATTCCGTGAGAATAGCCCCTAAAATTGATGAGGTAGAGGTTTTTCCATGGGTGCCAGCAATGGCAACACTGGTGGCTTTAACCTTTAGCAATTCACCTAACATTTCAGCTCTTCGAATCACCGGAATATGTTGCCGAATGGCTTCAACTATTTCAGGATTGTCCTTTGGTACTGCTGAAGAATAAACCACCACATCACTATCTAAAATATGAGTAGCATTATGTCCCTCGTGGACCTGAATTCCTAATTCCACAAGTTGCGTTGTTTTTTCGGATAATGTATTATCAGATCCACTGATTTTAAATCCTAATTTAAGTAGGAGTTCAGCCATGCCACTCATTCCGATGCCACCAATGCCAATAAAATGAATATGTCTAGTTTTTCTAAACATTATTCTTGAGCTAATTCCATAATCTTATCACTAATTTGGGTGAGCGCATTTGGAAATGACATTTTTTTTGCATTTTCCTGCAATGTTTTCATTTTCTGTTTATTTTTAAACAATTCAATAATTGTGGTTTCAAGTAATCCGTCTTCCATTTCAGTTTGATTGATACAAATGGCCGCATGCTCAATTGCCAATGACTTTGCATTTTCAGTTTGATGGTCAGCCGCCGCAAAAGGGAAAGGGATGAGTACCATGGTTTTACCACAGGATTTTAATTCTTCAATGGCCAATGCACCTGCTCTTGAAATAACAATATCCGCAGCAGAATATGCTTCACCCATCTCATTAATGAATGATTTTATTTTAATATGTGGACTATTGACTTCACCATTTATCCAGTTCATATCATGAATTCCTGTTTGCCACAAAAGTTGAATATCTTTTTCAATATATTCCGTATATACTTTTGAAAAATGAATATTAAATGGATGAGAACCTTGACTTCCTCCCAAAATAAAAATGATAGGTTTATCAGGATTGAACCCTAAATTTTTACATGCTTCATGTCGGTCAATCAATGTTAAATTTTTACGAATTGGATTCCCTGTAAGAAATGCTTCTTTTTGCAAATATTGTTGAGCATCTTCATATGCAATGCAAATTGCATCTACTTTATGAGAAAGCTTGCGCGTAGTAATTCCAGGAAATGAATTTTGCTCTTGAAGTAATGTTTTCTTTTTAAGTAACAATGCGGCAAGAAGGGGTAAACCAGAAGCATAACCACCCGTACCCACCACTACATGGGGGTTAAATTTCATAATTGTGTATATAGAATTGATAAACCCCAAAATAAAGTTGAATGGAAAGCAAAAGTTTTGCCCAATAGACCGCAATGAAATAGTTCGCTGAATGCCCCTGATATTAAGCAATTTCATTTTTTCATTTCGATCTTTCAACTCTTTGGCCTCAATCCCATAATTAGAGCCCATGTACATTACATCGGTACCACGGGATTTTAACTCATCTCCAATGGCCAATGCTGGAAACAAATGTCCACCCGTTCCACCACCTGCAATGATGACGCGATACTCAGACATTGATTATCCGTTTTTGATATGTGGTTGAACCATGAGATGCTTCACGGGAAATACTCATAAGTAATCCAACTGCACCTAATGTAAATATTGTATTGGATCCACCATAACTTACAAATGGCATGGTTAAACCCGTATTGGGTGCAAAACCAATTACGTATGCAACATTAATGAGGAAGTAAAAAATTAAGTTTAAAATAATCCCCAGCGCCAAGAAAAGACCAAATCGATCTGGTGCGATTTTCATAATTCTTACGCCATTATGGAATATAGTCGCAAATAATCCAAATAGAATGGATACACCTAAAAATCCATATTCTTCCCCTAAGATTGCCAATATGAAATCTGTATGTGCTGCTGGGAGATGACCATTTTTTAATTTACTACTTCCTGGTCCTCTGCCGTTGATTCCACCACTTCCCAAGGCCAGTCTGGACGCATATTGCTGCACATCTACATTTTCTTCAGTGGAATACACCCAGTTTACAAATCGAGCACGTTGATAATTAGATGTGGAAATTTTTAAACTAAATGCAAGTATAGCAACTGAAGCTAAAATCAATAAATATCTTGATGATGCTTTGCCAATGAATAGCATGGTAAATATAATTGCACCAATAATGAATGTGGAACTCAAATCCGGTTGCATAAGAATCATAAATAATGTTAATCCTACAATAGGAGTATAATTTTTTAGCATAAATTTCCAGTCAGAAATTTCTCGTTGATATGCATCAAGAAAATAAGCCGTATATACGATTAGCATAATTCTGGCCACATCTGAAGTAGTTACCCAACTTCTACCTCCAATAATAAGCCAACGGCTTGGTTTGTTTGTGGGATTTAGAACAAAGGCTAAAACTATAATAATCCATGTTAAGCTGACAATTCCAGGCACAATATATTTCAAATTTTTATATTTGATACGGCTAGCCACAAAATATAGGCAACCACCAAAAGCAAGCCATTCAATATGCTTGATAAGATAATGTGCATAATTTTGGAATTTCATGGTGGCGGTAAATGCACCGGCACTATACATTACAAGAGTCCCAAACCCAATGAGTGCAATGATGGCGCAAATAAACATATATTCAGGAGACCGTTTATTATTCATGGAGGGTACCTAAGGATTGTACTAATTCTTTAAAACGTGTTCCCCTCTCTTTGAAATTAGAGAATTGATCAAAGCTAGCGCAGGCTGGGGACAAGAGTATTGTAGAGCCATTTTCTGAAACTTCGACCCCTTTCATAATTGCATCAGCAAATTTGAAGATTACATGAGAATCACCATGTCTTAATATGTGCTTATTAATATTTTCTCCTGCATTACCATAGCAAATTACATGATTTACTCTACCCTTCATTGATTCAAGCAGTTCTGAAAAATCAGTCTCCCCTTTATCTTGCCCGCCTAAAATAAGCGTAATATTTTTAAAACTATTAATTGCAGCCATGGTTGAAGCAATATTAGTTGCCTTTGAATCGTTTATAAACTGGAGTGGTAGTGGAGACTCAAGTGGCTCCATGCGATGCTCAAGTGCTTTGAATGCCTTTATGCTTTGGCTAATTTTATAATCATCCACACCAAATAGATTTGCTATTGTAGAAGCCGCAATGATGTTTTCAATATTATGTAGTCCTATTAAATTTGTTTCATCATAATAAAATAGAACCTGCGGATTTCCACTAGAGCCAGTAAATATTTTTTCACCATTTGCATGGTAGTTCACCTGCTGGTCAGTCAATCGGGAAAATAACCGTGTGCGATGTCTATCCCTGAGAGAGGTTTCCAATACAGGATCAGCTGCATTGTAGACCAACCAGGCAGGTGTTACCAAGTTTTTAGCAATATTTAATTTTGCATCCAAATAATCATCCATTGAGTCATAGCGATTCAAATGATCAGGGGAAATATTCAGGATGCATGAAATGTGTGGGGTGAAATGAATTATATGTTCTAACTGGAAGCTACTTAATTCTAAAATATGAACGGTATCCAGTTGACTTGATTTTCGTTCTATATACACATTCTGCGAAAATGGAATTCCAATATTCCCTCCGAGCATGGCATTATAACCAGCCTTTTCGATCATCTTATGTAGCAAAGATGTGGTTGTAGTTTTACCATTTGAACCAGTAATGGCTAAAATAGGGGATGTGGTAAACCAACTTGAAAATTCAATTTCACTGATGATGGGGATTTGTAATGTTTTACATTTTTGAACAATTTCAATATTATCTGAAATTCCTGGGCTAATGATAACCAATTCAGAATTGAGGATTTCATTACTATGCCTACCAGTTTCTATTTTCAACCCATCCACTTGATCAATTTCAATATGGTTACTAATTTCACTAATGAGCACTTTTGCACCTATTGAAAGGGCAAGATTAGTGGCCGAGATACCACTCTTCCCCGCACCAAGCACAGAAATAGTCGTGTTACTCCAATCAATATTTTTTATATTTGAAATATCTATCATTGAACTTTGAAAGTGGTTAATGATAAGAGAGCACACATAATTCCAATAATCCAAAATCGAACTACTACATGGTTTTCATGCCACCCACTCAGTTCAAAATGATGGTGTAAGGGGGCCATTTTAAAGAATTTACGTCCCTCGCCATATTTACGTTTGGTATATTTGAAATACCCAACTTGAATAATTACCGATAATGATTCTGCCACAAACACACCACCAATAATGATGAAGAGAATTTCTTTCTTTAGTAATACTGCCAATGTTCCCAATGCAGCCCCCATTGAAAGTGAGCCGGTATCACCCATGAATATTTTGGCAGGATTTGCATTATACCATAAAAATCCAATACTGGCACCAATCAAGGCCATACAGAAAATAAATAGTTCACCTGTCCCTGGTAGATATAAAATATTTAAATAATCACTATAATCAAACCGCCCAGAGGCATATGCAATGGCACCAAATACCAATGTGGCAATGGCCACTAAACCTGTAGCCAACCCATCTAGTCCATCCGTTAGATTTACAGCATTGGATGTGCCAGTAATTACTAAAATGACGAGGGGAATATAAAGCCAACCTATATCTATGTTGCCATTGGCAATAAAGGGCACTGAAATTACAGTTCTCAATTCTGAAACAGTAGGGTAGGCTAAGATTAAGCATCCTACAATAAGCCCCAATGTAATTTGCCCTGCCATTTTGTATCTCGCAATAAGTCCATCTGGAAATTTTTTAACCACTTTTAAGTAATCATCAAAGAAGCCAATAGCACCCATCCAAATAGTGGCCAATAATAAAATTTGAATATGGGTATCTCCAATTTTCGCCCAAAGGAGTGTGGGTAGAATAATGGCCAATAGTATCAATGCACCTCCCATTGTGGGAGTACCTTTTTTCATTTGATGGGATTCTGGCCCACTATCCCGAATGGTTTCACCCAATTGAAGCTGTATTAACATCTTAATAACTCGTGGCCCCAGTAGAAAACTAATTAAAAGGGCAGTAATGGCAGCCCCAACGGCTCTAAAAGAGATATATTGAAAAATATTGAATGCAAAAAAGAAATCGCGTAATGGATAAAGGAGATGATATAACATTAGATTAATATTCCTTTTTCGATGACAGATTCCATTTTCATTCCCCGTGAGCCTTTAACATATATAACATCACCTGATTGTGTAAATGGTATGAGTGTTTCAATAAGACTACTTTTATGATGGAAGAATTTAGCATCTACATTTGTAGCTGCATTTACAGTGAATTGAGTTAGTTCACCCGTTGCAAATAAGACATCAATTTTTGATGTTGAGATAAACTCACCTAATTCACGATGATGTTCAATGGCCAATTCACCCAATTCAAACATATCTCCAATTATGGCAATTTTCCGTTTCCCATAATATTGAGAGAGAGTATTAATCCCTGCTTTTGCAGATTCTAAATTTGCATTATAGCTATCATTAATAATAATAATGCCATTATGGTTTAAAATTTCACCACGACCCTTGGGTAATTCAAATGTATTAATAGACATTGCAATTTCTTCAGGAGTAATACCTAAAGAATTAGCAACAGAATATATAGCCAGTACATTTTGTGCCATTATTTCACTTGAATATGGCAGAGTTATTGTAAAATTATTTATGGATAAAATATTATTGGTATAGTCACCATTATAATCTGATTCTATGTTAAATCCAAATGTAACTTTATTCGCATTTGTTTCAAATTTCTGTATATATTCATCATCATTATTGATGAATGCAAAGCCAACATTTGGTAGGCATGAAAATAATGCAGATTTTGTTTTTGCTACATTTTCTATATTCCCAAAATTTTCCGTATGTGTCTCAGAAATATTGGTTATTAGCCCCATTGTGGGCCTGGTAATTTGACAGAGTTCAGCTATTTCATCCGGTTCACTTGCTCCCATTTCGAGAACACAGAAATCTTCATTCCCTTCAATGGTAAAAATTGAAATAGGCAGTCCGATGGTACTGTTATAGTTTCCTGATGTGCACATGGTCTTATTATGAGCACTTAATACATGATAAAGTAATTCTTTTGTAGTGGTTTTTCCATTTGAACCAGTAATCCCAATAATGGGGCATTCAATCTGTGCACCATACTCAGTGGCAATACTTTTAAGTGTATCTAAAGTAGATTCAACATAGATAATTTCATCGTTTCCGCTGGTTGGGGATTGTTCGCTGAAAATAAGTGATGCACCATTTGAAATTGCATCTTTAATGAAAGCATGACCATCTACATGTTCCCCTTTAAGCGGTAAATATACATCTCCTTTTTCAACCAATCGGGAATCGATGGTAAATCCATTTACTTCTGAGAAGCTATATTGAGGAAATAGGATTGAGAGTGCCTGATTAAACATGATCTTATTCGCTATCTGGACTCTCATTACCAAACTCATTAATTATTTTTGAATCACTGTGTGGATATTTTTGACCATTAATTTCTTCATAGTCATCATGCCCCTTACCCAAAACAAGTAGAACGGAATTCTTATCCATTTGACGCATAGCTTCAGTAATTGCATCAGCCCGATTATGGATAATACTGTACTCCGATTTTGTAAATCCTTCACATATTTGTGAGATGATGTCATCTAACTTTTCATCACGAGGATTATCTGAGGTAACAAAAGTATGACTTGAATATTTTTCGGCAATTGAAGCCATTATTGAACGCTTAGACTGATCCCGATTACCGCCACAACCAAATACCGTAAACACCTGCATTTCGTTTGTCAGTTCTTGAATAGTCGAAAGCACATTTTCATAGGCATCAGGTGTATGGGCATAATCAATAATGACAGTACCTAGAGAATTTGTGTGCACTACTTCCATGCGTCCAGAAATTTTATCAAAACTTTCTATTGCCCTAGCGATTCCCAGATTTGGAATTTTTAAAGCATGGGCAGTGGAAATTGCAGCTAAAATATTGTATAAGTTAAATTTGCCCACCAATGGAGATGAAATCTCAATTTCACTCCCATCTACTGAAATATGGGCGTTGGTACCCACTAGAGAGAGTTCAAATGAAATAGGATGCACAATTGCATTCTCATTAAAGCCGAAAGTAATTACATTTGAAGTTACAGTTTCAATAATTTTAGCACCATAATTATCATCTATATTGATGACTGACGTTTTGATTGAATCAAGTTGAGTAAATAGTTTCAGCTTTGCCTGGAAGTAATTTTCCATACTTTCATGATAGTCTAAATGATCTTGTGAAAGTTGAGTAAAGACTGCAACATCAATATCAACATCATGAACCCGTTTCATTTCAAGGGCATGGGAAGAAATTTCCATAACGGCATGGTCAACTCCCCCAGATTTCAAAAAGCCAAGCATCTGTTGAACCTCAACTGATTCAGGGGTGGTAAAACCTGTAGAAATAATTCCAGAAGGCGTTGAAAAACCCAATGTGCCCAATGTCCCACATGGAGAACCATTTTCTTGAATAAGATGGGCAATTAACTGGCAGGTGGATGTTTTTCCATTGGTACCTGTAATGCCCACGATATTCATATCTTCTGATGGGCGACCATAAAAATTTGCCGCTATATGAGACATGGCTTCGCGAGTGTCTGTAACATGCACCACGGGGATTTCCGTAATATCTGTTTTTCGGCCATTGGCAATTATTCCAGTGGCACCTCTTTCGATGGCACTGTGAATAAATTCATATCCATCAGAATGTTGACCTTTGATGGCTACAAATAGAGTACCGCTCTTAACTTTACGAGAATCATGGGTGATACCATTAATTTCTCGATCGTCAACATTGCCAGTAAATTTCAAATTTTTAAGCATGTCGTTTAACTTCATGAGTTAGACTCTAATTTAATCTTGCAAGATTTACATGATTTCAATTCTGTACCCGGGCGAGGTGATTGCCACACTACTCGTCCCCTAAACCCTACAGGGTCAATACTTAATCCCACATCATTTGCTACCCTGATGGCTTGTTTTAGAGTTTTACCTATAAAATCAGGGACCTGTTCCATATTATTTATGTACCGCTTAGTTTGAGTATGCAGTGTTGGAATAGCTGGTTCAACGGTTTCATCAACCACTGCAAGGAGAGGTTCCGATTCAATTTCGGTTGGATCTCGCCAATCATCAAAGGGTATAGGTTCTTCCAGATCATTTATGATTCGTGAATATATGCCTTTAACTAAGGGGGCAGCCGTTTCATTCCCCCAATGGAGACCATACACGGGGGAGTCTACAGATACAACACAAACATATTTAGGGTCATCAATGGGGAATATTGATGCAAAAGATGAAATGAAATATCGTTTAGAATAGCTACCATCAATAAACTTTTCAGCAGTCCCTGTTTTTCCACCCACTCTAAACCCGGGGATATATGCTTTTGTTCCAGTTCCTGAAACGACAACCTCCTCCAGCATTGACAGAATTTGTTTAGATGTTTTTGTAGATATGATTTTTCGAATCACTTTTGGATAATTGTAATCTATTTTTGTATCTCCAATTGATCTAACAATATAAGGTTTTATCAAGAAACCCCCATTGGCGATGGTACTATATGCCATGGCAATTTGCAATGTGGAGGAGGATAATTCTTGTCCAATTGAGACCATTCTTCCTGAAATTCCAGACCAATGTTTTAATGTACGGAGTTTCCCCGAGGTCTCGCTTGGTAATCGAATACCAGAGGTCATTCCGAATCCAAATTTACGGGAAGTATCATAAATAATATTATCACCCAAAATTTCTGCCATTTTCATAATACCAATATTACTGGAGTGTACAAAAATATCTTCTACTGACATTTCTGCATGTGGTTCATGGTCATGAACAATTTTACCTCGAGGGAGCTTATATTCACCATTTTCACAGAAAAATGTATCGGCGACGGATATTACACCACTTTCCAATGAAGCGGCTGTGTTTATAATTTTATATGTTGAACCCGGTTCATAAGCATCAGAAATCGCACGATTTTTATACGTCTCAATGGGGTATTTATCATATTCATTAGGGTTAAAATCAGGATATGTTGCCATGGCAAGAATTTCTCCTGAGTAGGGGTCAAGAATAATTCCATTTGCTGTTTTCGCTTTTGTCCGTGCCACACTTTTTTTCAATTCACTTTGCAAAATAGATTGAAGTTCTAAATCTATTGTTAAGCTTACATCTTTACCATCAGCAATGATGGGCTGCTTAACGGTCATGGCACGTGTTAATTTTCCAGAAGCTGAGCGATTGAATGCAATACTCCCTTTTCCGCCTTGAAGTATAGAATTAAATTGACTCTCTATCCCAAACTGCCCGGCACTGTTTTGATCAACATAACCAATAACTTGAGCCGCCAATTGGTGTTGAGGATAATAACGTTTTATTGCTGAGTCTTCTTGGAGGCCTTCAATATATCTAATTTCATCAATAATGGCTTTTGCATCTGGGGCTGGTACATTTCTCTCAAGGGAAATATAGCTTCCTCTTCGTGAAAGTAAATTAATATAGGTTGATGCAGGTTTATTAAAAACGTCTGAAAAAAGATTGATGATTCGAGATTTATCAAATGGCTTATTGGTATTTACCCAAAAATCATATTTTTTAATGGTCTGGGCCAGCTCAACACCATTTCGATCATAAATGGTTCCTCGATTACCTTCTTCAGTACGATGAACAATTGTAGTTTTGCGGGCATCAATACCAATCTCATTTCCATGGATAACTTGGATTGAAAATATTTCGCCCCATAGAATAATGGTAAGTACGCCAACGGTACCTACTAAAAACTGAATTCGTGAACGATATTGTGAGTAAAGTGAATTCACCCTTCAATCCCCATAAACACAACTAATGATTCAGGTGCAGGAAAGGTCATCCCGATTCGAGACCAGGCTTCAGCCTCAATATGGTCTCTGCGCATTAAACTTCGCATATTACTTTCCAACATTTTAACTCGATTTGAACGGGTATGATGAATATTACTTATATGATAAATCTCACCTTGAACGGAGAGGCATTCATTCTTCAATGAAATAAATACAATAACGGTAAGACAGAAAATAAAGACCACACCAAAAAAGAAAAATAAATCTCCCAAACTTGATTTTTTTCTATTTGGCGTTCTTTTGGACATCAGACTCTTTCGGCGACTCGAAATTTTGCGCTACGAGAGCGGGGATTAGACGCAACTTCATTTGCATCCGCAACAATGGCTTTTCGTGATACCAATTTTAAATTTGGCTTTGTATTGCACACGCAAACAGGAATCTCTCGAGGACATGTACAGGTGATAGCCTGTTTTTTAAAAAATCGTTTCACTATCCGATCTTCTAATGAATGAAATGCAATAACACCAATTCGGCCACCTGGTTTTAAATAATTTATAGATGACTCCAACGCAATTTTTAGCGAATCAAGTTCACTATTGATATGGATTCGAATGCCTTGAAAAACACGGGCCAATGTTTTGGTTTCAAAATTATGATGAGTTACCGATTCTACAGCAGCCTTTAAATGGAATGTGGTTTCCATTTCACCTTTTGATACGGCATTTACAATTGTACGGGTGATTCGCTTCCAATTACGTTCTTCGCCATAATTACGAATGACCATTCCAATTTCGTTAAAATTGGCAGTATTAAGAAAATCTCTGGCTGACTCACCAGATGAAGTATCGAAGCGCATATCTAACGGTGCATCCGATTGAAAAGAGAAACCCCTATCCCCAGAATCAATTTGGTAGGAGGAGATACCAATGTCAAAGAAAAGACCAGTCACTTGTGGAATCTCCAAAGAGGCGAGCACCTCTGGGAAATTCCGGTAATTAACGTGGTGTAGCGTGCAAAACGCTGCGTGTACTGACAATCTCTTCTTTGCGTATTCCAGGGCATAGGGGTCAGCGTCCAAGCCTATATATGTCCCGGTGGGTCCCAGCTTTTCCATGATGGCATTTGCATGTCCACCAAAGCCCATAGTCCCATCCAGGTAAATTCCGTTCTTGTCTGTCACCAGATGATTCACCACCGCATCTACCATTATGGGTATATGGGGAGGTTGTTGCATCATCTATATCAGAAATTAATTTCATTGGCCAGATCCTCAAAATCATCGGCGGTTACATCGGCTGTAGAATCTTGGGAATCCAGTACTTCTGGTGCCCAGAGTTCAATCTTATTAATCATGCCGATTACATTTACATCCTTCTTAACGGATGCAAATTCAAGTAAGTTATCAGGAATTGCAATTCTTCCCTGACTGTCATATTGTAAATATGTGGCATGACGAACTATAGATCTCACAAAAATTCGATGTTGTCCGCGTATTGAACTGAGTTGGCTGAGCTGTTCTTCTACCCGATTCCATTCGGCAACGGGGTAGAGAATGAGGCATGGGTCAAATCCACGTGTGATCACGAATGTCCTATCGTTGATTGGATCAAGCGCCTTGCGGAATTTAACCGGTATACTCAACCGGTGTTTCTGGTCTAGGGAATTTGAATATTCGCCTGTAAATGATAGTTTTAGATTATCCATAGTAGTCATCGCACATGAAAGAGTGGGAATATCCCCCACATCTCCCCATAATTATAGACAAGTTCCCCATTACCATACAAATGAAATGTTCAATATTTTTATTTTATTGAGGAGAAATGGGGGGATTTTAATGTTGGGTGGGAATTTGGAATTACTTTAGGTGTGTGGTGATAGGTATCAGTTACTTGGGAGAAAAAAATATTGTAAAACCAATACATAGGTTACACTTTAGTTTCAATACAAAGGGAACGGTTAATGAAGTTTATATTAGATATGGTGTAAATCAACTATATTGATTATGCTTTAACAAGTTAAAGCAGCCCAAATAAAAAGTGTGGCCTCCCTTTGATTGCGTCTAGGGGAATTAGTTAATCCACGTAGTGGATTTAATCCAATTGCGAACAATCGAACCTATTCCTTAGTTTCACCAAAATACCCCACATACAACTGTCCTGAATTCACAATATAAGAACCGCGTAATGCTACATTTTTTTGAGTAAAATAATTATTCAAAGAGGCACCATTTAAAATACCTTGAATATGGTTTGCGCTCAATAAATCAAAATTGATTGAAGTATCGAAAATGAATTCTAAACTGGTATCGGCAGGTACAATTTGATTGTACAGAATGAGTTCGCCATTATGTTTAGCCGCAATATTGATATGGGTAACTTCTAATATATCCAGTTGTAAAATGGAGGGGGAGTGATGGGTTAAAATTTGAGTGCTACTACCGTTTTTATTTTCCAGTAAAAAACTATTTTCACTGAGTTTGGTGGGTGAGACCTTAGGTGTTAGGGCTTTTTTTTTACGACTTCTATCAGTTCAGCTTCATTTTTTGATTCAGTTTCAGTGACAATTTCATTTTTCACTTCAATTGGGTTCACTGAAATAATTCCAACTTTTGGCTCATCCTCAACTTTAACTTCAACCTTAGCTTCAGTCTTAACCTCAACTTGTGGTTCGCTTAGCCCACTCACTAATTTAAAAAACAGAAAAAGTCCCAGAATAACAGCAACTCCCATTATGATTTGTTTGGGTGAAATAGGGCTATTACCTAAAATCTGAGTTGCTCCACTAGGTTCGTCTGTGGGTGAATCAACTGAAGTTTCTGGCATAACAACTAATTTAACACTGATTTTACCGGTGGTATGGAGTTCATAATCATCCAATGCTTGTTCAGCATCAGCGCCAATAAATTGAGCATAAGAGCGTAAAAATAAGCGCATATACACATTGGGGAGAACTTTGAATTCTCCCGCTTCGATGGCATGTAGATATTTAGGGTTAATCTTGGTGTATTCGGCAATCTCTTGGATCTCCACACCTTTTGATTCCCTGTGCGATTTAAGTAATGAAAAGAATGATTCTGTAGTTGTCATGGGTTGGTCAAATTATTACTATTGTTAATTGACGTTCAAGATATTTCATTAAGATTCATACCAATTTTTTCAAGTTCAAGCACAAAACGCGAAAGGGGGAACCCAACCACATTATCATAACAACCATTAATCTTTTCTACAAATATGGCACTCCAGTCCTGAATTCCATAGCTTCCCGCTTTATCATACGGTGATTCTGTGTCTACATAGGTTAAGATATGCGATTTAGGAATCTGGCGAAAGGTAACATTTGTACGTTCATAAAAAGTATGGTTAATATTTTTTTGCATGCATTGAACTGAAACAGCAGTAATAACTACATGGGTATTCCCGCTCAACGTATTAAGCATGTGGATGGCATCTTGCTTATCCTCAGGTTTGCCCATAATTGTTCTATCTAAAATAACGATAGTATCTGCACCTACAACTAAATAATCAGTATATTTTCTACTCACGTCTTCACATTTAATGGATGCCAATTCTTGAGCATAATCTGAGGGAATTCCATCACATTGAAATACTGATTCATCCACAGCAGATACTATAACATCAAATGGTATTTTCAATCGTGATAATATTTGTTTACGGCGTGGACTTTGAGATGCCAATATGAGTTTCATTTTAATTTGGCAACTTTATATAATTTTTCGAATATATTTCCATTCGATTGTGCTTTAAGATGATAAATATAGGGACCATTTGCAACATCTTCATGGGAGTCACTTTTCCCATCCCATTTGATGGAATTAAATCCGATGGGACAGTTTTGCTGTAATTGCTTTACCTTTACTCCTTTAGGATTAAAAATATCGATGGTCACATCCGCTTCTGCATCCCCAGAAACCCAAAATGTAAAATGGGTATCTTCTGTAAATGGATTGGGCACTGCAAATACTTGATATGCCTGAAATATAGTAGAGGTTTGAATATTTATATCTAATTGATATTCACTTCGATTATTGGCACTATCCCATGCCTCAATATACATGGTGTTCTCTCCCAAGGGCAAATTATTTGGGAGGGATAGTGTGGCGGTACCATCTTCACAAGAACCCTCATATTGAAATAAATTGGGATCCAATGTATAGGATGTATAATTGTGATCGAACCAAAAACGAATATTATGTTGAAATCCATTCATCAAATTGAGTCCAAGTTGATCACTAATTTGCAATGTCAAATTAGCATTAGGGGGCAATTTATTGCCATTATTAATCTGACTACCCAAATATGAAACTGAAATGAGTGGGCCTGAACCATCATAAATAATATCTTCATTTTCTAATAGTGGGATCTCATTGATAAATTGAATTTGTCCTGAATGTACACCCACATTTTGTGAATAGATACTTATGTTTACGGCACATGTATCACAGATAGGTGCATCTAAGGGGATTCGGAAACAAATATTTTCAGATGTGGCAGTGCCTTGATAAATGATATTTCCAGGGAGGGAAACCACAATTGAATCTTCATCAAAGAATAATTTATTCTCTCGGGGTAGTGTAGTTATAATGATTGAAGATTCATCTTCAGTACTTAACACAAGAGTCTCTTCGGTGAGAATTGTAAAACTACTGGGTGTATTTTCATCAGAAATTAATTCTAAACTTAACTTAGGAAATGGTAATGGCAATGCGGGGTCGCCGAAAAGATGAAAGAGATATTCACTCCCAGTACCAGATTTAGATATTTTCACCAAATCGCCTAACCGATAATTTAAATTTTCATTACTCACGAATTCAGAAATTTCCCCAAATAGTCTTTCAAGGTAGTTGAAATTTGTATTGGCGCCAATACTTCGCGTGGTGGTAATTAATGCGATGGCTCCTGCGTCATGTTTCATGAGGGCTTCTGCCATGGAGTCGAATCCATCATATTGGCCAAAGGAGCATGTACCCACCACCCAAATAGGTAGCTTCCCATTCTGGGCACATTCAGAATAGGATGGACAAATTCTATTTATATCCCGATCCATATCAATAATTTTCTCATCTGATAGAGTGGTAGTAGAACCGTGCCCAATATAGTTTAGGAGTCCCACACCTTCATTAATTATATCTAATATATTCATGGTTAGCTCAGATTGGAGCAGTCCATCTGCACCATTTTCAGCCGTGTATAATGTGCCGTAATATGGCAATGGGTGAAGTGTAGCTTTGAGTGTATCAAAAAGGATATCCGAATTTAGGCTATGGTCCAGCTCTGCAATTTTATATGAGCCACTTTTGTGTTGATCGTCAGCAATAAGTACCACCTTGGTTCGCCATAGTCCTGGCGAGGGATAAAGTATATAATTTCTAATTTTATCAACCACATTTAATGCATCACTCAAAGTATTAACGGGGATTCGGCCCGTGGCCAGTTGAGGCATTCCTGACTGCTCATTTTTGGTGGTATAAAAATCATCTGCGGGGCTATCGCTTTTGTAAATAGGGGGGAGAATAGTTTCGTCCCCTAATAGAAGGAGGTATTGTAATTGAACTTCCGTTTGGATTTTATCCAGTATTAATGTTCTGATTTCATTAGCATCACTTCCTGATTCAATAATTCTAATTTCGGTATTGAGTTGCGAGACTTCATCCACAAAGCTTGAATGCAATTGGAGTAAACTCTCTGCCGCTTCTTCTAGGGCAGCCGTTGTGAGAATGAGGTATTCAGTTGATTCTGCATGTAAAAATGTGAGCAGAAAAAGAGAATAGAGCAACCATCTGAATGGCAAAATTCTGTTTTTTGGAATTTCCATGAATCCAAATTTAATTCGTTTGATATAAATATACATCTTGTCAATTGGAAATATTCTCAATAAAGATGTAAATTTAAAGGCTTTATCTGGCAGCAATTTCTGTCGGATGAGCAGGTTTTTCTCCTCCATATTCTAAATAAGGAAAATGATGACGTTTAATTTTGAAATAATCCAAAAGCATTATGCACAATTACGTGAGCGCATAACCGAAGCACGAACACTATTGGGCAAACCCCTTTCTTTTACTGAAAAAATTCTATATTCACATTTATGGGAAGAAGTGGTAGTATACGATCGCGGAGAAGATTATGCTGATTTCAGACCAGATCGTGTGGCCATGCAAGATGCAACGGCTCAAATGACCTTATTACAATTCATGATGGCAGGGAAACAAAAAGTGGCGGTTCCATCAACGGTTCATGCAGATCATTTAATACAGGCCAAAACAGGCTCAGATCAAGATTTATCTTTCGCATTAGATAATAATTCTGAAGTGTATGATTTTCTCTCAACAGTTTCAAATAAATATGGTATTGGGTTTTGGAAACCGGGTGCTGGCATTATTCATCAAGTGGTATTAGAAAACTATGCATTCCCAGGGGGAATGATGATTGGTACCGATTCTCATACGGTAAATGCTGGCGGGTTGGGAATGGTTGCCATTGGCGTAGGTGGTGCAGATGCGGTTGATGTGATGGCAGGAATGGCTTGGGAATTGAAATTCCCAAAATTGATTGGGGTTAAGCTCACAGGCGAACTCAGTGGGTGGACATCCGCTAAAGATGTAATATTAAAAGTTGCAGGTATCCTTACTGTTAAAGGGGGGACCGGCTGTATCGTAGAATATTTTGGTGATGGCGCATTATCCTTATCATGCACTGGTAAAGGTACTATTTGCAATATGGGAGCAGAGATTGGGGCCACCACGTCAACCTTCGCCTATGATGATTCTATGGAAAGATACTTACGTGCCACTGATCGAGCAGATGTGGCAGATGCGGCCAACTGTGTACGTGAACATTTGACTGCAGATACAGAAGTATATGAAGACCCTGAGAAATATTTTGATCAAGTAATTGAAATTAATTTGTCCACATTAGAGCCCCATATTAATGGCCCGTTTACACCCGATCGTGCTACACCCATTTCAATGATGCGTGAAGTTGCAGAAAAAAATGGATGGCCTTTAGAAGTGGAATGGGGGCTTATCGGTTCATGTACAAATTCTTCTTATGAAGATATCTCTCGTGCCGCATCTATCGCAAAACAGGCTGTTGAAAAAGGATTGAAAACAAAAGCTGAGTTTGGAATTAATCCCGGTTCAGAGCAAGTTCGTTACACCATTGATCGAGATGGTTTCATCAAAACGTTTGAAGATTTGAATGCAAAGATTTTCACCAATGCATGTGGACCATGTATCGGGCAATGGGCACGAGCAGGCGCTGAGAAAGAAGAGAAAAATTCAATCATCCATTCGTTTAATCGAAACTTTACCAAACGTGCAGATGGGAATCCAAATACCCATGCTTTTGTGGCATCCCCTGAGATGGTGGCTGCCATCGCAATTTCGGGTGATCTTGGGTTTAATCCCATGACGGATACCTTGATAAATGAAAATGGAGACGCTATAAAATTTGATCCCCCAACGGGATGGGAATTACCACCCAATGGTTTTGCTGTTGAAGATTCAGGTTATCAGGCCCCAACGGAAAATGGTTCAGTTATAAATGTTACCGTAAACCCCGATTCAGAACGATTACAATTATTAACCCGATTTGAGCCTTGGTCGGGCGCTGATTATTCAGGATTAAAGTTACTTATTAAGGCTAAAGGAAAATGTACTACTGACCATATTTCAATGGCAGGTCCATGGCTTACTTATCGTGGACATTTAGACAATATTTCTAATAATCTACTGTTAGGTGCGGTGAACGCATTTAATGATAAACCGAATTCTGTGAAAAATTCATTGACTGGTGAGTATGATTCTACGCCAAAAGTGGCCCGTGCATATCGAGATGGAGGGGTTTCATCTATTGTTGTGGGTGATGAGAATTATGGTGAAGGTTCCTCTCGTGAACATGCAGCAATGGAGCCACGTCACATGGGCGTGAAAGCGGTGGTGGTGAAATCATTTGCACGTATCCATGAAACGAATTTGAAGAAACAGGGCGTGTTGGCGCTATTGTTTAATGATAAGTCTGACTATGATGTAATTCTGGAAGATGATGCTTTTGAAATCAAAGGCCTTACATCATTTGCTCCTCAAGTACCGTTGATTTTATTGGCAAACCATTGTGATGGTACTACTGATGAAATTATTATGAATCATACTTTCAATGAAAATCAAATAGAATGGTTCAAGGCAGGAAGTGCATTAAATTTAATTTCTCAACAGTCAGGTGCAGATGCCTAAATCTGAAAAAGTAGCTTTAATTACTGGTGCATCTTCAGGAATAGGTAAGTCCCTTTCACGAAAGTTATGTGAAAATGGTTATCATTGCATTCTTGCTGCACGTTCAGAAGAAAAACTTCAGCACTTAGCTGAATCAATACGTGATGATGGGCATGAATGTTCTGCAATAATTGCGGATGTTGGAGATGAATCTTCCGTGGATGCATTATTTGAGCAATCATCAAAAATTGGAACAGTCTCACTGGTTGTCAATAATGCAGGATTAGGTATTTTCTCAAAGATTGAAGAGTCAACAGTTGAAGATTGGGATGCCCAAATTAATGTGAACCTTCGAGGTTCATTTTTGGTATCTCGAAAATATATCCCCGAAATGCAAAAACAAAAATCTGGCACGTTGGTGTTCATGAATTCCGTTGCGGGAAATTTTGGATATCCTTATTCTGCAGCCTATGTAGCATCCAAATTTGGTTTGCGAGGGCTATCTGAAAGTTTACGAAATGAATTGCGTAAGGATAATATTAAGGTGATATCCGTTCATCCCGGTGCAATTGACACGGCTTTTTGGGATGATATTAATGTTGATTTTCCTCGTGAAGAAATGCTCTCTCCAGAAATGATCGCCAATTCGGTAGTGCATGCCATTGAAGCACCTGGGGCAACAGTAATTGAAAATTTGACCATTCGAAGAGTAGCGGGTGATTTTTAATTGAATTTAGCTGTTCTATTTATCTTGCAAGGAAATATTATGAGCTTTAAATTTTCAGGCTCTAATTGAGTGCGTTTTTTGAGAATTGATGGATGTTTGAGCAACTACAAGAAAGACTTTCAGGTGTAATAAAGACAATTCGTGGTCAAGGTAAGATCACGGAAGGTAATATTTCTCAGGCAATGAGAGATGTTCGTCGAGCCTTGTTAGAAGCAGATGTGAATTTTAAAGTAGTCAAGGCTTTCGTGAACAGAGTTCAAGAGAAAGCTGAAGGCGAAAAAGTATTTACATCTGTATCTCCAGGTCAGCAATTTGTCAAGTTGATTCAAGATGAATTAGTTGAAATCTTAGGCGGTGACACTGAAGCGATAAATTTTAAATCTTCAGGAATAACCGTCATTTTAATGGCGGGTCTTCAAGGTTCTGGAAAGACCACTACAACTGCTAAATTGGCTTGTTTGCTAAAAAAAAAGCATAATAGAAAACCTTTTTTAATTGCTGCAGATTTACAACGACCGGCTGCAATAGACCAACTGGAAGTATTGGGGCGTCAAATTGATATTCCCGTATATTCAAAACGGATCAAGGATCCGGTTGCAGTAGTTAAATCTGGACTAAAACAGGCGGAAAAATTAAACGTTGATACGGTAATAATTGATACCGCAGGGCGTTTACATGTAGATGAAAATTTGATGGCAGAGTTGAAAAGTATTGTTGCTATCGCTTCACCTCATGAAATTCTTTATGTTGCAGACGGTATGACTGGGCAAGATGCAGTTACGTCATCATTCGCTTTTTCAGAGGCTATTTCTATTTCAGGAATAGTACTCACAAAAATGGATGGCGATTCCCGTGGTGGTGCTGCATTATCTATACGAGAGGTTATTCAAAAGCCTATAAAATTTTTAGGAATGGGTGAGTCTATTAATGCCATTGAAGTATTTCATCCCAGTCGTTTAGCCCAGCGAATTTTAGGAATGGGTGATGTTGTATCACTTGTTGAGAGAGCTCAAGAAGTATTTGATGAAAAATCTGCATTGAAATTGCAGAGTAAGATGCTTGGAAATACCTTCACCTTATCAGATTTTAATGATCAGTTAAAGCAGGTAAAGAAGATGGGGTCAATCTCTCAAATGATGACTATGATTCCGGGAGCATCCAAGTTAAAAGGTATGGAGATGAATGATCGACAACTCGTTTGGATTGAGGCGATTATAAATTCTATGACACCAACCGAACGTGACCGGCCTGAGCTAATAAACGGTTCACAACGAAAAAGAATTGCCAAAGGGGCTGGTAGAAGTGTTCAAGAAGTAAACCAGCTATTAAAACAGTTCTCTCAAATGAGGACAATGATAAAGAAATTTGGAAAAACGGGAAATGGTAAATTCCCAATTGGATAATAAATAAGGAGATGGCTTTTTGGCTGTACATATCAGATTAAAAAGACAAGGACGCAGAAAGCGCCCATTTTATAGAGTTATTGCTATTGATTCGCGATCACATCGTGAAGGTAGAGAAATTGAACGTTTGGGTTGGTACGATCCAGTAAAGGAAGGTCTTTCTGTTGAATTTAAAGAAGATAGAATCTTCCATTGGCTGGGTCAAGGTGCAATCCCAACGGATACGGTTAATAGTTTGATGCGCAAAAAAGGTCTTGCCTACAAGTGGCATCTTATGAAAACAGGTGTTGCTGAAGACCAAATTGCCACTGAAATGGAAGCATGGGCTGAGCGTCAAATTGGGAAGGCCGAAAAAGTTGCTGTTAAAAAAGCAGAGAAGAAAGCCATTCAACCAACTCCAGTTGTAGAAGAATCAGCTGAAGAAGTTGTAATTGAAGAAGCAGATGAATCGACTACAGAAGTTGAAGCTCCTGTTGAAGAAGCGGTAGTTGAAGATGTTCCAGAAGTTGAAGCTCCTACAGAAGAAGTTGTAGTTGAAGATGCAGATGAATCGACTACAGAAGTTGAAGCTCCTGTTGAAGAAGCGGTAGTTGAAGATGTTCCAGAAGTTGAAGCTCCTACAGAAGAAGTTGTAGTTGAAGATGC
>Ga0208879_1000448_pt1 | contig 42634 bp, 33 predicted proteins | sample Knorr_S15_td_Bot_FD_185605 | JGI IMG/M metagenome (GOLD analysis project Ga0208879, IMG submission 185605) | Marine microbial communities from Southern Atlantic Ocean transect - Knorr_S15_td_Bottom_ad_5009_LV_A (SPAdes) (version 2) | ecosystem: Environmental > Aquatic > Marine > Oceanic | place... | reverse complement strand
ATAGGTGGAGGTGCAGCTGGTTTTTTTGCTGCATTTTCAGTCAAAGAACATCATCCAGAGGCGAAAGTGATCATTTTTGAAAAGTCCGACAAGCTTTTGTCAAAAGTGAAAATCTCAGGTGGCGGACGTTGTAATGTGACGAATGCTTGTTTTCATCCCAGTCAGCTTTCAAAGTTTTATCCGCGTGGCGAAAAGCAATTAAAGAAAGCGTTTTCAGTTTTTCAACCCAAGGATACGGTAGACTGGTTTGCCAATAGAGGTGTAGAATTAAAAGCAGAAGCTGATAATAGGATGTTTCCAGTTTCTGATGATTCACAAACAATCATAGATTGCTTTTTGCGTGAGGCTCAGTTGAAAAATATACAGATTATAAAACAGTCTCCTGTAGTTGAGCTTATCCCCGAAGAAAAGGCCTTTACCTTAGCTTTTAAAGCCTCTAAACAATATTTCGATAAAGTTATTGTTGCCAGTGGTGGAAGTCCTAAAGCACGAGGTTTTGATTGGATTAAAAATTTAGGGCATTCCATAGTATCTCCTTTACCCTCACTATTTACCTTTAATATGCCTAAGGAGCCTATTAAAGAATTAATGGGTTTAGTTGTAGAAGATGCTACGGCTAGAATTCAAGGAACTAAATTACAATATACAGGTCCTGTTTTAATTACCCATTGGGGAATGAGTGGTCCTGCCATATTAAAATTATCTGCTTGGGGCGCTCGAATTCTCTACGATAAAAACTACCAGTTTAATGTTCAAGTAAATTGGTTGTCGATAAAAAATGAGTCTGAAGTAAATGAACTCTTAGAAACTACCCTTCCTACGATTCGAAAGAAGAAAATTGCGAATGCAAATCCGTTTGGTTTAGCAAATAGAATGTGGTTGTACTTGCTCAATAAAGTACAGATTAACCCTGACTCCATGTGGTTGGAGCTTTCTAAAAAAAATCGAAATAAGCTGATCAACGTTCTGTTGAATGATATTTATGCCGTTTCGGGTAAAACTACCTTTAAAGAAGAATTTGTAACCTGTGGTGGAGTGAGTCTGTCTGATATAGATATGAAAACTATGCAAAGTAGAGTATGCAAAGATTTGTATTTCGCTGGAGAGGTAATGGACGTGGATGGTATTACTGGAGGTTTTAACTTTCAAGCTGCCTGGACGACGGGATTTATTGCGGGGAAATTAATGACTAGTGATTAATTCAGAATTATTGATGAGTTCTAATTTTTGACTTAGTACGCTGTCATGCAGTACATCCGTCTTGCAGTCGTGTTATAGACCAGACCAGACTTGAGTCAGAAGTTCTAAGTACTGAGGTCTATGTTTTGAAAATTAGGACTACTATATGACGGTCTGAGCTAGTCGAACATACTATATAGCAAAGAACATTTCGACAGGCTCAATGTGACAAGAAAATAAAGAAGTCAAAAAGTCAAAATAGTCGGTAGTACTTGGACGGTTTCAAAGAGTTTTTTAAATTAACAATTAACAATTAACAATTTCACCACTCACCATTTACCACTCACATTTCCCCTGCTAATACCAAAATACGTTTATCTTTGTCAAAATTTTAAATGGTTAAAGGGTATGCCAAAGAAGAAAGCTGATAATAGCAGCAATTTCGAAATGATTGCCAAGACGTATCACGGATTGGAAGATGTACTAGCAAAAGAATTACTTCAGCTAGGAGCACAAGATATCAAAACACTTCGTAGAGCAGTAAAGTTTAAAGGAGATATAGGTTTTATGTACAAGGCCAATCTTTCTTTACGCACAGCTGTAAGAATTATTAAGCCTATAAAGAGCTTTAAGGTTCGCGACGAAGAGGAGTTTTACAATTCAATTCGTAGTATAGACTGGGAAAAGCACATGAGTATAGATGACAAATTTGCTGTCGATGCTTTTGTAAACTCATCTTATTTCAACCACTCATTATACATTGCTCTTAAAACCAAAGATGCTATTGTAGATCAGTTTAGAGATAAATGCGGAATGCGTCCGGATGTAGATTTAGATAATCCGAATCTTAGAATTAACATTCATATAAGCGAAGACACTTGTACCGTTTCTTTAGATAGTTCTGGGAAATCTCTTCACAAAAGAGGTTACCGTTTAGAAACGAACGAAGCCCCAATTTCTGAAGCATTGGCTGCCGGATTGATTTTGTTAAGTGGATGGGATAAGAAATCTCATTTTGTAGATGGAATGTGTGGTTCGGGTACTTTCCTTATCGAAGCGGCTATGATAGCTACCAATATCCCTGCGAATATAAATAGACAGTATTTTGCTTTTCAAGATTGGCCCGACTACGATGCTGAACTTTGGGAACTGATTAGAAAAAGTCAATTAAAAAGAGCGACTGACTGTTACGGTAAGATTATCGGTTATGACTTAGATCCGGAGGTAGTAGCCTCTGCGAAGCTAAACATTGCCAATTCTGGATTAGAAGAATACATTGAGATTCACTGTGAGAACTTCTTCGAAACTCAAAAACCTGAAGGACCTACACACTTAGTGTTTAATCCGCCTTATGGAGTACGTATTCAGGGTAATATTACCGAAATGTATAAGAGTATAGGCGATACCCTCAAGAAGAATTATTCGGGTGCCGAAGCCTGGTTTTTAACTTCGCATATGGAAGGATTGAAGCATGTTGGATTAAGAGCATCTAGAAAGATCGAAATTTATCAAGCTAAATTGGAATGTCGTTTTGTGAAATACGAGATGTATCGCGGTACTAAAAAAGTGAAAAATCAAGAGGATTGATTTTTTGGGAAGCAACATATATTGATGTAATTCTTCCTTTACCTATAAAGCAAAAATTCACCTATCAAGTTGGCGAGGAGCATTTGGACAAAATTCAAATGGGCTGCAGAATTGCTGTGCCTTTTGGACGCTCTAAAATTTATGCTGGAATCGTAGATGTTATTCATCATACTAAACCAGACTACGAAGTGAAATTCGCTCTGGATGTATTAGATGAGTCGCCAATAGTTTCTGAGAAGCATGTAGCATTATGGCAGTGGATGGCCGATTACTATATGTGTTCTCTTGGAGAAGTGATGAATGCTGCTTTGCCTTCTTCTTTTAAGTTGGCGAGCGAAACAACGATAGTATTACATCCCGATTGGGATAAGGATACTTCTAAACTTAAGGATTCTGAATACCTTATTATCGAAGCGCTTCAGTTACAGAAGCGCTTGAAAATTCAAGAAATAGCTCAAATTCTACAACGAAAAACAATTTTGCCTTTTATCAAAAAAATGCAAGATTTGAAATTGGTTGAGATAGAGGAAGAGGTTTTCGAACGCTTTAGACCTAAAATCAGAAAGATGCTTCGCCTGCGTTCTGGCATCAAGTCAACAGATGCTAAATCTATTTTAGGCTCTCATAGACGATCGCCTAAGCAAGAGGAGTTTTTAGAGAAGCTTTTATTAGAGTCTGATGTTGAGGTTCCTTTTCACCCCTTTTGCAAACGCTTTGGCTTTAAAACTTCCTACGCCAAAGGTTTGGTTGATAAAGAAATTATAGAGCTTTACGATGTAGAGGTGAATCGTTTGGTACAAGAACAGATGCAAGGCGCTCCATTGGCAGAGTTAAATGATGAGCAAATAAGTGTTCTTCAAGCTTTACGAAATTCCGATAAACAGGTAAATCTCTTACATGGCGTAACCTCAAGCGGAAAAACTGAAGTTTATATTCATCTTATTCAAGAGATGATAGACTCAGGTAAGCAAGTATTATTTTTAGTTCCCGAAATTGCTTTAACTACTCAATTGGTTGCGCGTTTAAAATATGCTTTCGGTGATTTAGTAGGCGTTTATCACTCGCGTTTCGGAATGAATGAGAGGGCTGAATTGTGGCGTGATGTAAAGAGTAATTTACGTTTCCCAATTATCATCGGAGCGCGATCTTCGGTGTTTTTACCCTTCGAAGATTTAGGATTAATCATTGTCGATGAGGAGCATGAAAGTTCGTTTAAACAACAAGATCCTGCTCCTAGATATCAAGCCCGTGATGTAGCTGTTTATATGGGGTATCACTATAAAGCTCAAGTATTACTCGGAACGGCTACACCTTCTTTAGAAACGGCTTACAATGTAAATAAAGAGAAGTATGGCATTCATTCTTTAAGAAAGCGTTATGGAGGTTTTAGTCTCCCTAAAATACATACGGTTGATATTGCGCATGCCTATAAGCGTAGACGAATGAATGGTCATTTTTCGGAAGCTTTATTAAGCTCTATTCAAAACACACTAGATAAAGGGGAACAGGTACTGTTATTTCAAAATAGAAGAGGCTTTGCCCCTCAGCAGGAGTGTCAGTCTTGCGGACACGTTCCGCAGTGTAAACACTGCGATGTTAGTTTAACCTATCATAAAAGCTCACATAGTTTAAGATGTCATTACTGTGGCTACTCTGAAAAAACATCAACTTCTTGTAAAGCTTGTAGTAAACAAGATGTAAAATTGAAAGGCTTTGGTACTGAGAAAATAGAGGATGAATTACAAACGCTGTTCCCCGATAGAGTAATTCGTAGAATGGATTTAGACACCACTCGTAAGAAAGATTCTTACGAAAACTTATTAAATGCCTTTGAAGACCAAGAAGTGGATATTCTGGTAGGAACCCAGATGATTTCTAAGGGACTTGATTTTTCTCACGTAGGATTGGTAGGTGTGTTAAGTGCCGATCAGATGTTGAACTTCCCAGATTTCAGGGCTTTTGAACGTGCTTTTCAAATGCTTTGTCAGGTTTCGGGAAGAGCAGGGCGAAAGCAGTCCAATAGTGAAGTTATCATACAAACTTTTCAGCCAGATCACGAAGTCTTAAAATTAGTGGAAGATCATAATTACAAAGATCTTCTAAAAGGACAATTAATCGAGCGTCAAGCTTTTAGATACCCACCGTATCATAGATTGATTCATATAATGGTTCGCCACAGAAATAGGCGAGTTGTTGAGCAAGCTTCGTCACTCTTGGCGAAATCTATGCGTACTGTTTTTGAACATAGAGTTTTAGGTCCTGAATATCCCGCATTCGAACGTTTGAAAGGCTATTATCAGAAACAGATTTTATTAAAAGTAGAGCGCAGTTTATCCTATCCAGATTCTAAAAATAAACTCAATCGATTTGTGAACGGACTTCTGTCTCATCCGAGTGCCAGAGGCGTGAAGGTGCGAGTAGATGTGGATCCGTTTTGATTTAGACGGTGGTCTGTGGACGATAGACAGAAGTAAATAGTTGAAAACCATAATCTTTATTGCTATTTCTCAGAGATACACAAAGAAGACACAGAGACTCACTGAGATAATATAAATGATCAATTCATTTTCCGAATTGTACTTCAGTAAATACTTTTACCAGCGACTAGATACTTAATATCAATTTGAAGATTTGAATATTATTTCCGAAATCCCTCTGTGAATCCCAGAGTATCTTAGTGTTACAGCCTCAGGGGAACATTAAGAATAATCCAGATTAACTATAATAAAGGACCTTTTGTAGTCTACATTTGCAGAACCGATTACGAATCAATTAAGCTATATGAGTGCAGAAAAGTCTTGTCCAAAGTGTAAAGAGTGGAATAAAGCTATAGATGTTCATTGTATTTCCTGTGGTGAAGAATTGTTCAAAAAGGAAAGACTAGTAAAGGAAAGTCTAGAAGCACAACCAGATCCCTTTAAAACACCTTTGATTCAAATTAATCCTGTAGACGGATATTTGATGGTTTTTGGAAAAAGAATTATTCAGTTTATTCAAATCGTCTTTTTTGGAATTTTATCACTTCTTATATGGATCGCAAGCGTATTACCAGGTTAACTCTTACTCAACCTTTATTTCTTCTTTCGCTACTTATTTTTGGTTTAAATGACTTGGATTTAGGTTTTGTTAAACCTCAATTTATACAGTCCTATTTAAATGACCTTCTTGCACCTATTATCATACTGACTTTAACTAAATTATTTCTTTCAATTTTCATAAATCGAATTTATCGACTTTCAAAAGCACAACATTTCTTCTTTTTTCTGTATATTTCATGCACCTTTGAAGTTTTGCTTCCCCATTTATCTGGAGAATACACTTCGGATATATATGACTTATTAGCTTACGCAATAGGGACTATTATTTTCTATAATTACATGAATAAGAGATTTAATGAACTTAGCACAACTCATCAAACATAGAAGAAACGTAAAGCCTCAGTTTTTTACCGGCGAATTGATTGAAGATCAACTTGTAAAAGATATTTTAGAATCAGCGAATTGGGCTCCTACACATGGCTATACTGAGCCTTGGCGATTTGTAGTTTTTTCTGGCGATTCAATATCCGAGCTAGCAAGCTTTCAATCTAATTTATATAAATCTAGTACAGCGTCAGAATTATTTCTACAATCAAAGTTTGATAAACTACTTTCAACTCCAACACTAGCATCTCATATTATAGCTATTGTTGTTCATAAAAGTGTGAAGACCACAATCCCTTTTATCGAGGAGATTTCGGCTACATCCTGTGCTGTACAAAATGTATTGTTGTCTGCTGCCGAAAAAGAAATCGCAGTACATTGGACTTCTGGAGGGATGACCTATACTGACGAAATGAAAAGCTACTTAGGTTTTGAAAGTAAAGATCAGGTACTTGGGTTCTTGTATTTGGGAAAAGCTAAGTCTAATATTAATAAAGCGGGTAGAAGGCTGTCTACAATGGATGATAAAACAGTTTGGAGGTAGTAAACTGTGACTGAGTAAATGTAAAAAAGAGTTTGCTTTTAATTATTTGAATTAAAAGCAAACTCTTCTTGATTTAGTATCAGTTAAAAGCAAGTATCTACGAAAGCCTAAGAATATCTGTTGGAGTATTACAAACAACAGCTTTATTCCGATACATGGCAATAGGTGCTTTTAGTAAAGTTGGATGGTTGATTAATAAATCAAACCACTCAGAAACACTAAAGTCTTTTCCTCTAATGTTTGCTTGATAATAAGGATCTGCTTTGTTGATTAACCTTTTAGGGTCCTCATTTAGCTTCTCTACAAAAACTTCAAACAAGGTACTTGACACCTTGACTGAGCTTAACTCTTGTTTGTTTATCCTATCCGTTATCGTATAAGCATAAGAAAGGGTTTTCTTATCCCTTTCATTTCCCTCATTATAAAGGATTGTTAGTTCATTCGAATCTAAATGCATCGGTTTTATTTTTTTATTCAGCCTTAATATACTTAATCTTAACTGAATAATCAATTATTTGTTATTAACAAGTGAGAAATAGTTAATAGAATTTGGTCTTTGAACTGTAGCCATCAAGGTTTTTTAGCTAGAATAGATACTGTTAAATATTACAATCCTATTAAATGGAAGATTGCCATAAAACACCTTTTGGAGTAGGAGCAGTAATTGTAATAGGTTCCTTTTTTACAGGATGTATAAAGTTGATTTCTCTAGCATGTAAACAAATAGAAGCGTCTTTGTTGGATTGTTTTGCTCCATATTTAAGATCACCCTTAATAATGCATCCTATAGTAGATAATTGCACTCTGATTTGATGATGACGACCTGTGATCGGTTTTACTTCGAGTAGCGTGCTAGTACTCATATTTTTGAGTATTTTGTATTCGAGTACTGATTTCAAAGCCCCTTCGTAAGGTTTTAAAAAGGCTCTCGATTTATTCTTTTGTTGATTTTTAATTAGATAGTGCTCTAGTCGATCTTCATTTTTTTGAGGCTTGCATTCTACTATTGCCCAATAGGTTTTTTGAATGGTTTTTTCTCTAAACAGTTCATTCATCCGAGATAGTGCTTTACTCGTTTTAGCGAAAATTACGAGTCCACTTACAGGTCTGTCTAAGCGATGGATTACTCCACAAAAAATATTACCTGGCTTATTGTGCTTTTGGCGCAAGTAGTCCTTCACAAACTCGCCTAAGGGCTTGTCGCCAGTTTTATCGCCCTGAACCAAGTCGCCAGGCTTTTTGTTAACCGCAATAATATGATTGTCTTCGTAGAGGACTTCAAGCATTAATACTGTTCTTTTTCGTTGGGGAAGTCTACCGATTTCACATCCTGAACATAGGCTTTTATTGCGCCAGTAATTTCATCAAAAAGCGATAAATATCGTCTTAAGAAGCGTGGACTAAATTCGTGAGTCATTCCGAGAAGGTCGTGTGTAACCAGTACTTGTCCATCTACTCCTGCACCGGCACCAATGCCAATAACAGGAATTTGAATGGCCTGTGCTACTTTTTGAGCCAATGCAGCAGGAACCTTTTCTAAAACCAAAGCAAAACAGCCTGTTTGTTCTAAGAGCTTAGCATCTTCTATCAGTTTGTTTGCTTCCTCTTCTTCCTTAGCTCTTACCGTATAGGTACCAAACTTGTAAATAGATTGTGGGGTTAAGCCTAAGTGTCCCATTACAGGGATTCCAGCCGTAAGAATACGCTGTACAGATTCGATGATTTCGGCTCCACCTTCTAGCTTTACAGAATGTCCACCAGATTCTTTCATTACTTTAATGGCAGAATTTAAAGCTTCTTTAGAATTTCCTTGATAGGTACCAAAGGGTAAATCTACAACCACTAAAGCTCTACTTACCGCTCTCACCACAGAAGATGCGTGGTAAATCATTTGATCTAAAGTAATCGGAAGAGTCGTTTCGTGACCCGCCATTACATTAGAAGCCGAATCGCCTACAAGTATAACATCAATACCCGCCATATCTACCATTTTCGCCATAGTATAATCGTAGGCAGTAAGCATACTAATCTTTTCCCCATTGCGCTTCATTTCCTGAAGTACATTTGTGGTTACCCTCTTGAAATCTTTTTTGTGTATAGACATATTACTTGGTTTCGATTTTTGGAACTTCTATAAATAAAGAGTCAGTAGTAAGTTTACTCAAATTCAAACTGTCAATTTGTGAACGATCTAACTGTAAGGTGTCGATAGGCAAAAATACAGTATCTACAGTACAAAATTTAGTTAAAATGGAATCAATAAAATGTTGTTCCTCTGTTTTTTTATCAATTACTTTTTGAAATAATTCAAATTCTAAATTTTCAAAATGAGTTTTCACATTCGAAAGTGAATCGGAAATCATCTTATTTACAATTTTTAACTGCCTATTTTCTAGTGTATTATTAATTACCTTATGACTTAGGTTTAATAGTAGATTAACATTATTGGTGTCTACAGCAGATTTGATAACGGCATACTGAGAGTTCTCCTTATCTAGGTATTCGTTTATTAAGCGCATAGACTTCAACTGCTTCTCTAGAATACGGATCGCATTTTGCAATTCTAAGGCACGTGCGTCTAAAGATTGTTCTAAATCAATTTTAAGACTTTCATTTTCTTTTATTAACTCCCTGACCTCATCGTCAGTTAAATAAATTTTTGACTTATCTCTGTAAAGTTCATCTGCATAAATTGTAATAAAATCAATTCTACCTTTAGTGTCAGGGCCTATAAATAAACCAAAACTCCCTTCTTTTAAGCCTTCAATTCTGAAGCTGTAAACCAATAAACCATTGATGTACAAATCGTGGTCGGTTCCATTAGAACGAATGTTAATGTCGTTGTATTCATTAATTCCTTTTATAGCAGAATTTTTTATCCAGCCTTCTTTTCCTTCAGTAGTTACAATCTGATAACGTCCTTCAACTAATTGTCTAATCCTAAATCGGTGATATTTATTGATGTCACACATAAATGCCGATTGCCCGTCCTTACTAGCTCGAAAGATTAATCCTATACTCTGGCTCATACTTTCTGCAGGACCGAGCATTAGGGAAGCGCGTATACTAAACGTGGTGAGGTCGTTTTCCCAATTTGCCATTATTGCATACGGACTACCCAACTTTGTTCGGTTCATAAAGTATTCTCCTTTATCAAAAACAAAAAAGTTGTCGTCGTTAGTTATTACGGGCCAAATATTATTTAGCTCACTGAATGATTCATCAAGCATCATTTGGTTCAATTTATTGTGAACCGTTTGCTGAGCCGAAGCAGTAATGCTTAGAAAAAGAAGGAGTGCATAAAGGCACGATAATTGTTTCATAGACAGAAATTCATTTAACTAACAAAAGTAAGAAAATATTATACCTTTGTTTCCATGATTAGAAAAACACTTTTTGCTTTATGTTCACTGGCTTTTTTAGCTTCATGTGATAATGATTTAGATATTACAGCCAACTGGAAAGATGTTCCTGTAGTATATGGGATTTTAAACTCTCAAGATACCACACATTATATCAAACTTAATAAAGCTTTTTTAGGACAGGGCGATGTGATGATGATGGCTCAAGAATTTGATTCTTTACATTATAGTGAAGATGTAATTGGTCTTCGTTTGATCGAGTATAGAAATGTTGCCGGACAGTTTATTGAAGCGAAGAGTATAGAAATGGAACCTACGGTAGATATGCCGAAGCCAGAAGGAGCTTTTAGTTCGCCTACACAAGTTATTTATAAATCGAATGCTCAGTTAAACGCAAATAGGTTTTATACTGCAGAGGTATATAAGTTGGATACGGATTCGGTTATTGCTTTTAACTCTATTCCTGTAGATGTATTAAGCTCGCTACAAATGACTAGACCAAATCCTTTTACACCACTAAACCTTGTGCCCAATGGTTATGCTTCTAAAGCTGAATGGCTAAGCCTTGAAGGTGGGAAGTTATATGAGTTGAAGATTCGTTTCTATTATATAGAGCAGCAAATCACAGATTTATCAGATACGACACATAAATTTATAGACTGGGTTTTTCCGTATAGAAAATCAACCAGTACAAGTGGTGGCGAAAACATGAGTATTAGCCTTGACGCCCTACAGTTCTTAAACTTCTTAGCAATACACATTGAGGAAGATCCGGATGTATATAGACAAGTTACCGGAATGGTAGGAATACAAGGACCCACAGGTTTCTCTATAACACATGCGTGTATGGATTTCACTCTATTAGCTGCCGGAGAAGAACTGTCAACTTATATTATGTTAAATGAAAACTCGAATTCTATTGTTATCGATAGACCAGAGTACTCAAATATAGATAATGGGATAGGTATCTTATCGTCTAGATCTGTTGACTTTATTGAGGCTATAAAAATTAACAATTTCAGTAATGATGAAATAGCTTTTAACGAATTAACAAAACATTTAAATTTCGCTTATTTTAGGTTAGGAGACGGTAATTCTATAGATACACTCTACGTAAACTAATCAGACATACTGTCATTTATACTGTCATGTTTTGACCGAGTAACTGTCAAAACATGACTTTTTTTATGCCTGATAGTTTCATTTTGTAAATGGCATAATGATTGACTTATGCTGAGTGCAAAACAAACTGAAATAAATAAATACTTTAAGATATGAGTAAAATTATCGGAATTGACTTGGGTACTACAAACTCTTGTGTATCGGTAATGGAAGGTAACGAACCAATCGTTATCGCCAACGCCGAAGGAAAAAGAACAACACCATCTATTGTTGCCTTTGTTGAAGGTGGCGAACGTAAGGTTGGTGATCCTGCAAAGCGTCAAGCAATTACCAACCCTACAAAAACGATTTCTTCTATAAAGCGTTTTATGGGTGAGTCTTTTGACGCATGTGCAAAAGAAATCAAAAATGTGCCTTTTACAGTAGTTAAAGGAGACAACAATACACCTCGTGTTGATATCGATGGTCGTTTGTATACTCCACAAGAAATTTCGGCTATGGTTCTTCAAAAAATGAAGAAAACGGCTGAAGAATATTTAGGTCAAGAAGTAACTGAAGCTGTAATTACAGTTCCTGCTTACTTTAACGATTCTCAAAGACACGCAACTAAAGAAGCAGGTGAAATTGCTGGTTTAAAAGTTCGTCGTATCATAAACGAACCTACTGCAGCTGCTTTAGCTTACGGATTAGATAAAAAAGACAAGGACATCAACATCGCGGTATTTGACCTTGGTGGTGGTACTTTCGATATCTCTATCCTTGAATTAGGTGATGGTGTATTCGAAGTAAAATCTACTAACGGTGATACACACTTAGGTGGAGATGATTTTGATCAAGTAATTATCGACTGGTTAGCAGAAGAGTTTAAAACTGATGAGTCTATCGATTTACGTGAAGATCCAATGGCGCTTCAACGTTTAAAAGAAGCTGCTGAAAAAGCTAAAGTTGAATTGTCTGCTTCAACGCAAACAGAAATCAACTTACCTTATGTTACTGCTACTGCTTCAGGTCCTAAGCACTTGGTAAGAACTTTAACACGTTCTAAATTCGAGCAATTAGCAGATTCATTAATCCAACGTTCTATTGCTCCTTGTAAGAAAGCTTTAGCTGATTCAGGTTTAGATAAAAACGAAATCGACGAGGTTATCCTTGTAGGTGGTTCTACTCGTATTCCAGCAATTCAAGCTATTGTTGAAGAGTTCTTTGGTAAGAAGCCTTCTAAAGGTGTTAACCCTGATGAGGTTGTTGCCGTAGGTGCAGCTATTCAAGGTGGTGTATTAACAGGTGAAGTAAAAGATGTTCTTTTATTAGATGTTACGCCTCTTTCTTTAGGTATTGAAACTATGGGTGGAGTATTCACTAAGTTGATTGATGCGAATACTACTATTCCTACAAACAAGTCACAAATATTCTCTACAGCGTCTGATAATCAACCTGCAGTAGATATACACGTAGCACAAGGTGAGCGTTCTATGGCTGTAGACAACAAGTCTTTGGGGCGTTTCCAATTAACTGACATTCCACCAGCACAAAGAGGAACTCCACAAATTGAAGTTTCTTTTGATATTGATGCCAACGGGATTATGAAAGTTTCGGCAAAAGATAAAGCTACAGGTAAAGAACAACACATTAAGATTGAATCTTCTTCAAGTCTTTCAGACGAAGAAATTCAAAGAATGCGTGATGAAGCCAAAGCGAATGAAAAAGCTGATAAAGAAGTGAAGGAAAGAGTTGATAAGTTGAATGAAGCTGATCAAATGATTTTCCAAACTGAAAAGCAAATCGCTGAGTTTGGTGATAAATTGCCTGCAGACAAAAAAGAACCTATCGAAGCTGCGATTGCAGAATTGAAAAAAGCTCACGAAGCTGAGGATCTTACTGCTATCGATACAGCAATGGAAGCTTTAAATCAAATCTTCCAAGCAGCATCTCAAGAGATGTACGCTCAGTCTAACGAATCTGGTGATGAAGGGCAAGCTACAGAAGCTGAACCGGCAACAGAAGATGTAACTGATGTTGACTTCGAAGAAGTGAAATAAGTTGTTATTTCTACATATATAAAATAAAAGGCCCATCTATGGGCCTTTTATTTTTATAGCACAAATCAATTTACTAATATTGCTAGCAACAAAAAGAAAAGATTATGAGATTATCACTAGTACTAGGTTTAGCTGCGGCATTGAGTATGGCATCTTGTCAAGAAAATAAAACGGCAACAGAGCCCGTAAAAGTTCAAAACTCCTCCGATGAGTTAACTAAGGATGTGTTTTTAGCTGAAATTGAGAAGCTGAGTATAAGAGTTGAAAAAGCTTTAACCGTAGAAGTTGATAACACTAAAAAAGCTAAACGTATTTTAACTTTTGTTAAAGACTCCCGCTTAACGAATGTTCAGAGTAAAAAAGCGGTTATGAAAGTAATGGATAAAATGATGCTTCCATTAGAAGAGCAAAAAGAGATTATGTATATTTTAGATGCAGAAATGCCTAATTAACATTCTTTAACCCTATTAAAAAAACCCACCATTTTGGTGGGTTTTTTTATGCATATATTTGTCTGGTAAAAATATTTTGATGAAAAAAATACTATTAACATTAGCTTGTTGTCCTAGCTTTTTATGGGCGCAAATGAATCCTATTGCTTTTCAGGAATACGATTTAGATAACGGACTTCATATTATCCTTCACGAAGATCACAGCACTCCAATTGTAGCTGTTTCTGTTTCGTACCACGTAGGTTCTAAAAACGAAGATCCTAGTAGAACGGGATTTGCCCACTTTTTTGAACACCTACTTTTTGAAGGTTCTGAAAATATAGGCAGAGGTGAGTATATGAAGTTAATTCAGGATAATGGTGGTGTGCTTAATGCCAACACCAGTTTTGATAGAACCTTTTATTATGAAATCTTGCCTTCTAATCAGTTAGAGTTAGGGCTTTGGATGGAAGCTGAACGCATGCTTCACGCTAAAATAGACCAAATAGGAGTAGACACCCAAAGGGAAGTTGTAAAAGAAGAATTAAGAGAGCGCAATGAAAATACGCCTTATGGTTCTATCATGAACGAAGTGTTTGAACATGCATTTGTTGAGCACCCTTATCAATGGACTCCAGGTGGGTCACCTGAGTATATTAATAAAGCGAGCTTAGAAGAGTTTATGGATTTTTATAAAACTTTTTATGTTCCGAACAATGCTTGCATTTCTATTGCTGGAGATATCGATCCTGCTCAAGCTAAAATATGGATTGCCAAATATTTTGGAACGATTGCTAAAGGAACCCATGAAATTCCTAGACCTACAATTGTAGAGCCTATGAAGTTTGCTGAGGTTCGCGATACCGTTTACGATAATATTCAGTTGCCCGCAGTAGTACAAGCCTATCATGGACCTGCACAAGGAACTGAAGAAGCCTATGCAGTAGAAATGATGAGTATGGTGCTTTCTCAAGGTAACAGCTCTAGGCTTCAGAAAAATGTGGTGGATAAGCAGCAAAAAGCAGTTTTTGCAGGTGCTTTCCCTATGCCTACAGAAGATCCAGGCTTGCTATTAATGTTTGGTATTGCCAATATGGGAGTTGAGGTTCTAGACCTTGAAGAGTCGATTAATATAGAAGTTGAGAAAATGACCAAAGAGTTAATCTCAATGGAGGAATTTGAGAAACTTCAAAATCAAATTGAAAATGATTTTGTTAGTGCCAATGCTTCTATGGCTGGCATAGCCGAGAGTCTTTCTGATTACTATTTGTACTTTAATGGGGAGACAAATCTGGTGAACACAGAGTTAGAACGTTATTTAAAAGTTTCTCGTGAGGATATTTTAGCAGCTGCAAAAAAGTATTTACGTGTAGAAAATCGCGTTACACTTCATTACCTACCTAAAACAGATAAAGAATAAGCATTATGAAAAAGATATTATTCACTTTAAGTATGCTTATAGGTACTTCATTAGTAGCTCAAGATAGAAGTATTCGTCCAGAGGCTGGTCCTGCACCAGAAATACAATTAGGCTCTACCGAATCTTTTGTGATGGAGAATGGATTGAAAGTGTTTGTGGTTGAGAATCATAAACTCCCTAAAGTATCCCTTTCATTAGAATATAAATACCACCCAGAATTAGAGGGTGATGCTGTCGGGATTTCTTCTATTGCAGGCGATTTGCTGGGTACAAAAACCACATCTAGATCTAAGGACGAAATTAATGCTTCAGTTGATTATATTGGAGCCTTCTTAAGTACATCCGCTTCTGGTGTTTATGCTAGTTCACTCACAAAACACCTTCCTAAGCTAATGGAATTGTTTTCTGACGTAATTATAAATTCCGAATTCACACAAGAAGAGTTTGATAAACTAATTACTCAAAATAAATCTAGTTTAGCTTCTTCGTCTGATAGTCCAGATGAAGTTGCCGTGAATGTAAGGAATGCTATGAACTTTGGTTCTAAACATACTTATGGAGAATTAATGACTGAGAGGACATTAGCTAATGTAACTTTAGAGTCTTGCGAAGATTTTTACCATACATACTTTAGCCCTAAAGGATCATACCTAGCTATTGTTGGGGATATTAATGTTATCGAAGCCAAACAAATGCTGAGTAAGTATATGGCCGATTGGAAAGCAACAGCGTTTGAAAATACTGTTTACACGAATATTAAAGCACCTAATAAAAATCAGGTTTCCCTAGTAAATAAGGTAGGGGCAGTGCAGTCGGTCATTAACATTACTTACCCAATAGATTTGCATCCGGCATCAAAAGACGCTTTAAAAGTTAAAGTATTAAACAATATTTTAGGTGGAGGTTCTGCTGCGCGTTTGTTTAGAAATTTAAGAGAGGATAAGGCTTATACCTACGGAGCATATTCATCAATGCGTATAGACGAAATAGGTTCGTATTTTAATGCTTCGGCAAAAGTGCGCAACGAGGTTACCGATAGTGCTATTGTTGAGTTTTTCAGAGAAATTAATGATTTACGTGATGTAAAAGTTTCTCAAGAAGAGCTTCAAGGGGTACTTAATAATATGTCGGGGAAGTTTGCAATTGCATTAGAGCAAGCTTCTACTGTTGCTCGTTTTGCAATTAATACAGATTATTTGGGCTTAGATGCTGATCATTATGCTAACTACCTGAAAATGCTATCGGAAATTACAACAGATGATATTCATGAGGTAGCTCAGAAATATTTACGTCCTAACAACGCTCATATTATTGTTGTGGGCGATGCAGAGAATTTGAAGGATAAATTAAAGGTGTTTGGAGAGGTAACGCTCCGTGATAATTATGGGGTAGAAAAGTCAGGCCTTAAAGCTATTCCTGAAGGAGTAACAGCCGTAAATATTGTTGCAGATTATGTAGAAGCTTTAGGAGGTGAGAAGAAGTTGAAAAAATTGAACAGCCTTCAATTTACTTATATTGCCGATATTCCTGGGGCTCCTACTAAATTAAAAATGCTTGTTTTACAACAAACTCCAAATTCTTTTTCGATGTCTATGAAAATGATGGGGATGACGGTACAACGACAATTTTCTAACGGAGATTCTGGCTTTAATGATGGTATGCAGGGTGCAACTGAAATGACAGCCGAAGAGCTGGTTGAAGCACGAAATCAGTACCAAATAGCGTCTGAATTATACTATTTTGAAAACTATAGCGCAGAATTAAAAGGTATAGATATTTTAGATAATGAAGAGGTGTATATACTTATTCGTACCGATAGAGAAGGAGCGAAAGCAACCGAATACTATAGTTTGGCTTCTAAATTTTTAGTAAAATCAGAATCTGTTGTGGATAGCCCTAAGGGAGAAGTCGCTCAATCGACTTTTTACAAAGATTACCAAAGGGTTAAAGGATATAGTTTCGCGCATCAAATAATTCAAAACGTAGCCGGACAATCTATTGATATGAAACTGAAAAAGGTTCTTGTAAATAAAAAGATTAAGGCATCAAAGTTTCAATAAGTCAACACTCGTAAAATGAAGCTATAAAAGCCTCCCGGTTTACGGGAGGCTTTTGTATTTTAAATTATATTTGAATTGCCAAAAATGTATATATGAACAAGCCATTAGCCGAACGATTGCGCCCAACAAACCTCGAAGAATATATCGGGCAATCTCATCTTGTAGGAAAGGAAACCGTATTCCGACAGGCAATGGAATCGGGAGTGCTTCCTTCCCTTATATTATGGGGACCTCCGGGAGTGGGAAAAACGACCTTAGCACAGATTATAGCACAACAATTAAAGCGAGATATTTATACCTTAAGTGCCATAAATTCGGGGGTAAAAGATGTGCGAGAGGTTATTGAGAAGGCAAAGAGTAGAGGTTTGTTTGGTACTCAAAGTCCGGTTTTATTTATTGATGAAATTCATCGTTTTAGTAAGTCTCAACAAGATTCTTTATTAGGAGCAGTAGAAACGGGTGTAGTTACTTTAATTGGTGCTACAACAGAAAACCCTTCTTTCGAAGTTATTCCGGCTTTACTTTCTAGATGCCACGTATATACTTTACAACATTTTTCTAAAAAAGAGTTGCAAAACTTGCTTCAAAGAGCGATTGTAGAGGATGAGCAATTATCAAAAAAAGAAATAACCATAAAGCAAGACAGTGCTTTACTACGACTATCGGGTGGTGATGCACGAAAGCTGCTAAATGTATTCGAACTCATTGTTAATTCTGAGCCCACTAATACTGTTGTTATTGACGATGCCCTGGTAAATCGCCATGCACAACAAGTGTTAGCATCGTACGATAAAGGTGGCGAACAGCATTTTGATATAGCCTCAGCGCTCATAAAATCTATTAGAGGAAGCGATCCCAATGCGGCTGTGTATTGGTTGGCAAGAATGCTTGAAGGGGGAGAAGATGTGAAATTTATTGCCCGACGTCTTTTAATTTCTGCGAGCGAGGATATTGGTAATGCCAATCCTACAGCCTTAATTATGGCTAACAACTGCTTTCAGGCCGTAAGTGTTATAGGACATCCCGAAAGTAGAATTATACTGTCGCAGTGTGTTACTTATCTAGCCAGTTCAGCAAAGAGTAATGCCTCGTATATGGCAATTAACAAGGCACAAATAGCCGTAAAACAAATGGGTGCATTATCGGTGCCACTCCACTTGCGTAATGCACCTACTAAGTTGATGAGGGATTTGGATTATGGGAAGGACTATAAATATTCGCATGATTATGCCCATAGTTTTGTTGCACAAGAATTCTTGCCAAAAGAAATTAGTGGACAGACGTTTTTTGAGCCTGGAAATAATCCAAGAGAAGCCTCTATGCGTGAGTTCCTTAAAACACGTTGGAAGGATAAGTATGGGTATTGATTATTTATTGATGACTAATTGTTAAGTTTACTTTTTTAATCATTGTATAAAATGGTGTCATTCTAAAAAAAGACCGATTAGTGAAACTAAAAAGATAATTGTAATTTTATAGGTAGTGCATATGCTCCACCTATCTTATTTTTAACGAATATGAAACATTTATACTACCTACTGTTTTTTTTAAGTTTTAATATTTTATATGCCCAAAACTTAGTGCCAAATCCTAGTTTTGAGACCATTGATGAAAGTACGCTACCGCCTTGGGGTATTAATTTCGGTGCGAATGGTTTGATAGAAAGTGCTGTGCCATGGTTTTCTCCCGCAGAAGAGTGTACATCTGATTTAAATTATATAATTAATTCAAATGTTTTTTGTAGTACAATAACACGCACAGGAGATTATTCAGTAAAGATTGCTGTATTTAGTGACTTTAACACAATTAATAATATGTCTCCAAACTTTGACACCCCAAGAGAATACATTGAGATCAAATTGAATGATAACTTAATTTCAGGAACTGAATATATTACTTCAATATTTGCAAACTTAGCTGCTTGTTCTTCCAGTCATAATGGCTTGGGAGCTTATTTTAGTGCGGACTCTATACTCTACAGTAATGTAGATTTCTTACAAACACCTTGGGACCAATCACTTTGTCCACTTGTGGCACAGGTTGAATTAAAAGATAATGACTTAATGCCAACCAATGTATGGTTTCATTTTGAAGAAACCTTTATTGCCGATGGTACTGAGAGCTATATCACTATAGGTAATTTCATACCTGATGAACTAATGAACTTCATAACTGATTCAATAGATTGTTTTGGCTGTGAATATGGAGGTTGGTGGGAGCCAGACTGGTTAGTTCTAGATGATATTTGTGTTTTTCCAGTAGGTACTTTTCAGGATATAGCAAATGCGGGTAGTGACACACTATTGTGTGTAGGTGAGTCTATTGTTTTAGGCTCGCATGATTATGATAATTATTTGTATTCTTGGGCAGATTCATCAGGAAATGAATGGACTTCAGGAACCATAGAAGTTAGTCCAGATACCACAACTACCTACTATTTAAGTGTAAAGGATTTTGCTTTTTATGAAACCTTCGATAGTATCACAATTACCATAGATGAGTGTAATGAGAATGTTGCAGATATCTATGCTTCTCAGATTAAAGTGTTTCCAAATCCAGCAACAACTATTGTTGAAATTGAAAGTGGCTATGATATTAATTCATGGAATCTGTTGGATGCAGTAGGAAGAGAAGTCGCTAGTAGTAAGAATATGGTATCTAGTAAAAACTTAGTACTTGATGTTTCCGGTTTTGATGCAGGGCTTTATTTCTTGGAGATGGAGGTTGATGGAATTCAAGTTATTAAACAGTTAGTGATTGAGTAAACCCATTTGGCTTTTAATTATTATGAATAATTGCCATTAGCCTCTCCAGTAGATTCTAGAATAGATTACACCATCCAAGCTATAACACTTCCTAAACCAATAGCAATTAGCTTTTGCAGGTTGAATTTATGAGCTTCGGAGCTTTCAAATAAAATTGTGGTTGAAATATGTAAGAAGATTCCGACTACAATAGCCATAATTTCTCGGTGGTAATAACTCAGCTCTTGCACTAAGTTTCCAGACAGCGTTCCCAAAGGAGCCATAAGGGCGAATATACCTATAAGAATAAAGGATTTGGTTTTGGAGAACTTTGCTTGAGCAAAAAGACTCATCAATACAATCGTAACTGGAATTTTATGAAGTGCAATTCCGGTTAGTAAAGACCCCTCGAAATTGGAGTGAACATGTGCATGATGTTCTATTCCGCCTAAAGGCATTCCTTCGAGATAAGCGTGTATAGCCAAACTAACCAACATAGAAATGGGCACGGTTTTGTTCTGTAAATGTCCGTGACCGTGCTCTATACCATGAGAGAAAAATTCTAGTACAATCTGCAGAATAAAACCTATTAATAAGAATAAGCCTATTCGTTTACCATCGCCCGTATATATTTCGGGTAAAAGGTGGAATACAGAAATGGCAAAAAGATAAGCACCAGAAAAAGCCAATAGCAATTTTATGGCACTGGCTTTTAAATCGTTTAAAACTTGAACTAAAATTACTCCGATTAGTACCGAGGCGATTAATACAATATAAGTCATCTACTAATTTTTAATGTGTCAAATATAAGAAGAATATATAATGGTCGGTAGTCGGTGGACAATTGACTGTTGATTATTTCTAAACTGCTCAAGTTTTTGTAAACTAGATAGTATTAAGTTTTAGGATTAATATTTCGCATCACTAATATAAGTCTATCAGAAATTGAGGCATTAAATTCATTTAAATCATAGTCTCCAAAAACAGCCACTATTTGTAATTCTGCAGACTTTGCCATTTCTTGAAAATTGGCAAGGTCTATTGCCCTTACACGTTCCTGAAAGTGCAATACTTGTTCAGCATCTTTAACAAGAATATCTTTAATGATGTGTTTTCCATTATACGTTCTCCGAATATCAAATTGAAGTCCATCTAAGACTTTAGTTTCGCTAGGGACAAGGTTTGGTATAACCTTTTTCACATTTAGAAAGTCTAAAACAAAAACACCATTGGAGTTTAAGTTTTCTGCCACAGCTTTTAATACATCTATGTTTTCATTCGAATCATCAAAATAGCCAAAACTTGTAAAGAGGTTGAATACATAGTCGAATTCATTTTTGATATACGGTTTGCGCATATCATGAACATCAAATTTTACATGCGCAACGGCATTTTCTTTTGCCTTATTAATACTCTCTTCGGCTAAATCTACCCCAGTAGTTTGAAAACCTTTATTAGCTAAATGAATGGCATGTCTACCTTTTCCGCATGCCAAATCTAGAATCTTAGCTCCTTGTTCAATTTTTAAATGCGCACACAAATTATCAATAAATCGGCAAGCTTCCGACTCATCTCTGTGTTGGTAAAGTGTATGATAATAAGAGGTGTTAAACCAATCTACAAACCAGTCTTTATTCATATTAAAGGAAGTATAAGTGTAGGTTAAACAATTTTATAATGGCTAGCGAAATCATGACGATAAGCAATCGTCTAACCCAAATTGTCGCATTTTCGTTTTCTAAAGCAAACTTAGTTGCATACCAGCCTCCCAAACCTTGCCCTAAGGTTAGGGCTATTGCAGGTAGCCAATCTACTTGGTCGTTATAAATATAAATGAATAAGGCAGGTAATAGTAATGCTGCACAAATAATGATTTTTATAAAGTTGGCATCTATGACGCTGTATTTAGAAATCAAAACTAATGTTGCAAGAAACAAAATCCCCATGCCCATTTGTATAAATCCTGCATACCATCCAATAGCAAAGAAAACAATAAAGTTAAGTACGGTTTTGTTGTGCTCACGATTTGCAGTTTCTATCAGCCATCTTTTGGGCTTTAGTAATACAATAGCCAGCATCACAATCATTAAATAACCTATAACCTTTGTTAGAACTTCATCAGAAACTTGTAGAGCAGAATTAGCGCCTATTACAGTTCCTATAATGGTAGGAATCATTAACCATAAACTATCCTTTAGCAGAGGTTTGAATTTATCTGATTTCCGGAATGTGATAACGCTGACTAAACATTGCACAAATCCACCAAGACGGTTGGTACCATTGGCTAAACCTGCAGGCATACCAGCAAAAAGTAATAAGCTCAAAGTAAACACCGATCCATTTCCGGCTAAAGTATTGATGAGTCCTGCTATTAATCCGGCAAGAAAAAACAGCGGGTAGAAGTACCAGTCTAAGTCCATAGTTTTTTAGAAAGTGTAAAGATAATTATTCGTATTAAGTAGAATGTGTTTAGCAGTTAGTATCTGGAAATATTCATTTCGTGTTAATACTCTAATTCTATGCATCATTCACACTTAATCGTTCATAAGTTCATCATCTATTAACAAATAGAGCTCAATAGTTTTTCTATTTTTAAGAAATAAATCGACAACAATGAGAATCTTACTGATAATAGTACTCTTTGGGGTGAATATTCACCAAAGTGTAGTAGCACAACAACTTGTAGTAAATCAATTGATGCAGCAGTATCAATCAGCATTACAGGTATATAAGTCTAATTCTTACGCACATGCCTATGAGACTTTCTCTAGCTTAGAGAGTGAGATTAGTGATAAGAATAGTTTGTTGGCAATTAACACGCGCTATTATAAGAGTAGGTCTGCAATGGAACTCTTTCATAATGATGCGGAAGATTTAATGAATTCTTTTTTAAATGACTATCCGAATAGTACCCTGTATTACGAAGCTTGTCGGAATTTGGCGGACTATTATTCTCAAAAAAGAAATTATGCCCAAGCTTCATTTTATTATCAGCAAATAGATGTATCACAAATACGCAAGAAGCACAGAGACGCGTATAGATTTCAATATGCATACAGCCTTTTTGAGCTAGGAGACTATAAATCTGCAGCAGCTTTCTTTCATGATTTACTTTCTAACACGAATGAATACAGTAATAAATCGAAGTATTATTTTGCTTACATCGCTTATATAGATTCCAACTTTGCTACGGCAAAAAAATACTTTTTAGAGCTAATTGATGCAGGCTTATATTTAGAAGACTTGCCTTTGTATCTTACTCAAATATACCACCAACAGGCATCTTACGACAATGTTTTAGAGTTTGGTTTAAAGTATGTCGATAGTGTTAATAAAGAGTCATCGGAGTTGTATAAGCTTATTGCTGAGGCTTACTACCACAAAAAAGAGTACGATCGATGCATCTATTTTTTTAATAATAAATATTTACAGACCGAAGATAAATTAGACGATTTAGGATATTATTTATTAGGACAGGCTTATTACAGAAGCCAAGAATTTTCTTTAGCTAGTTCGGCTTTTAATAAGATCGTTGAAGCCGAAGATAGTCTTGCCCAAAATGCATACTATTATTTGGCAGATTGTTATTTAGAACTAGGCGATAAGCGATCGGCACAAAATGCATTTGAGTCGGCATCGTATTTTAATTTCAACAATCGAATTACAGAGCATTCCAATTTTAATTTTGCAAAGTTGTGTTATGAGTTAGGTTACCCATATGCCGATCCAACAATGATTCTGCAAGATTTTATTAACGACTTTCCAGAGTCTGAATATATAGACGAGACCTATTCTTATTTAGTAAATGCTTTTTTAACGCATAAGGATTATTCCAGAGCTATAAAGTCGATGGAGATAAATGGTTTAGAGAATATCCGTTTACAGCAAGCCTACCAGGAAGTGTCTTATTATAGAGCCGTACAATTGTTTAATGATGGCAATTACACCAAATCGGTTGATCATTTTAATAAAGCCTTGATTTACAATCATAATAAAAATTACGAGGCCTTAGCGTATTTCTGGAAAGCTGAATCAGAATTTAGGTTAGAGCAATTTAAGAACAGTATCAATACGTATACACAATTCCAAAACTCAGCTTCGGCAAGTACGATGCCAGAGTTTGAAGCCGCCTCTTACCATATAGCCTATGCACATTTTAAATTGTGGGAATTTGGAAAGTCATTTAAAGCTTTTGAAACGTTTATTGGAACTGTTTCCGACTCTGATATGCGCCTTCACGATGCTTATACCCGCATGGGCGATGCACATTATATGCTTAAGGAGTACACTAAAGCAATAGAAAGCTATAGTAGTGCTATCGTTTTATGGGGTGTAGATGCAGATTATTCTGCTTATCAAATAGCTTTAGCATATCAGCAATTAAATGAGCATCAAAGTGTAGTAGAGAGCTTAGAAGATTTTGGTGTTCAGTTTTCTTCATCTATCTATCGCGATGATGCCTACTATAGAATGGGAGAATCTTATATTAAACTTCAGCAGCCAGATAGGGCTATTGCTATGTTTGAGAAAATAGGAGATGTATTTCCTAATTCTACCTACTTGGCTGACGCTAGAATGAAGATAGGCTTGGTTTTATATAATAAGGAAAGCTATCAAGAAAGTATCGCCGAGTTTAAATCTATTGTGGCTAGTTATCCTTCTACAGCTGTAGCTAGAGAGGCTATTGCGAATGCTAGAGCTGCTTATGTAGATATAGGCGATGTTCAATCTTATGCCGATTGGGTAGAGACTTTGACTTTTGTTACGATTAGTTCGTCAGCATTGGATTCTACTTCTTTTGAATCGGCTGAATTGCAATATTTAAAAGGGAATTATTCGAAGGCGTATTTAGGTTTTGAATCTTATTTACGCAATTATCAACTTGGCTTATTTAAGCTTCCGGCTCACTATTATTTTGCCCAATCAGCAAAAGAAATTGATAGCTTAGATCAAGCTCTTGAAGCTTATGAAGTTGTTAATTCGTATCACAATAATAACTTTACCGCTAGCGCTTTAAAGCAATCGGCAATTCTATACCAAGAAAAAAAGCTTTTTGATAAAGCATTAGAAAAGTACTCCAAATTAGATGTTCAGGCAGAAGATATAGAGTCTCAGTTGTTTGCCAAAAAAGGTTTAATGACTTGTTATTTTGAATTGGCAGAATATGATTATGCGATAGAACAAGCACAATTGGTGTTGAATTCGGGGAGGGTAGACCAAAGTTTAATCTTAGAAATGAACACATTTGTTGCTCGATCTGCCTTTTTAAATTTAGATCGCGATTTAGCCGTAGAAAAATATAATTTAGTTGAGTGCGCTAGTCAAGGTGACTTAAAGGCAGAGGCCATGTATCACTTAGCCTATATCGCTTTTTATGAAGGTGATTATGAAATTTCTAAGCAAATTATTTTTGAGCAGTCTAGACTACTGCCACTCTATAAAAAATGGCTTGGAAAATCGTTTGTGATACTTGCCAAAAATTATTGGGAAGAGGAGGACATATTCCAGGCAACACATACTTTAGAACAATTGATTCTTAATATTGACGATGAAGTAATATTGAAAGAAGCAAGGAGTTTGAAAGCTGAAATCCTCGCCAAAGAAGATATCCCACAAAAAATGAGTTTGGACTTAGGTTTTGACTCCATTCATCCTATTGATACACTACAAACTACCGAAGAATAAAGCTATGAAGAAAGTGTTAAGTTTAGCGATTTATTGTTTGTCCTTGATAGCCGTACAGGCACAAGAGAATTTAAATAATGAAGTAATTGATGTAGTAAAGAATTTTCGACCTAAGGTAATGCGGGCTAATAAAATTAAATCTCAGCCTATATTTATCGATACGACAAAGGTGTCAGAAAATTTAAAATATTTAATTCGATTTGAAGAGTTTAGAGTTCGTCAATCTGTAGATTCACTCGAAGCAAATGTATTGATGCGTACTGCTTTAAATAAGTTGTATACTAAACACACAGAGCTTGGTATAGGGAATCTTCTAAATCCTCATTTTTCTTTTGGGATTAGCAGTGCTCGAAATACTAAAAGTATGTATCATGCTCTCATAAATTATGATGCTGCCTACTGGAATGGACTCGCAGAAGATCAAAATTATAGTAAGCTAGACTTATCATCTGCTTATAAACGTGTTTTTGAGTTCGCTAAAGTAGAGTCTAATATCTACATAAAAGATATGTTTCGTTACGACAGCCTAGGTACTGCCTTTAGAAATTCTAGCTTAGGTTTTGATGTTAACTTAGAATTTACGGACAGTAATAAGGTTTTTGTTCCTCATTCATTAAAATTGTTTTCAGACTTATTTTATAGAAACCTCGACTTTGTTGAAAGTATAATTATTGCAGAGGTTGAGCATGAAGGGTTTCATGACCAGTTACATAAAGTATCAGTTAGCAATTCAGCTAAAATTCAAAAGTCTAATTCTACTTCTTATTTCCAATGGAATACACGGGTGCAATCGGCAAAGTCTTTCGAGCGTGCTGCTGTTCAGGTAGCATTGGCCGTAGATGTGTTAGATGGTGATGTAAAAGTTTTCCCAGAGCTTAGAGCACAATATCAGCTTATAGAGAAAGGTTTATATGCCTATACTGAAATTGGTGGAGGTAGAAATATCTATTCTTTGAGGTCATTGTATTCTCAAAACCCATACATAAGTGGAGATTTTTATCACAAGACTAAATTCCCCATAGCTGCTAATACCTCGTATTTTAGTATTGTTGGACTTAACGGGAGTCTATTTAGAGGAGTGAGCTATCAAGTTTCTGTAGAAGCGAAGATGCAGAATAATTTTATGCACTTTGTGAATTTGGAATATAAGTATTTAGATGAAAGGGGTACTCAAACATGGATTACACCTGAATATACAGAGTTGAAGTCTGTGCAATTTCATGCAGAACTAGATGCCAAATGGACAGATAAATTTCATCTGTGGTTAAAAGCTGATTATACGTCTATGAATAAACATCTTTCTTATGTGCCCGAACTGGAACTTGGACTCTATGTTGATTACCATTATAATGATCAGTGGTTCATAAGTTCTTCAGCTCAATACATGGGCGTAAGAGAAGCGCTTACCTATACGGAGGGGGTATTTTGTTACCAAGAAACAGCTGAGGCGTTAAAAACGGTCCTCAATGCCAATATGAAAGTGAATTTCGCTTACAATAAGCAACTAGGTTTCTATGTAGAAGGGGCAAACCTTTTGAATCAAGATTTTATTTTATGGCAAGAGCATCCTGTGTTGGGAAGACAGTTAAATTTTGGTGCTAAGTATAGATTCTAAGATTGTTAAAGCCTTAATATTTAGCTAATATTCCCCAATTTTTATTAAATTAGCTGCTAGATTACCTAAATAGAAAAACGATGAGAAAATTTACATTACTTAAAGGAATAGCTTTAGTCTTTGCTATGTGCTTGTTTACAACAAATACAAATGCACAAGACATGAAGAAAGCACATGATACGAAGCGTTTTGCTCGCCCAGTAAACACGGGTGCAAACCATACACTATTAATCCTTGATAAGTCGTGGGGCGAAATGAAGCCTGAGCTAGGTGATGAAATTGCTGCTTACGATTCTGAAGGTAATATGGTAGCTAGTATTGTATATGTTGGTAATCATACTGGTTTAGCTCTTTGGGGCGACGATGAGTACACTACTGAGAAAGAAGGTCTGACTAAAGGAGAGAAATTCAATATCAAATGGTGGAAGAAAGCATCGAATGAAATGATTTCTTTAACAGTTTCTGATTTTGAAAGAGGGAATGATATGTATGATAAAGATGGTCTCACCGTAATTTCTGGTCTTACCATGAATCATACCTTAACGCAAGATTTAGAGCTTTTTCAAAATGTACCTAATCCAGTAGTAGATTATACTGAGATTAGCTTTTACCTTCCTAAAACAGGTAAAGTTCACCTTAGCTTACACAATAACTTAGGTCAAGAAATAGTGGTAATAACGGATGCTCGTTACGATGCAGGTTCTCATAAAGTTGAAATGAAAACTGAAAATATTAACCCAGGGGTATACTTCTACAAGCTTATTTCGGGTAAAGAAAAAATTACAAAACAAATGACTGTAGTAAAATAAATGTCATTTAAATTGTGTAAAAATGCCGTCTGTACAGACGGCATTTTTTATTTCTTAATGTTAAGAAGTAGAATTTAGTTTTGCATATTTTTCTCGTTGCTTAATTTGTCTATTTTTGTGAGTCTATACCGAAAGTTATGCATAAAAATATTTTCATTTCCCTTTTTGCGTCCATCTGCTTGATTTTTAATCTTCAAGCACAAGAAACTCACGATGTAAAAAATGGAGAAACCCTTTATAGTGTTTCAAAACATTATGATGTTACGATAAGTGATCTTGTAAAAGCGAATCCTAAGGCTAAACGAGGCTTGCGTAACGGAATGAGTATTGTCATCCCAATAATACACGAGAGTATTGATACGGTGGTTTATATCATGCATAAAGTAAAGCCTTTAGAGTCTTTTTACTCCATAAAAAATAAATATGGAATTAAACAAAAGGAGCTTTTAGAATACAATCCTCAGCTTATTGAAGGTTTCCGTTCCGGAACATTTATTAAAATACCTCAGAATCAGGAAATTGATGTGACCGAGAAAATTGAACTTTTGGAAGACGAAAGTGAGTTTGATATTTTTGATATGCTCAAACGCCGTAAAAACAAGTTTAAGAAAAAGGATACGTATGATATAGCCTTTATGTTACCCTTGTATTTAGATAAAAATGATACCATTGAGGCGTATCAAAACTTACACGACGAAACGAGTATTTATAAGAAAACTCGTTATGCTTTAGATTTCTATTCAGGAGCCAAAGTGGCAATCGATAGTTTGAATAAAGCAGGGATGTCTATTAATGTTCATGTGTACGATACGAAGAATGATCCGCACGAAACATTTGATTTAGTAGCTACAAAAGAGTTCGATGATATGGACTTAGTGATAGGGCCATTTTACTCGAAAAACTTTAAAATAGCAGCTGAAATACTAAGTAGAAGAAATGTGCCTATTGTAGCACCTTTATCCACAAAAGGGAATTTGTTAGAGAACATACCCAATGCTTTTCAAGTTATCCCTACTCCGAAGAGGCAAGTTACCTATCTGTCGGAATATATAGCAGAGAATTATAGTGATAAGAATATCACCCTAGTACGTAGAAATACAGAGCAAGAATCTACTTTTGCCGATTGGATGATTTCATCTTTAGAAATGGATTCCATTAATTATAAGGAGATTTTAGTTGATGGTGCTGTGATAGATTCTATTCATCATGAATTAGATCCTTTAGCGCACACAAATGTTATTTTGATTCCGTCTACAGAAAATGATTTCGTAACGGATTTACTAACCAAGTTAAATGCAACTCGAGATACGAGTATTGTTGTATTTGGTATGCCAGACTGGTATGATTTTAAAAATTTAGACTTCGACTATTTGATGAATTTAAATGTTCATATACCCAATAGTGGTGTGATATCTTATTCAGATGACTTAACAAAATACTTTGTAAAGGAGTATCAATCATCTACCGGAGCCGATCCTAGCGCACGTTTTGCCTTTTCAGGATTTGATGTGAGTTTCTATTTCTTAAGCTTACTGAATAGGTATGGCGGTATTTCTGCCGATATGTATATTGAGCCTAAAGAAATGCTTAACGTCAACTTCGATTATAATTATAAACGCAACGAAAAAAATGGTTCTCGTAATCAGTCTGTACACATTATTAAGTACAAGGATTTAGAGATTATACGAGTAGATGAATAATCTATTTTAAGCAAAAAAAAAGGCAAGTCATCGACTTGCCTTTTTTAGTTTTCAGGAGTACGATCTAATAGCTCCTTTATATTTTGAATTTTCTGTTTGAATATTAAACCTCGGTTTTTAGACGAAATTAGAAAGGAATCATACCCTATTAAGGCCTTTTTAATTTTTGAATAAAGTTGAGAACCTGGAGGTTAAAAGTAAGCGGCTGTTCAATATTTACTACATGACCACAGTTTGGAACGACAATAAGTTGTGAAGAGGTGTGGTCTTCTACCAGTTTACTTATTGATGGTAAGAACATATGATCTTCGGCCCCCATAATGTACAAAGTAGGAATACCAGAGTCCTTTATTCTAAACATAGCCAGTAGTGGGTTAACTTTAGATACCAAGCTAAACCATCTTTTAAACTCGTTTTGGTATAGTTTTTTTGCCTCGGTAACAAATAGATTTCGCGATTCTCGGTGCGTTTTACTAGGCATAATGACAATAGCGAATAGCTTGTATAAAAGGATATAGGGAATTACAGATCTCAAAAGAAAACCTACACGCATTAGTATCTGCCCTTTAACATTCAATTTCATTACCGCACCACCCATTATCATACTATGAAGTCGGTTCGGAAAGCGTTCGGCTATTTCTCTAATTACAATTGTTCCTAAGGAAACCCCTACAAAGTGTGATTTTTCAATTTTTAAATGATCTAAAACTTCAATCACCTCATCACTTATAACATCGAAAGTGTAGGAGCGTAGCTGCTCGTAAATCTTGTTTTTAGATTTGCCATGACCTCTAAGGTCAATAAGTAATACGTTATGCTCCTTTTTGAAATCGCGCAGTTGCTTATACCAGATAGAACTGCTACCTCCCGCACCGTGAATGAAGGTTACCCATTCCGTGGTATCGTTAATCTTAAAAGTACTGTAGTGAAGCATTAAACAATAATTTAAATAGTAGGTAATACCTAATAATTCAGCAAATCTACTCTTTTAGAATTAATTTTACTGAGAATTATCTACAGGATTAGGGCATATTAGCTCTTATTTTTTCTTTAATCTTTTTTCTGCTTTTTTTTCTTTTGGTGTTTTGGCTGCTTCTTTCTTTACGTTCTTCTTTGCGTCTTTACCTTTTCCCATGATATTAATGTTGAGTGGAGTGAATTGTTTTAGTTAATTTGATTGCTTGAATCTACAAAAAATAATGAGTATTAGACCTTAAAATAGATTGTTCAACAAGCGTTTTATTTTTTGTCTAAATAATAGATGTGTTATCGTAGTGTGTGTATGAAATACTATAGAAGAAATACGAGTACTTCATGTGTAGGTGTGGGTTGGAGTTCTGGAACAAAAAAAACCGCAAAATGCGGCTTATAGAGTTTAGTTACCTCATATCGATAATGTCAAAATCTACGTAATCGGATTCCCTAAATATAAAGGCAGAATCTTGTATGATACTAGGAGCGAAGTTATTAATCGCATATTCCGATTCGGTAGCATTTTTACCAAATTGCTTTAAGTTTCTAATTTGCTTAAGCTGCGTATCTATCAGTAAGTGAATCTTAATATAATCTACATTATCAGGAGTTTCCGGAATCAATTCTATCAGTTGAAGATTACCGACTTTTTCTCCCATCTGGTAGATAAAGCCTTTTTCGTATAACTTAAGTAAGTTAGACGGTGTAAGAGCACCTTCGTCATCTAAGTCGATTTCAGAAATTTGTATTTCCTCATCGTCTTCCATAATAGTCCATACATTCTCACCATCGCTCATTTGTTTTATTCCCATAAATGATAAAATGTATTGATCTTTTTTTAAGGTAAGCTCACCTGCAGCAGATTCTTGTACATTCTCGGCTTTGTTATTCAAGCGGTATTCAAACACGATGTGAATAGCTTCATGTGCATCTGTTGCTAAGCTAACTTCATCAAGAAGAACTTTTGCAGCAGGGTCACTAGAGATTTGTGCTAATGAAATAAACGGTAACGCAATTAGGCTTAATGTAAATAGTAATCGACTCATTAATATGTATTTATGTATGGGGTACAAAATTAGTAAATAAGTGCTTAATACGAGATAAGTAGGAGCGAAATAGTTAGAGACGATAGTATCTGGTATCTAGCACAAAACTTAGTACTATCGACTAGTTATTAAATACTAGTTTCCATCTTGATTACTTTCCGTATTTAGCAACTGCTCTAAGGCATATTCATCAGGAATTAGCACCTGCCGGGCCTTGCTACCTTCAAAAGGACCTATGATTCCTGCAGCTTCTAACTGATCTATAATTCTACCTGCACGATTGTAGCCTAGTTTAAGCTTACGCTGTAATAGCGAAGCAGAGCCTTGTTGATGCATTACAATAACAGAGGCAGCATCTCTAAAGAGTACATCTCTATCGTTTAGATCAATAGAGCCTATAGCCTTAGCTTCTTCCCCTACAAATTCGGGGAGTTCATAGACCGTAGGGTAGCCTTGCTGATTCCCGATGTATTCGGTGAGTTTCTTAACCTCGGGAGTATCTATAAAGGCACATTGTACACGTGTAATTTCACTTCCATCAGAAATTAACATATCTCCGCGACCAATAAGTTGATTCGCTCCTCCGGCATCCAATATGGTTCTAGAATCTATTGCTGAAGTTACTCTAAAGGCAATACGAGCTGGGAAGTTTGCTTTAATTGTACCTGTAATTATGTTGGTTGTTGGTCTTTGTGTTGCAATAATTAAATGAATACCAATTGCACGAGCTAACTGAGCTAAACGAGCAATTGGGGTTTCAATTTCTTTACCTGCTGTCATTATTAAATCGGCAAACTCATCTATTACCAATACGATATAAGGTAGGTAACGATGTCCGTTTTCTGGATTCAACTTTCTGTTTACAAACTTATGATTGTATTCTTTGATGTTTCTTACCTGAGCAGTTTTTAAAAGATCGTAGCGAGCATCCATTTCAATACAAAGAGAGTTTACCGTGTTTACCACTTTCGTAGTGTCGGTAATAATTGCCTCTTCTGCATCGGGCAGTTTTGCTAAAAAATGACGTTCAATCTTGTTGTACAGAGTAAGTTCTACTTTTTTAGGATCTACCAGAACAAACTTTAGCTGCGAAGGGTGTTTTTTGTATAATAGAGATGCTAGAATGGCATTTAATCCAACCGACTTTCCTTGCCCAGTAGCACCCGCCATAAGTAGGTGAGGCATCTTAGCTAAATCGGCAACATAAGTTTCGTTCGAAATAGTTTTCCCCAAAACGATAGGAAGCTCAAAATTGGCATTTTGAAATTTCTCTGATGCTAAAACTGATTTCATAGAAACAATACTCGGCTTGCTGTTCGGAACTTCTATTCCTATGGTTCCTTTCCCAGGGAGAGGAGCTATAATACGAATTCCTAATGCAGCTAAACTTAAAGCAATATCGTTTTCTAAACCTTTAATTTTGGAAATTCGAACTCCAGGAGCAGGAACGATTTCGTAAAGTGTTACCGTAGGTCCTACAGTAGCTTTAATCTTAGCAATTTCGATTTTGTAATTGTTAAGCGTCTCTACAATCTGATTTTTGTTTGCCTCTAATTCCTCTTTATCTACAGTAACTTGAGAGTTTGGATACTCAATCATCAAGTCAATTATAGGATGCTTATATCTGCCTAAGTCCAATTTAGGGTCGTATTCACCAAACTCTTCTAAGGCTTTATTAACCTCTTTGTCACTTAAAACCACTTCTGATTTCACCTCAACATCCATTTGCACCTCATCAGGTGTAGACTGTACAACTGGATTTTTATTTGCTTGTTCAATGGTCATTTCTTCTACACTATCCGTTTCGGATTCTGCGTCCTCAGCTTTGCTTGATACATCTAGGTTTACCGTTTCCTGTATTTGTCCTTCAACAAACTGCTCTGCAGGAATAGCACCTTCTACTATATCGTTTAGATCAATTTCTTTTTCTTTCTTTTTGAAAACACTAAATATACCTTTAAAGAAACACTGAATTTTCTCTGGAGTCCATCTGTAATAAATCCCCAAGAAAATTAACATAGAGAAGCTTAATACTAAACTGGCTCCTGTCGCTCCAAGTAAACTGTTTAACCAGGTGGAAGCTACCACTCCGTTATAGCCACTTAGCACGTTGGTGTGATCGAAGTACAATCCGAAAAAAGTAGTTACCCAAAGGCAAAGGAATAAGGAGTTTCTGAATAGACGATTTAGTTTGATGATATACTGCTGAGTGAAAATCTGTAGTCCTGCAATAAATAGAAAAAATGGTAGTAGAAAAGACGCAATACCAAATTGCTGGTAAATGAAAAATTGTCCAAGTGCCGCACCTATTTTTCCGAGCCAATTATGTACAACAAGGTTTGGGTCAGAAAAGAGTGCTGAAGCATCGAGTTGTAGCAAGTCGAAGTCTTTTGTCCAACTCAATAGGAAGGAGACAAAAGAGAGGGAAAGAATGATTGCAAAACATAAAAACAAAAGACCAAGCACAACTTGTGCTGTCTTGTTTTCAAAATTAATACTTAGCTGTGGATATTTACTCGTTTTCTTTTTCGCCATGGTTCCATCTGTGTGAAATCAAAAATAACTAAAAAGCCTTTGATTATCCTTACCAAATAGTGCTTTTATTCACGAGGATATGCACAATTTTAAGGATGTAAAAGGGTTTCTTTAAATGGATGAGATATGATGTTTCAATTTGCGATTTGCCTTCCCCGTTTTACGCTTATTTTATAGGCTATAACAACGGATTCTCTTAAATTGCGGATTATTACAGATAGACGATGAAAAGACTCTCCATACTAGTGAAAGACGAAACAGCTCCTTTGGAAGCAGTAGTTCTTGGTATTGCTCATGATTTTGGTGGTGAGCCTAAGCTAGAAGAAGCCTACGACCCCAAGTCTAAAGAGCATATTAATGCGGGTACTTTTCCGGTAGAAAAAGACCTTGTAAATGAGATGGCTGCCTTTAGTGCGGTTTTTGAGAAATACAATATTGAAGTTTATCGTCCAGAGAACATCAAAAACTACAATCAAATATTTTCTAGAGACATCGCTTTTGTGATTGATGAGAAGTTTGTCATTCCGAATATATTAGAAGATAGAGCACAAGAGTTTGATGCTATTTCGGTTATTGTAGAGCAATTGGATGCCAACTCAATTGTAAAGATGCCCGAAGGAGCTCGTGTAGAAGGTGGTGATGTAATGCCTTGGGAGGATTGTATTTTTATTGGTGTTTCTAATGAAGAAGATTTTGAGAAGTATACTTGTGCGCGTACCAACTATGCTGGAGTAGCCTTTTTACAAAAGACTTTCCCCGCGCGTACCGTTATTTCTTTCGAGTTGAATAAATCGGATGTGGAGCCTCGCGACAATGCCTTGCATTTAGATTGTTGTTTTCAGCCTATAGGGAAAGATCAAGCTGTGATTTATCCAGGAGGATTTAAAAGTGAAGATGATGTACAGTTTTTAATGAATTATTTTGGCGAGGAAAATATCATCGAAATCACTAGAGACGAGATGTACAATATGAACTCCAACCTATTTTCTATCAGTCCTGAAGTGATTGTTTCCGAAAAAGGATTTACTCGCTTAAACGAAGAGTTGCGTAGGCGTGGGTTTACGGTTGAAGAAATTCCATACGCTGAAATATCGAAAATGGAAGGTTTATTAAGATGTTCTACATTACCACTAAGAAGAAAATAAAATGACTAAGCAGATTACTTCTAGCATTATGATGATTCGCCCAGTTGCTTTTCGTTTTAACGAGCAAACTGCTGTGAATAATTATTACCAACAAGTTTTGGAAGGTGTTACTGCCAACCAAGTGCAAGCACAAGCTCAAAATGAGTTTGATACTTTTGTGGAGAAATTGAGGGCTAAAGGTGTTGAAGTAGTTGTGGTGGAAGATACTTTGGAACCGAATACTCCAGATTCTATTTTTCCAAATAACTGGATTTCCTTTCATAACGATGGTCGTGTAGGTTTATATCCTATGTGTGCTGAAAATCGTCGTTTAGAGCGTAGAGATGATATCTTAACCATCTTAAAGGAAGAGCACAATTTCACGATTAATGAAGTAATTGATTTTTCACATTACGAAAGTGAAGGTATCTTTTTAGAAGGTACAGGTTCGATGTTGCTCGATAGGGTAAACAAGATTGTGTACGCGGCATTATCCTTGAGGACGGATGCAAAAATCTTAGAAGATTTTTGTGTGAAGTTTGGGTATAAAGCGGTTGCTTTTACCTCAAATCAAACGGTAGGAACGGAGCGTTTAGCAATTTATCACACCAACGTGATGATGTGTTTGGGCGAAGGTTTTGCGGTTTTATGTGCCGACACAGTTGATGATGAAACAGAAAGAATAGCTTTAGTTGACAGTCTGGAAGCTACAGGTAAAGAAGTCATTTATATTACCGAAGCTCAAAAGCATCGTTTTGCAGGGAATATGCTGCAAGTACAAGGTGAAAATGGAGAGAAGTATTTGGTGATGTCGGCTTCGGCACATCAGTCTTTGAGTCCAGAACAAGTAGAACAGATTGAAAAGCATTGTCAAATTCTATCCAGCTCTTTAGACACTATTGAGGCTTGTGGTGGTGGTAGTGCTCGTTGTATGATGGCAGAAATATTTTTGCCTAAAAACGCATAATATAGAATGAAAGACTTAGAAATCCTTTTAGTAAATCACATACTTACAGCTGTAAAAGAGTTGTTTGGAGCTGATTTACCAGAAAATCAAGTAAACTTCCAAACCACGCGTAAGGAGTTTGAAGGTGATATTACTTTGGTCGTTTTCCCAATGGTTCGTTTCGCAAAGAAAGGACCAGAGCAAACTGCCGAAGATTTAGGGCATTACCTTGTAGAGAACCTAGAATTCGTTGAGAAATTTAACGTAGTTAAAGGTTTCTTGAATATGGTGATTTCAGAATCGTATTGGTTAGAGACCTATGCGAAAGCACTCCAAGCTGATGATTTTGGTAGAGTAGAAGCTACAGAGAACGATCCACAAATTGTTGTTGAATACTCTTCGCCAAACACAAACAAGCCATTGCACTTAGGTCACACAAACAAGCCATTGCACTTAGGTCACATCCGCAATAACTTATTGGGTTATTCGGTTGCCGAAATTATCAAGGCAAGTGGTAAGCGTGTTAAGAAAGTACAAATTATTAACGATCGTGGTATTCATATTTGCAAGTCTATGTTGGCTTGGAAATTATTTGGTGAAGGTGAAACACCTGAGTCAACAGGAATTAAAGGCGATCACTTGGTAGGGAAGTATTATGTGCGTTTCAATCAAGAATACAAAAAGGAGATTGCTACTTTATTATCCGAAGGTAAAACTGAGGATGAAGCGAAGAAAGAAGCTCCACTTTTAGTTGAAGCTCAAAATATGCTTCGTTTATGGGAAGCCAAAGACGAAGAGGTTATTGCTCTTTGGGAGATGATGAACCAATGGGTGTATGATGGATTTGATTCTACTTACACACGTATGGGAGTAGATTTCGATAAGCATTATTACGAAAGCGACACCTATTTATTAGGTAAGAAATACATCGATTCTGGACTCGAAAAAGGCATCTTTTATAAAAAGGAAGATGGTTCTGTTTGGGTTGATTTAACAGACGAAAAGCTAGACCATAAACTACTTTTACGCAGTGATGGAACGGCTGTTTATATGACTCAGGATATTGGTACGGCCATTCAGCGTCACTTAGACTTCGACTTTAATAGAATGGTGTATACTGTTGGAAATGAGCAGGATTACCACTTTGATATATTGTTTAAAATTTTAAATCGTTTAGGTTATTCTTGGGCAAAAGACTGTCATCACCTTTCTTATGGGATGGTAGATTTACCAAGTGGTAAAATGAAGTCGCGCGAGGGTACTGTAGTAGATGCAGATGACTTAATGCAAGAGATGGTTTCTACAGCTAAATCGATTTCTGAGGAGCTCGGTAAGTTAGATGGCTTTAACGAGGAAGAATTGGCATCTATTTATGAGATGATTGGTTTGGGAGCTTTAAAATACTTCATCCTAAAAGTAGATCCAAAGAAAAGAATGTTGTTCGATCCATCGGAGTCAATCGACTTTAATGGACATACAGGACCTTTCATCCAATATACGCACGCTCGTATTTGTTCATTACAAAGAAGAGCTGCAGATTTAAATGCTGAAGCGATGCCAGAGTCGGCTTTACATGCAAAGGAGAAAGAATTATTGAAAGTCTTATTGCGTTATCCTGAGGTAATTCAGGCAGCGGCAAACGATTATAGTCCTGCTGTAATTGCGAACTATACGTATGACTTGGTAAAGGAGTACAATCAGTTCTATCAGCAAGTGCCTATTTTTGGAGTAGATAGTGAGCAAGACAAGGCTTTCCGTATTGGATTGTCTGGTTTAGTAGGGAAAGTAATTGCTTCGGCAATGAACCTATTGGGAATTACGGTTCCTGAAAGAATGTAAATTGATTATTTTTGAAGCCTAATTATTTAGAAGATGTTTGAGAATTTATCCGACAAATTAGACAAAGCCTTTTCAATATTAAAAGGTCACGGTAAGATTACTGAGATTAACGTTGCGGAAACGTTGAAAGAAGTGCGTAAAGCCCTTTTAGACGCTGATGTTAGTTATAAAATAGCTAAAGACTTTACGAAAAAAGTAAAGGATAAAGCTTTAGGTCAAGATGTATTAACAGCCCTGCATCCTGGGCAGTTATTGGTTAAGCTCGTAAAAGATGAGTTAACTGAATTAATGGGGAGTCAAACAGAAGGGCTCAACCTTGAAGCGAAAACTTCGGTAATTCTTATCGCAGGACTTCAAGGTTCTGGTAAAACTACTTTTACTGGAAAGTTAGCTTTGTTCCTAAAGAATAAGAAATCTAAGAATCCATTATTGGTTGCCTGTGATGTTTACCGTCCTGCAGCTATTAATCAGTTAGAGATTCTTGCTGAACAAGTAGGAGTTGATGTTTTTGTAAATAGAGATAGTCAAGATCCTGTTGCCATTGCTAAAGCGGCTTTAGAGTATGCAAAGCAAAACGGACACACTGTAGTTATTGTCGATACTGCTGGTCGCTTAGCGATTGACGAACAGATGATGAACGAGATTGCTGCAGTGAAAGCTGCTGTAAATCCTCAGGAAACCTTATTCGTAGTTGATTCTATGACAGGGCAAGATGCTGTGAATACGGCAAAAGCCTTTAACGATAAATTGGATTACGACGGTGTTGTTCTAACAAAGTTAGATGGTGATACACGTGGTGGTGCTGCTTTAACGATTAAGTCAATCGTTAATAAGCCGATTAAATTTGTTGGTACGGGCGAGAAGATGGATGCTTTAGATGTATTCCATCCAAATCGTATGGCCGATCGTATTTTGGGTATGGGTGATGTAGTGTCGCTTGTAGAAAAAGCTCAAGAACAATTCGATGTCGAAAAAGCGCGTAAGCTTCAAAAGAAAATTGCCAAGAACGAATTTGACTTCAACGATTTTGTTGAGCAGATAGGTCAGATTAAGAAGATGGGTAATGTGAAGGACTTGATGGGGATGATTCCAGGAATGGGAAAAGCCATGAAGGATGTAGAGATTGAAGATGATGCCTTCAAGCATGTAGAAGCTATGATTGGTTCTATGACCAAAGAAGAACGCAAGAGTCCATCTATATTAAATGGTTCTCGTCGCCAACGTGTTGCTCGTGGTAGCGGACGTTCAGTAAATGACGTAAACCAATTAATTAAGCAATTCAACGACATGGGTAAAGTCATGAAGATGATGCAAGGTGGTGGAATGAAAAACATGATGAAAATGATGGGTAAAGGTGGTGGAATTCCAAATATGCCTTTAGGTAGATAATTACAAAGAATATGCAGTTATTAGACGGTAAATTAACATCCGGTATTCTAAAGGATGAGATCGCAATAGAGGTCAAAAGAATTGTTGCCAATGGAGGGAAGAAACCTCATTTAGCAGCTATCTTAATTGGAGGTGATGGCGCGAGTGAAACTTACGTTAATGCTAAGGTTAAAGCCTGCGAAAAAGTAGGTTTCGATTCAACTTTGGTTCGCATGGCTGCGGATGTTAGTGAAGAAGCTCTTTTGAATGAAGTTCGCAAGATTAATGAGAATCCTGATATCGATGGATTAATCGTTCAGTTGCCACTTCCAAAGCATATTTCTGAGATTAAAGTTACCGAAACGATTATACCAGAGAAGGATGTGGATGGTTTTCATCCTGTGAATTTAGGGCGTATGATGCTGAATTTACCTTCTTTCTTGCCAGCTACTCCTGCAGGAATCGTCGAGCTTTTAGAGCGTTACGATATCGAAACTTCGGGTAAGCACTGTGTGGTTATTGGTCGTTCGCATATTGTAGGTTCGCCAATGAGTATATTAATGGCTCGTAATAATAAGATGGGGAACTGTACGGTAACCCTTACACATAGTAGAACGAAGAATTTAGAAGAGATTTCGCGCTCGGCTGATATCCTGATTGTAGCTCTTGGTAAACCAGAATTTGTTACTGCGGATATGGTAAAAGAAGGTGCTGTAATTGTTGATGTGGGTATTACTCGTGTGAAGTCTGATAAAACTAAATCGGGTTGGAAACTAAAAGGAGATGTAGCCTTTGATGAGGTTGCTCCAAAATGTTCTTTCATTACTCCAGTTCCTGGTGGTGTTGGTCCGATGACCATAGCATCGCTGCTGAAAAATACTTTACTCTCTGCAGAGAAAAAGATATACAAATAAAAAAAGAGGCTTCGGCCTCTTTTTTTATTTGTTCATAATCACAAACCAATCCCAGTCGTTTGGATCGCCAATACCTACGCTTGGAGTGTATAAAAACAAGCCGATATTTTTATGACTTTCGTGATAGTCGTCAACTATTTCTAGCTTGTTTATGGCATTCCAGATTAGTGAATAATCGATAGCAGCATAGCCAAAGTCGTTGAAGATTAGTTGGAATCTGTTGGTGTCTGGTAAGGAGATTGTACTATTTAATTCTGAGAATGAGCTCGGTGGATCAAAACTTTCCGGATAACTAATTTCACCCAAGCCCATCCAGATAATAGAACCATCAAAAATTAGTTCTTTACCTTCATAGTACAAAGCAATACTCCCAAAGTCACCTGGAGGGGCATAGTCTACATTAAGGGGAATCGTTTCGGAATCTGAAATTTCACTAGCCATTTCTAGTTCTTTCGCACCCTCAAAAGTGTAGGTCATAACATCTACCTTTAGGAGTAGTATGGTGTTTGTCTCAACAGTTTCTTCACTGTCATAATCATCTTCGCAAGCGCTAAATAGCGCTAGGCAAATACTAAATAAGAGTAGTTTTTTCATAATTATATATTCTTGATTTGTTTGTCTAAGGTACATGAAATCAAGCTTTTTCTATTTATATAGATTGAGTATCTTTATTGTCTATTTAATTTTAAAATGCTTTTCATGAGATATTTAAAACTCTCCCTACTTATTATTCTAAGTGCTCTTGTATATTTTGTTGTAGTTAATTTTAATTCTGAGGAATCTAAATCAAAGCTTGAATATCCAGGCGAATGGATGTACAATCAAAGAGCATATCCACACGGAAAGATCGATGCAAAAGAGGTGAGAAAAGCACATGCTAAGCATCATTTAGCTCGTAAAGCATCCAAGCAATCGTCATTGTTAACCTGGGATTTTGAAGGCCCATACAATACTGGTGGGCGAATTACGGATGTGGCTATATCACCAGAGAATGATGATCACTTGTATATCAGCTCTTCTGTAGGAGGTGTTTTTAAGAGTCTAGACAAAGGGCTAAGTTGGGATCCTATTTTTGATAATATAGGGAGGCCTTCTATCGGTAATATTGAGATAGCACCTTCAAATGCAAGCATTATTTACGTGGGAACTGGTGAGGCCAATGCTTCGGCTTCCTCTGGAGCTTTTGTGGGCGATGGTTTGTATAAGTCTGTTGATGCGGGACTCACTTGGGATTTGGTAGGTCTGGAAAATTCTGAGCATATTTCTCGCATTTGTATCGATCCTAATAATGAGGATAGAGTGTTTGTGGCGACAACTGGAACTCTCTACGGTAAAAATGAGGAAAGAGGAGTTTATAGGACTCTTGACGCTGGGCAAAATTGGGAGCGAGTGCTATTTGTGAGTGACTCTACTGCATTGATAGACTTAGTGATAAATACTAACAATTCCGACACCCTTTTTGCTTCAGCCTGGGAGCGTATTCGATATCCGTGGCAGCGAAGTTACGCAGGACCTACTTCTGGGGTGTATCGTTCGGTTGATGGTGGTGATACTTGGGATTTACTTACAAATGGTTTGCCAGAGAGTTCTTCAGAAGTAGGACGTATAGGGCTTGCTATTTCTGAGTCAGATCCGAATAATATATATGCCAGTTATACTACTGATCCTATTACTAATGTCTTCGATGGGATTTATCAATCTAAAGATGGTGGAGACTCATGGAACTTGTTGCCTTCCGACCAATTATCATATGTTAATGCGACCTTTGGTTGGTTTTTCGGAAATGTGAGGGTAAATCCTCATGAGAATAAAGATGTATGGGTTTTGGGTAAAGATTTATATAAAACCACCAATGAAGGGGAGGATTGGTCTGAGGTATATGGAATGCATGTAGATCATCACGCTATGGAGTTCTCTAGGAACAATAGCAATTTTATTCTCGCAGGTAATGATGGTGGTGCTTACCTTTCTGAAGATGGAGGTTTAAGTTGGGCGCATTTTGAGAATCTGCCTATTACTCAGTTTTATCATATTGAAATTGATGAGCAAAACCCAGAAAGAATTTATGGCGGAACACAAGATAATAATACCATTAGAACCTTAAGTGGTGCTGATGATGATTGGCATCCAATTCTTGGAGGAGATGGTTTTCATGTAATTGTTCATCCTGA
>Ga0208879_1000447_pt1 | contig 42640 bp, 38 predicted proteins | sample Knorr_S15_td_Bot_FD_185605 | JGI IMG/M metagenome (GOLD analysis project Ga0208879, IMG submission 185605) | Marine microbial communities from Southern Atlantic Ocean transect - Knorr_S15_td_Bottom_ad_5009_LV_A (SPAdes) (version 2) | ecosystem: Environmental > Aquatic > Marine > Oceanic | place... | reverse complement strand
TTTTTTCTTCGGCGGAGTAGTGTCGGCGGGTGGCCCGACGAATATCTCGAATAGTCTTCTGGGCACTGCTTTTCTTTCTCATCATCACTTCCTCTTGGAGTTAACGATGAGCCAATACTGTCTCTTAGGCAATTAGGGGATTATGTCCAACTAGGGCTGACGGGATACAGTGCAGTTTCTCTACGGTCGCCTGTTTATCGATAACGCCTATGGCCCAGAAACGGAAGCGCTTGAAATCTCACTGCGCGTGGAATTCTGGGATGGCAGCGCCTTCGTGCTAAACACGGACGACGACTGTACGGTAATCAGCAATGTGGGCCTGGGTCCTGCGCTCAGCATCGTCCCTGGGTCATACATTGCACCGGACTTTGCACCCGATGCTCTGGCCGATGGTGACAGCGCCATAGGGCAGGGTGCGGGATTGACAAATATTACCTTGTTCGGAGGTCAGACTGGCCGCTCAGAGGATGGTGATGGTGATGATGAGAACGACAGCGACAGGCCATTCATCGCCTCGGCGCCGTCCGACGTCACCATACCACCGGCCGATGTGCCAATTGGCAGTGTCCTGGTGGAGTTCGATCTGGGCAGTGGTCTGCTGCCCGCCGCCCTGAATTTTCTGAAGTACGACTGGCGTGGTGGCGCCGGCGGCAGCCTTTTTGATGAGGTGCCGGAAGATTTACTGCCGGCAATGCCCACCGGTGATGTCTACAATGACAACCCCCGTGCCCTTATTGAGTTCGGTAGTTACAGTGGCCATGATCGGGTTATCAACTGGCAAGAAATGTATCTCGGGCTGTGAGGACTTCAAGTACGGATTATCGGGGGCATAATAGTTTAACTTTCAGATGCTCAGAATATTCAGAGTTGGCTAGGAATATGCCAATCAAAAACCTTAAGTTATTGTCCTATTAGGTTCCCCTCCAGCCTCCTCAATCTTGTTCTAATGTGCCCAACTCCTTGATCTTGCGCGTCAAGGTATTACGACCCCAGCCTAACAGGGTGGCCGCATCGCGGCGGCGGCCAGCCGTGTGCTTGAGAGCGATATCAATCATGGTGCGTTCGAACATCGGTGTTGCCTGATCGAGTATGCTTGTATTGCCCAGACTCAGTTGCTGGTCCGCCCATTCCTGCAGGCCTACCGTCCAAACCCCGCCGGTGCTGCTGGCGGCTTCCTGCGCCGAAAATTCCGGTGGCAGGTCGACCAGGTGCACTTCACGGCTCGATGCCATCACCGTGACCCAGCGGCAGAAATTCTCCAGCTGGCGCACATTACCCGGCCAGCTCAAGCCGGTGAGATACTGTTCGGTTTCCGGGCGCAGTATTTTAGGTTCCACGTCTAATTCTTTCGCGGCGAGGCTGAGAAAATGACTGGCCAGCAGTGGAATATCTTCACGCCGATCACTCAGAGGCGGGATATGAATGCGAATGACATTGAGCCGGTGAAACAGGTCTTCACGAAACTGCTGTGCTTCCACCAACTGCTCCAGGTTCTGGTGGGTGGCGGCGATTATGCGTACGTCTACCTTGAGGGAGGTGTGACCCCCTACTCGATAGAACTCTCCATCGGAAAGTACGCGCAGTAGCCGGGTCTGGGTTTCTGGGGGCATGTCGCCAATCTCGTCCAGAAACAGGGTGCCGCCATCGGCCTGTTCGAATCTACCGATGCGCTGATGGGAGGCGCCGGTGAATGCACCCTTCTCGTGCCCGAACAGTTCTGATTCGATCAAATCTTTGGGAATAGCGGCAACGTTCAGGGGTATGAACGGCATGTCACGACGCGGGCTGTGTTGATGCAGGGCACGGGCAACCAGTTCCTTGCCGGTGCCGGAATCACCGTTGATCAGTACCGAGATGTTGGATTGGGACAGCCGGCCGATGGCGCGAAACACCTCCTGCATCGCCGGTGCCTCACCGATTATTTCCTGGCTGGGCTCGACCTCCGTCTCGATGCCGGATTCCACGCCCTGTTCACGGGCATGAGCCAGCGCACGCTGGGTCATGGCGACTGCCTCTTCAATATCGAAGGGTTTCGGCAGATACTCGAAGGCGCCACGGCTGTATGAAGAGACGGCGCTGTCCAGATCGGAATGGGCCGTCATGATAATCACGGGCAGTTGTGGATGCGTCTCTTGAATCGTCGAGAGCAGGTCGAGACCACTGATGCCGGGCATCCGAATATCGCTGATGATGGCATCGGGTGTTTCCTGTGCGAGTCGGTGCAACAGGTCATCACCATTTTGAAAAGTCAGCGTATTGAGGCCGGCCTTATTCAGAGACTTCTCAAGCACCCAGCGAATGGATTTATCGTCATCCAGTATCCAGATAGTATCTTGTGAGTTCATTTAATTACCCTACCTGCAATATCCAAATATTAAAATGTAAAACCATGGGTTCGGATCTCTAACGGCCCGAGTTCGAGTCAATTACCGGGAGCACCACCTTGAAACAGGTTGCCCCGGGCCTGCTGATACATTCGATCATGCCCTTATGCTGATTAATGATGCCATGGGCAATGGAAAGACCTAAACCGGTACCGTCTGCACGCCCGCTTATCATCGGATAAAAGATAGTGTCGATGATTTCCGGGTCTACACCCGGTCCATTGTCGATAATTTTTATACTGGCGGCGAGGCGATGAAAATTGGAACCAATAGTGGCGTTGCGAATGATTCTGGTGCGCAAATAAATTTTCCCCAGATCGTGGTTCACCACCGGACTGGTCAGGGATTGCATGGCATTGCGGACGATGTTCAGCATTGCCTGTATCAACTGTTCGGCGTCGGCATGTAGCGGTGGAATACTGGGGTCGTAATCGGTAATCACCTGGATGCTTTTGCCGACGATTTCGGCTTCGACGAGGTTCCTGACCCGCTCCATAACTTCGTGAATGTTGATATCTCTTAACTCTGGTGGGCGCCTGGAGCCGACCAGACGGTCAACCAGCTTGTGCAGTCGATCGGCCTCCTCGATGATCACATTGGTATATTCTTTCAGTTCAGGCAGGGGCAATTCCTGGGACAGCAGCTGGGCGGCACCGCGGATTCCCCCAAGCGGGTTTTTAATCTCGTGGGCCAGGCCACGCACCAGTTCCACGGTGGTGGCATGGGCTGAACTCAAGGTTTCTTCACGGCTGACGCGATTGACGTGTTCCAGTGAATTCAACTCCAGCAGTGCCTGGGTCTGCCCATTCTCTTCGAATGTATTGATGCTGTAGTCCACGGTAATGACTTTGCCATGGCTTAGTAGAAATTCTGCATTGCGTCGGGTAAAGCTGCTATGGCTTGCAAGCGCTGCCTGCATCTCGACAATGTCTTCAGCCGCCTCGATAAAGACGTCAGCAATTGACAGTTGCCGGGCCTTGCGGTCGCTGATTTCCAGCAAATTCTCCGCCGCCAGGTTGATGTAAAGCAGACGCAGCTCGTCGTCCAACAACAGTACCCCGGTGTTGAGATTGTCCAGCAGACGTTTATGTACAGTATCCAGAGTCACGTTACGGTTGCGCTATGGGTCCGGTTAAGTCCAAGGCCTGGTGGGCAGCCACGCTTGCACTTTGCCTGGATTGGGTAGTGGTCAGGGCGCTGGCAGTTCCTTTTTCTTGCAGTTCCTTTATGCAATTACTAAACCAACACCGATGGGGCAGCTTGATGGGCTTTATAGCGTGTTTATTCGGTTAATTAGAGCCAGGCAGGGCAGATTAGCAAGACAGTCCAAGGAGACTATGCACCAAAACGGTGCATTATGCAAGATGGGGTCAATGTCCTGGTGTAACATGGCTCCAATACCGATGGTTCCGGCTAAATATGTTGTGAATTCGGCTTGAAGTAATGGTGATTATGGTCGTCGATAGGACGAAAAGGCCCGGGTAGGAGCTACCCGGGCTTGATTTGGAGATTAAGCTTCTCAGGACGTGCTGGCGATTTAAGCCAAGGCTTCCTTAGTGGTCTTGATAATCACCGCGGCCACTTTATAGGGGTCGGCGTTCGAGGCTGTTCGACGATCTTCCAGTCGACCCTTCCAGCCATCCTGCATCGTCGTGAACGGGATACGGATCGATGCGCCGCGGTCGGATACGGCGTAACTGAACATATCGATGGCCTGGGTCTCATGTTCACCGGTCAGGCGCTGGTCATTGTCGGCGCCATAGACGCTGATATGGCGATCTATGTTTTTGCTGAAGTGTTCACAGATTTTGGTAAATATGGATTCATCACCTACATCTCGCATGGCGGCGTTGGAGAAGTTTGCGTGCATGCCGGAACCGTTCCAGTCCAGGTGTTTACCCAATGGCTTGGGCTCGTAGTTAATGCTCAGGCCATAGCGTTCGGCCGTGCGCTCCAACAAGTAGCGGGCTATCCAGACTTCATCGCCGGCTTGCTTGGCACCCTTGGCGAAAACCTGAAATTCCCACTGCCCCGCCGCAACCTCGGCGTTGATGCCTTCAAGATTGATACCGGCTTCGATACACAGGTCCAGGTGATCTTCGACACAGTCCCTGCCATAGGCACTGCCCGCACCAACCGAGCAGTAATAAGGACCCTGTGGGCCGGGATATCCACCGGCTGGAAAACCTGGGGGCAAATTAGTCTTCAGATCCCACAGAAAATATTCCTGTTCGAAACCAAACCAGAAATCTTCATCATCGTCATCGATAGTGGCACGGCCATTGGACTCATGTGGTGAGCCATCAGAGTTCATTACTTCACACATCACCAGGTAGGCACTGGCGCGATCAGGATCAGGATAGATGGCCACTGGCTTCAACAGGCAGTCGGAGTCGCCGCCGGTAGCTTGTTCCGTCGAGCTGCCATCGAAGTTCCACATCGGGACCGCCTCCAGGGTACCATCGAAGTCGGCTCTTACCAGCGTCTTGCTGCGCAGGCTTTGTGTTGGCTTGTATCCGTCTAGCCAGATGTATTCCAGTTTAGATTTCATTTTCTGTCGTTCTCCTAAATTACTTATTTACATTGCGATGACGTTCGCTCATTTCTCTAACTTCCGTTTTCGTCAAAAAGTCATAACAGCCGACGCTGCACACGAAACAGCCAATCTCCAGTTCCGGTCACGATATACAAGGGTTTGCCCTCTATGGCGAAGACTCTATCCGCCGAATTCTTCCTGGCTTGCCTTGTGCGCTTCGGAAGGAGCAAAATATATGCCATTAAAGGGGTGGCTGCAAAGCCTGATTTTACGGTAGGCTTGCCGGTACAGAGATTAATTACGCACTAATTACGTGCGCAGGCAATATTACCGCACCAATAAAGTGCTTTTCCAGTGAAATACCCAATAGATCGGCAATATTCCTCGCCTAGCTCTCGAGCCTATTTCACCTTCACGTCAATTGAGTTTATCCATGCTGTTCCTGATTAAGATATTTCCTGAAATTTGCATCAAGAGTCGACCCGTGCGCAAACGTTTCATACGCCAGTTGCGCAAAAATATCAGAGCCGTGATCAGACCCTTAGACAGCGCTGCCACGGTGATCGGCGAGTGGGACATCATCGAGTTTAGAACCGACGTCGGCGAAACAGCTTCCGGGCGGGCTCTCATGGTCGAGCAGTTGACCCGCATCCCGGGCATTGCACTGGTGCAGGAAGTGGAAAAGTTTCCACTGCCGGATATGGACGGCGTGCTGGCGCTGTGTCTACGCACGTTCGCGGCGAAACTGGCAGGAAAAACGTTCGCGGTGCGTTGTAAACGCAGCGGGCGACATACTTTCAGGTCCGTGGACGTCGAAAAGTATGTGGGGGGCGGCTTAAACCAGCAAACCGAGGCAGCGGGAGTCAAACTGGTAAACCCGGATGTCACCGTGTCCCTCGAAATTCGCCAGGACCAGCTCTTCATCGTCAGCGAGCAGCACCAGGGTTTGGGTGGGTTTCCACTGGGCTGCCAGGATTCGGTGTTGTCCCTGATCTCGGGAGGCTTCGATTCTTCGGTATCCAGCTATCTTTGTATTAAACGGGGACTGCAAACTCACTATTGCTTTTTCAATCTCGGTGGCAAAGCCCATGAGCTTGCGGTGAAGGAAGTTGCATTATTCCTGTGGATGAAATATCACAGCAGTCACCGGGTTAAGTTTATTTCTGTGCCTTTCGAGCCGGTAGTGGCAGAGATTCTCAAGCGTATCGACAACGCACAGATGGGAGTGATATTGAAACGAATGATGTTGCGGGTAGCCGACAAAATCGCAGAGCAGATGCACATTAACGCGCTGGTGACAGGGGAGAGTGTGGCACAGGTTTCCAGCCAGACCTTGCCCAATCTGGCGGTCATCGATGCCGTCGCCGAGACCTTGGTGTTGAGACCTCTTTGCACGGTCAACAAACAGCAGATCATCGATATTGCCCGGGACATTGGGACTGAGGAGTTTTCCAGGAATATTCCCGAATACTGTGCCGTTATTTCGAGGAACCCAACCACCAGGGCGAAACTTGAGCGAGTCGAACGGGTCGAGACCCGCTTCGATTTTTCCGTACTAGATGAAGCGGTCAAAAACGCCAGGCATCAACTCATTACCGAATTGGCCGAAGATTTCGAGCGGGAGTCGGTGGATGTTGAAATTGTCAGTCAGATTGATCAGGAGCACACCATCATAGATATTCGCCATCCCGCAGAATTGGAAGCCAGGCCGCTGGTGCTGAGTCAGTCAGAGGCGTCGGCAGAGGTGTTGAATATTCCTTTTTACCAGTTGCGCACGAGTTTCACCACCTTGGACAAGCGCAAGCGTTTTCTATTGTTCTGTGACAGGGGCATGATGAGTAGATTGCATGCCGCGCATTTACTAGATGAAGGCTTTGCCAACGTCGCGGTGCTGGAGTTGTCAGCTGCTATTGCCAGCAAGCAGTAATTCCGAGCCAGTTCCCGGATTGGCCTGGTAAAATAGCAAGAAATGCTCATTATTCGTGGCGGTCTCGTGTATACTCGCCGCCTTTTGCATGCCTCCTGAAATGAATTTCCGTGCCCGGCGAAAAATCGCCGCTGGCAGCTTCCTTCCTTCCCGGGGCATAAGCAGTAGACGGTTGAAACCTTGTGATTGAGAAAATACGAAACATAGCCATCATCGCCCATGTCGATCACGGCAAAACCACCCTTGTCGACAAATTATTGCAGCAGTCTGGCACCGTGAAAACCAGGGGCAAGCAACAGGTTCGAATGCTGGATTCCAATGATCAGGAGCGGGAGCGAGGCATTACTATCCTCGCCAAGAACACCGCCATCAACTGGAACGGCTACCATATTAATATCGTCGACACGCCAGGTCATGCAGACTTTGGCGGCGAGGTCGAGAGAGTTCTCTCCATGGTCGATAGCGTGTTGCTCTTGGTGGATGCCGTCGACGGACCGATGCCCCAGACTCGCTTTGTGACCCAGAAGGCCTTCGCCCAGGGTTTGAATCCCATCGTCGTGATCAACAAGGTTGATCGCGATGGTGCCCGCCCCGACTGGGTGGTGGATGAAGTATTCGATCTTTTCGACAAATTGGGGGCGTCCGATGAGCAACTGGACTTTCCCATCATTTATGCCTCGGCGTTGAATGGTGTCGCTGGACTGGAGCATGAATCTCTGGCGGACGACATGTTGCCGCTACTTGCTTCGATCGTAAAAAACGTGCCGGCTCCGGAAGTTGTCGTCGATGCCCCGCTACAGATGCAGATCAGTGCGCTGGACCACAACAGTTATGTTGGTGTCATTGGCATCGGTCGTATTAGTCGAGGCAAGGCCACCAGAAATCAGCAGGTTGTGATCATCGATAGCGAGGGCAAGCAGCGCAAAGGGAAAATACTGCAGGTCAAGAGTCATCTCGGTCTGGAGCGCATCGATGTAGAAGAGGCTCACGCCGGTGAAATTGTCTGTATCACTGGCATCGACAATTTGCATATTTCCGATACCATCTGCGATCCGGACAAGGTGGAGCCCATGGCTCCACTGCAGGTGGACGAGCCCACTATCAGCATGACTTTTCAGGTCAACGATTCCCCCTTCGCGGGTCTGGAAGGCAAGTATGTCACCACTCGAAATATCAAGGAGAGATTGGAGCGCGAGTTGCTCCACAATGTCGCCTTGCGCGTAGAACCCGGTGACACGCCGGATAAATATAAGGTATCCGGCCGCGGCGAGTTACATCTGTCGGTGCTGATCGAATCAATGCGGCGTGAGGGTTTCGAGTTGGCGGTGTCCCGCCCCGAGGTAATTATTCATGAGGTCGACGGGGTCAAACAGGAACCCTATGAATCACTGCTTATCGACTGCGACCAACAGTATCAGGGTTCTGTCATCGAAGAATTGGGACAGCGTCGGGCCAGGATGCAAGACCTGAGTCCCGATGGTAAGGGCAGGGTGCGCCTGGAGTTTCTGGTACCGACCAGGGGGCTGATTGGATTTCGCTCTCAGTTTCTGTCTATGACGTCCGGGACCGGATTGATGACCCATGTCTTCGATCATTACGGTGAATATATGGATGCCGAATTGGCGAGCCGCAGTCGTGGTGTATTGGTGTCCATGGTCACGGGTAAGACTCTCGGCTTTGGCCTGTTCAATCTACAGGAGCGCGGCAGGCTCTTCGTTGGACCGAACACGGAGGTCTATGAAGGCATGATCGTTGGTCTCCACAGCCGGGAAAACGACTTGGCTGTGAATCCAACCAAGGCGAAACAACTTACCAACGTGCGGGCGTCGGGTACGGATGAGCACATTGTGTTGACGCCGCCGGTGTTGCATTCTCTGGAGCAGGCGATGGAATTTATTGCCGATGACGAATTGGTTGAAATAACACCCGATAGCATTCGTCTGCGCAAGCGCTATCTCACCGAGAACGAACGCAAGCGCATGAGCAGAGGACTGGCCGCGCGGGGCTAGGGATAATATTTCCTGTGTTCTACTTCTCGCTGGTGTCTTACAATGGGTATTCCCGTTGACGTGCAGGCGGCGCTGCTTAGGCCCCGCTGCAGAAGGAATGGCGAATGTTGGTGCTCTATCCGGAATTGAAACCCTATCAACGGCACTCGCTCAAGGTATCTGAGCTGCATGAGCTTTACATCGATGAAGCCGGCGATCCCGATGGTGTACCTGTACTCTTTATCCACGGTGGCCCCGGTAGCGGCTGTGATGCCAGCTCTCGTCGCTTTTATGACCCGGCGTTCTATCGCATCGTTACATTCGATCAGCGTGGCTGTGGCCGGTCTACTCCCCACGGCGAATTGTCCGACAATACAACGCACGACCTGATCGCGGACATGGAGGCAATCCGGGAGCACCTTGGTATCGAGAGCTGGGTGTTGTTCGGTGGCTCCTGGGGCTCTACTCTCAGCCTGTTGTACGCACAACATCATCCTCAGCGGGTGAAGGCGCTAATTTTACGAGGGATATTTCTCTGCCGACAGCGTGATTTCGATTGGCTATATAAAGAGGGGGCGAACCGAATATTCCCTGATTACTGGGAGGAATTCATAAAACCGATTCCCCAGTCGGAGCGCGGTGACCTGACCCAGGCCTATTATTCTCGCTTGCTGGGGGATGATGAGTTGTTGCGCATGGGGGTTGCTAAAGCCTGGTCGGCGTGGGAAGGTAATTGCTCTAAACTGCGACCCAGTTCGACGGCGCTCGCAAAGTTCACCAAGCCTCACAATGCCCTGGCGATGGCTCGAATCGAGACCCACTATTTCGTTAATAAGGGTTTTATCGACGAAAATCATATCCTCAATAGTATGCAGTCGATCAAAGACATACCCGGTCGAATTGTCCACGGCCGCTATGATATGGTTTGCCCCCTCGACAACGCCTTGAGTTTGCACCAACAATGGCCCAACTCGGAGCTTGTCATCGTGCGCGACGCTGGCCATTCCGCTTCGGAGCCGGGCACAGTCGATGCACTGATCAGGGTGGTTGCCGATATTGCCAAACAGTTGAAGTCTGCCAGCTAATCCAACGGATTCTCAAAAATCTGCGCGTTTCAATTAGTTAAGTAGAAGCTGTAAGCGCTGGGCTATTCTTGAAGTTTTTTTGAGTGTGGCATACGTGTAGGACGCAAGCTCGGAGCAGGGGGGTTATTTTGCCGTTCCGGTGGGCCATCCCTGGCCCGTCCCGCGCTCTGTCCCTGGGCGCTAGTCACGGCAAAACAGCACCCCTTGCCAATCCCCGTTCTACGCATCAAATACCTAAGAGCTAAATTCAACTGCAAGTCTGACGTATACTGATGCTCTCTAAATTGGGAGTGATATCAGAGAGCTGGTTTGCTTCGGAGTGGTTAAAAGGTGATTGCGTTAATTCAGCGGGTCAACTGGGCTCGGGTAAAAATCGAGGGCGAACTTTATTCTGAGATTGGTTCGGGATTGCTTGCATTTATTGGTATTGAAAAAGCTGACACTGAAGAGCTCGCGGAAAAGCTGGTGGATAAGATACTCGCGTATCGTGTATTCGCCGATGATGACGAGCGCATGAATCTGGACTTGAAAGCCGTCGGTGGCGACTTGATGCTGGTGTCGCAATTCACCTTGGCGGCAAGTACGGATAAGGGTCTGCGACCCAGTTTTTCTTCCGCCAAGCCTCCCGAAGAAGCCGAGAAGATTTATCAGCACCTGGTGAGAACGGCAGAAACTCGGCACCCAAGCGTTTGTGACGGCAAGTTTGCGGCGGACATGCAAATTTCACTTGAGAATGACGGACCGGTGACTTTCATACTGAAAGTCTGATAATCAAACATTGATCCCGCTAGCAGAGGTGCCCTAGCGCGTCGGTTCATCGTCTTTCTGTTTGCGTTTGCCTACGAGTCTGCCGGCAATAATTCCCAACTCAAACAGCGCCCACATCGGAAACGCCAGCATCGATTGCGTAAACGGGTCCGGCGGTGTCAGCATCATCGCTACTACGAAACAGCCGACCACCACGTAAGGACGCTTCTGGGTAAGTGAGTCGGGCTCCGCCAGTCCTACCCAAATACACAGGAATACCGCAATCGGTATTTCGAATGCAAAACCGAAGGCGAAGAACAGGGTCAGCGCAAAGCTGAGAGTACTGCTGATGTCCGGCGCAACCTGAATACCTTCCGGTGCCACCGAGATAAAAAATCCAAATATTATGTCGAACAGAATATAGCGTGCGAAGGCGATGCCGGAATAGAACAGAACGACGCTGGAGATAAACAGTGGGATGGCGATTTCTTTCTCGTTCTTGTAAAGCCCTGGTGCAATAAAGGACCAGAGCTGGAACAGAATATAAGGCGCAGACAGCATAAAGGCGACATAGAAGGTCAGCTTGAATGGCGCGAAGAAAGGTGCCGTCGGATCGATGGCGATCATGCTGGTATTTTCCGGCAACGCGGAAATCAGAGGTTCTGCAACGTAGGTATAGATATCGTTAGCGAAATAGAAAAGCGCCAGGAACAACACAACCAGCACCACAAGGCATTTCATGATTCGATCACGAAGTTCGACCAGGTGATCGACAAGAGTAAGTTCTTTCTCGTCTTCAGCCGATGTCATTTGCTTGCGTGCTTGCTTGAGTCTTGAGTTGCGGTAGTTGGTGTTTCGTCGGAATTTTCGTCTATCGCCAATTTGGGATTCTTGCCGCTACCATAGATTTGTTGCTTGACACTCTCTAATTGCTCACCTATCTCTTCCACGCCCTCTGTTAATTCCTGTTGCAGAGACTTCTCGGGCTCCGCGTCGTCGTCTTTATCCTTTTCGTAAGATTCTTTCGATGCCCCCGGATCGAAGTTGTCTGTGTTGACGATGCTGTTCACAGATTTCTCTGCGTCCTTCGCTACATCCTGTATCTTGGATTTCGCATCCTCGATGTCCTCCATAATAGATTCATTGTGCAACTGTCTTCGTATTTCGTCGGCGTTGAGTTCTCTTTCGATCTCAGCCTTCACCTTGTAAAAGCTTCGACGAAAGCGACCAATCCATAGCCCTGCGGTCTTGATCGCCGATGGCAGTTGCTGCGGGCCTATCACTAACAAGGCAACAATGCAGACTAGAAGAAGCTCGGTTGAGTGAATATTGAACATAAGTTGGAATCTGGTGACGGATAAAGGACGATAATTGAAAATGGCAACAGATGACACCGAAGAAAATTCTCGCTACAAGATCCCTTTGCCCGAAGAGGACGCCGGGAACTGTATATACGGATAACCTAGTCGGCGTTAGTCTCTTCCTTCTCCTTCTCCTTCTCCTCCTCCTTCTTGGAGGTAGCGTCGCTAGTTTCGTCGCTGGATTCTTTAGACTCTTCAGAACTCTCAGATTCCTCATCGGTTGACTCTTGTTTGGAGTCATCGTCTTTGATGGCGCTCTTGAATCCTTTCAAGGCACCACCGAGATCTGAACCAATGTTGCGCAATTTTTTAGTGCCGAATAACATGACCACGATCAACAAAATGATCAGTAGTTGCCATATTCCAATACCACCTATACCCATAATAATCCTCCAAAGCCGGCAAAATATTTATCGATTCAACCGGGAACGTGTTTGTCGAGATGCCTTTTCTTCAAGGCCGGATATGTTAAAACGTTTTTCAAGTTCTTCCAACACCTGGTCCGAACTCAAACCTAGATGACTTAGCATTACCATCGTGTGAAACCATAGATCGGCGGTTTCCTTTATGACAGCCTCTTTAGCGAGGCCGCCTGCGTGCTCACATTCTTTTGCTGCCAGTATCGTCTCAGTAGCTTCTTCGCCTATTTTTTCGAGAATTTTGTTAAGACCTTTTTCATGGAGGCTGGCTACATAAGAATCCGCAGCCGAAGCTGACTTGCGTTGTTCCAGTATTGCCGTAAGTTCTGTTAGTACTTCGCTCATGATCGGCTTGTGTGCCTGGGTTTTATCCTAAACTAAAATCACTGCTTATCAAACTACCCTGGTCAGATTCTACCCTGCCAAAGCATAGATTTTACTTGTACATCAGCCCGGGATCTTTTAAAACCGGATCCACCGTTTTCCAGCTGCCGCCTATCAGTTTTTGATAGAAACAACTTTCACGACCGGTGTGACAGGCGATGCCACCTATCTGTTCGACACGATAGCAGACGGCGTCATTGTCGCAGTCCAGTAATACATCCACAAGTTTCTGAACGTTGCCAGACTCCTCGCCCTTACGCCAGAGTCGCGCCCTGGATCGAGACCAATACACCGCTCGCCTCTCATTTACCGCAGCCTCAAGTGCATCCCGGTTAATCCAGGCCTGGGTGAGTATGCGGCCGCTACTGGCATCCTGGGCCACTACCGCTACCAGACCGTCAGCATTCCAGTTGATTTGATCGAGGTAGGAGGGCATCCGCTTAGTATGCTACTTCACCGTTTAAAACACAAAAGATAAACCCCGACCAAAAAGAAGCCTAATGTAACTACCGGCACCGTCGACATGGTTTCGAGTACCGCCGGTACCAGAGAGGCAGCGGCTATTATTAGGGCGGCGATTCCTGCCATCTGTGAGCGGCGCCGCTGGCGCAGCATTGTCAATTCAGTCGCGGCTTGTTGCTTGAGCAGGGTTCGATTTATTTCGCCAAGCTGGGTGCTCTGAGTAATTGCCTCGATCATTAGCTGTGGAAGTTCGGGCAACTGTTCTATCCAATTGGGGATATTCTCCTGAATTTTGGTCAGCAGAGTGAGCGGATTGAGGCGCCTGGCATTCCAGCTTTCAAGATACGGCAACGCGGTTTTCCAAAGATCAAGATCAGGATAAAGTTGCCTGCCCAGGCCTTCAATGTTGAGCAGGGTCTTCTGCAGTAATACCAGCGCAGGTTGTACCTCCATGTTGAAGCGACCCGCTGTTCGAAAAAGTTGTACCAATAACAGTCCGAATGAAATGTCTTTTAATGGTTTTTCGAAAATGGGTTCACAAACGCTGCGTATCGCCGACTCAAATTCATGAATTCGGGTGTCGGCGGGAACCCAACCACAGGCAATATGTAATTCTGCCACCTGGCGGTAGTCTCGCCGAAAGATCGCCAGCAGATTCTTCGCCAGATATTCCTGATCGTTGTTACTCAATGAGCCGATGATCGCACAATCTATCGCGATGTATTGGGGAGTCTCGGGATTCTCCCTGGAGACAAATATATTGCCCGGATGCATGTCGGCATGGAAAAAATTGTGTTCGAACACCTGCGTAAAAAAGATATCCACACCGGTTTCGGCTAACACCTTCAGATTGATGTCATGGGCCTTAAGAGCGGCGATGTCGGCTACAGGAATGCCATGAATGCGTTCCATTACCAGAATGTCTTCTCGTGTGAAATCCCAATAAATTTTTGGAACGTACAACACGCTGGAGTTTTCAAAATTGCGCTTAAGTTGAGTCGTATTTGCCGCTTCCGCCTGCAGATTCAATTCGTCAAAAATAATCTGCTCATAATCATTCACTACTTCTACCGGTCGCAGGCGTTTTCCTATCGAGGTCCGAGATTCGATTAGATGGGCCAGTCGTTTCATCAGTTTTATGTCGGCGCCGATAGTTTTTCTGATTCCAGGTCGCAGTACTTTGACGACGACCTCTTCGCCAGTGAGTAGCGTGGCCTTATGCACCTGGGCGACGGAGGCGGAGGCAAATGGCGCCGTTTCCAGATCACTGAATACGGAGTCGGTGCTCACGCCCAGTGCTTTCTCTACCAATGACTCGATAGTGGGAGACAGGAATGGAGGCACGTTATCCTGCAGCGTTTGCAACTCGTCCGCGAGATCGGTATCGAGAAAATCGCGCCGGGTGGAGAGTAGCTGACCAAATTTTATGTAAATCGGACCTAACTCCTCCAGCGCCAGTCGGAGTCGTCGATTCCTGTTACCTTTCCTATGGGCACTGAGCGCCCACAACATCAGGTAGGGAGAGAGTAGTAGTCTTATCCAAGTGAAGCCTGGTTGATGTTTTACGAAGTCATCCAGCCCATACCTGGCGATAACATTGAGGACTTTAAAAAGGCGGGGCAGATGAGACACGGTGGAATTATGACGGTCACGGTTTTTACGGCTTGCAAAGATACCACCCCAATGACCCACCCACAAGCGTGGGTTTGGGAAATTAGCACTGAGTTTTCAATCGCTTAGTAGAATATCGAGCCGGTCGTTAAGCAGTCGAGCCCGGGCCTGGATGCGGTCGATATCAAGCTTGAGTCGATCGAGGACATCACCGAAGGCAGCCACCTCATTCCTGTCGGGTAGCAGATTCGTCTCTTCCCGCAAGTAATCATCGATATTGCGGCGTACGCTGGCGCTGGCATGCTTTGACCACCTGTGGCTGCTGTCGGCGACCTGTTCCAGTTCATTGGTAATCACATCACCGAGAAAGGGCGCCAGATAATCTTGCCAGCGTATATCCAGTTTTCGAATCGTGCCGTAAAGCTCCTGCACCAGTACGGCGTCGCCGCTGATCGATATTGCCGGATTGGCAAGCGCTCTGCTTGAGTTGTCCGTAAACAGCATGTTCACCAGATCGACTGCCCTGCCTACGATGACCGCATCGGCATGCAGACCCACATATTCGCTGCCCAGACTGCTGAGGCGTATAGCGCCTCTATCGATGCTGCAGCATATTGCCGTCGTCGGTGCGGTGCTCTGCACTTCGATAGTCTTGCCATCGAATGGGGCCAGTTGTGCGGCAAGATAGGGGTCGTTCCTGAGCAAATGGTTGAGAATTTTCTCTACCGGCAACAGAGCTAGTGATTTGAGAATTTGAATCAATGGCTGACCTGGGAAAATTAATCTTTATAACGACAGTGGTTTAAAGCCTATGTGAATTGCGCAGATTCCGCTCATCACATTGTGATATTTGCATTTTTCCAGCCCCGCCGCCTGCATCATTTGCATGAGAGATTCCTGGTCCGGATGCATGCGAATAGACTCGACGAGGTAACGGTAACTGTCCCCATCACCGGTTATCAGCTTGCCGGCGAGTGGCCACAAATTTGTGTAGGCATCATATGCCTTTTCCATGAGTTTATTCGTTGGTTTTGAAAATTCCAGTATTAACACCCGGCCTCCTGGCTTTAGCACCCGGCGCATAGATTCCAGCGCGGCATCCTTATCGGTGACATTACGCAAACCATAAGCAATGCAAACACAGTCGAAGGAGTCGGAAGCAAACGGCAGCGTCTCGGCATTGAGCTGTGCGAAGCTTACGTTACTGCTAATGCCTTTATCGATAATTCGATCGCGGCCTATCCTCAACATGGACTCATTGATGTCGGCGAGAATAACGTGGCCTTCCTCGCCCACCAGTGGAGCGAAGCGAATACTGAAATCGCCGGTTCCGCCTGCCAGGTCTAACACTTTATGGCCGGCACGCAGCGCACTCAATTCAACTGTGAAACGTTTGATCAGTCGATGGGATCCGAGCGACATCACGTCGTTCATTATGTCGTAGCGACTGGCTACCGAGCGGAATACCTGGCCGACTCGTTGCTGCTTCTCGGCAACGGGCACATTCTCGAAACCGAAGTGGGTGGTCTGGTCCCGTGCCCCGGTCTGAACTGAATCTCCAGGTCGGGTCGATGTGGACGAGTCTGAATTGGCGTTATCTGTCATCTGCAATTGCTGGTGATTGGGCCACGGATTTACTTCGACGGAGAAGGCTTAAAGCTAAGCACTTGCGTGTCCGCTGGCAATGCATCCCGGTTCGCGCCCGCCTCCGTGAGTCTGTTCAGGTAGCGTTGCCAGAGATCTTCCTTGCCTCTGCAAAGCTCCTTCAGATAGGTCCAGCTGTATATGCCGGTGTCGTGACCATCATCGAAAGCTAACTTAATGGCGTAATTTCCAACCGTTTCAAGGGATGAAATTTTCACCCTGCGTTTGCCGACCTGCAACACTTCCTGACCCCTGCCATGGCCTCTTACTTCGGCAGAGGGTGAATGCACACGGAGAAACTCGGCGCTGAGTTCACTGGTAGAGTCTTCGCCATAGACCAGCTCCAGAGTAGCTGACTTCTTGTGTAGTTTGACATCTGTGGGTAGATCGTTGTCCATGTTTTTCAACAGCTTGTAAGGGCATCACTGTATTATTCAGAGCTGCCTTAGAGAATGTATCTGCTCAGGTCTTCGTCCTTCGCCAGTTCGTCCAGTTGTTTCTCCACATAGGCAGCATCGATCACTACGTCGCTGTTGTCACCAACCGCCATGTCAGACGCAGAAAATGATATTTCCTCCAGCAATCTTTCCATCACGGTGTGCAGTCTCCTGGCTCCAATGTTTTCCGTTCGTTCGTTAACCTGCCAGGCGATCTCGGCAATTTTGGCTATGCCATCCTTGGTGAATTTGATGTGCAAATCTTCGGTGGCAAGCAGAGCCTGATACTGCTCTGTCAGGGAGGCATCCGGTTCTACCAGAATTCGCTCGAAATCTTCTGCGGTCAGTGCATCCAGCTCAACGCGGATGGGCAGACGGCCCTGAAGCTCCGGGATCAGGTCTGAAGGCTTGGACAGATGGAAAGCGCCAGAAGCAATGAAGAGGATATGGTCGGTTTTGATACTGCCATATTTGGTGGTAACAGTTGAGCCCTCAATTAAGGGCAATAAATCTCGTTGTACGCCCTCCCTGGAAACTCCGGCGCCGGCCTGATCGTGACGATTGGTGACCTTGTCGATCTCATCGAGGAAGACTATTCCGGTTTGCTCCGTCGCTTCGATTGCACGATTTTTAATGTCTTCTTCGTTGATTAGCTTTGCCGCCTCCTCATCCTTCACCACCTTGTAAGCGGCCTGCACGGTCATGCGGCGGGAGCGCTTCTTGCCGCTGTTCATATTGGAGAACATGCCCTTCAGTTGGCTGGTCATTTCCTCCAGCCCAGGGGGCGCCATGATTTCGATGCCGGCCGCTGGCTCGGCTATCTTGATTTCGATTTGCTTGTTATCGAGTTCGCCCTGACGAAATTTTTTCCGAAACACCTGGCGGGCACTGGATTGGCCGCCCTGGACCGAACTCTCATCGCTGCGGGCCTGGGGTAGCAGCACATCGAGAATTCTTTCTTCCGCAAGATCCTCAGCCAGGTGCTGCACCTTGTGAATCTCCGCTTCTCTAATCATCTTCACCGCCACATCGATGAGATCACGAATGATAGAATCGACATCGCGGCCTACATAACCGACTTCGGTAAATTTTGTCGCCTCAATTTTAATGAAAGGCGCCTGTGCCAGTTTCGCGAGTCGGCGCGCAATTTCAGTTTTGCCTACTCCCGTGGGCCCAATCATTAGAATATTCTTCGGTGTGATCTCGTTGCGCAGGTCTTCATCGAGCTGCATGCGGCGCCAACGATTCCGTAAGGCGATGGCAACGGCACGCTTGGCCGCGTTCTGACCGATGATATGTTTGTCGAGTTCCGAGGTAATTTCTCTGGGAGTCATCAGCGACGAACTCGTCAGGGGCATGGATTTCAAGATTGCAGTTGTTTGGGACATCGGGGCTACCTGTAATCAGTTTTTGCAGTTGGCATTATCAGCTCAGGCAATATCCAACTCTTCGACGGTGTGGTTTCGATTGGTAAAGACACAAATATCGGCGGCGATGCAGAGGCTTTTTTCCACAATATCCCGGGCCCCGAGTTCGGTGTTCTGTATCAGCGCGCGGGCGGATGCGAGAGCATAGGGACCGCCAGATCCTATGGCCATGATCTTATCTTCGGGTTCGATGACATCACCATTGCCGGTCACAATCAGGGAGGCCTCCTGGTCGGCGACCAGTAACAGCGCTTCCAGTCTGCGTAGAGAGCGCTCGGTGCGCCACAATTTGGCGAGCTCAACCGCAGCTCTCACCAGCTTGCCATGGTGTTTGTCCAGCTGTTCTTCGAAGCGTTCGAACAGGGTAAAGGCATCGGCGGTTCCGCCGGCGAAACCGGCTATTATCTTATCCTTGTACAGGCGCCGAACCTTGCGAGCGTTGCCTTTCAGCACGGTATTGCCTTGGGAAACCTGACCGTCACCACCGATGACGACCTTATTGCCGCGCCGTACCGAGACGATGGTCGTGCCTCTGAATTGATCCAATCCAACTCTCCTGATTTCAAGCTGTGACTAAGTTACCACACAAGGCTGAAAATATGGTGGTAAACGGCTGAAATTCAAGGTGTTGGGTGCCTCACTGCAGGCTCAGGCGCATGCTGTCAATGTTGTTGGCGCGCAGTACTTGCTCCGCGGCATCGAGTTGACTGCTGCTGTCGTACGGACCGGACTGCACCAGATAAAGCGTACTTCCGATCAGAGGCTGTTGCTTCACCACCACGTTCAGGCCTAGCGTTTGCAGGCGTCGCATTTCGGTATTGGCAAGCGCCTGTTGCTCAAAAGCGCCCGTCTGCAACATGTAGCTTGCGGGCAGGACTTGCCTGTCTGCTTGCGATCGGTTCGCCTGGCTCGCTTCTTCAGAGCCAATTTCAACTGGTGTTGCATCGACTTCGACCTCGTATTCCCCCAAGGCGGTATAGAATTCCAGCTGCAACTCGTCGGTACTCTCGTCTGTGCTGTCTGCTTCAGGCAGATCGGGAATCTGGGTGACCGCGGTTCCGGCCTGCAGGTAATTGTTGGGAGCGAGGGGTGGCACCTTACCAGACAGATAGAACAGGAAGCAGGCGAACACGCCAACAGCGAGTCCCACCACCCCGCCGGTGCCCAGTAATAACCATGCCGGCGGCGATTCCACTGGTTTTCTCTCCAGTATCGGTTCCGGTCTGATTTTTGCGAAATCCTGGGTCATAGCTACTGCTCTCTTTGTAAGTTGTTGTTTTAACTTCACTAATGAGGGAGTTCTGCGGTAAATCTTATTGTAAACAGAGCCCAGCCACCACAATTATCGGTTAATCGTGGGTTAGCTAAAGCCTGGCAGGGGCTCCTTAGAGGTGCCCTAGATAAGATCTTGAGGGTCGACATCGATACTCCAGCGCAGCTTGCGGGAGTGTTTTAGCGCCGACATCGCGGGAGTCAGCTGCTTCAGCAAGCTCTGCATCGCCCCACGATTTTTACTGTTCAGCAATAATTGTATCCGGTACCTGCCAGCACGCTTCTCCATCGGTGCCGGCAGCGGGCCCAGGCATGTCACCGCCAGAGCGTGCTCGGCACAGAGTGATTTCGCCATCGCTGCCACCTTCTTCAAATAGCTTATGGGTTCATTCGCTTCGACAGCCTCTGCGCGTAGCAAACACAGGTGCGCAAAGGGGGGCATGCTGGACTCCTGGCGTTCCGCGAATAATAGCTCGGCAAATTCTGTATAGCTGGCGCGAACCAGTGTTTGCAAGGTGATATGGGTGCTATGCCGGGACTGGATGATGACTTCGCCGGCGCGTTCTGCGCGGCCGGCTCGGCCTGCCACCTGGATAATAGTCTGGGCCATATGCTCCTGGCCCCGGAAGTCGGCACTGAAGAGACCGGCATCGGCATCCACTATGGCGACGAGAGTGATGTTCGGGAAGTGATGGCCCTTTGCCAGCATCTGGGTACCGAGAAGGATACAAGGGTCGCCTTTCTCTACCTGATTTAACAAATCCGCCAGGCTGTTCCTGCCTCGGGTCGAGTCCCGGTCGATGCGCAATACCGGGATACCTGGGAATTTCTTAATCAGGAAACCTTCTATTTTCTGCGTGCCAATCCCAAATGTCGCCAGCGACCTCGATTTACAGGACGGGCAATATCTCGGTAATTGTCTGCTGCTGCCACAATGATGGCAGCGAATCGAGGGCGGCTTGGCATGCACGGTAAATTGCGTGACACAATTTTCACACTCTGCTACCCAGCCGCAGTTCTGACAATTTAAAACCGGGGCGAAGCCACGTCGATTGATAAATACCAGCACCTGATTCATCGCATCGATATGTTTCTGGATTTTATAGAGAAGCTGATCGGAAAATCCATTATCGAGGGGGGCGCTGGCAATATCGATTAATTCCATGACCGAGGGGCGGGCTTCGCCGGCGCGCTGGGCAAGGCGAAGATGGGTGAATTTATTGCTGCGTGCGTTCTGCAAACTCTCCAGGCTCGGTGTGGCGGAACCCAAAATAATACAAACGTTCTCCTCTCGCGCGCGCACCACGGCAAGATCCCGCGCCGAATATCGAAACCCGTCCTGCTGCTTGAACGATGGATCATGTTCTTCGTCGATGATGATCAAGCCTGGCTTGTGCATCGGTGTAAACACGGCAGACCGAGTACCGATGATGATGCCGGCTTCGCCCCGCCTGGCGTGATCCCAGGCATTGGCGCGTTCTCTGTCATTTAGTCCGGAGTGCAGTGCCACCACCGGGCAGGAGAATCGCTGTCGGAAGCGCGCCACGCTTTGTGGAGTGAGCCCAATTTCGGGCACCAAAACAAGGCATTGCTTACCCGCTGCGAGCTGCTCCTGCATCACGCGCATGTAAACTTCGGTTTTTCCTGAGCCGGTAACGCCATCTAGCAGGTAACAAGAAAATTTATTCAGTCCTGCGGTGATTTTCTCAACTGCATGGTGTTGTTCGATATTGAGATGGATCGATAATTTCTTATCTCGTGAGATCGGATCGAAACCAGCAGCGGTGGCTTTCCCTGCCACCGGGGAAGAGTATTTTACAATGAGGTTTTTCTTCTGTAACTGCGATACCAGGGGCTGGCTAAAACCTGCTGCCAGCCATTGATCGCGGCTGGTCTCGCCTTTCTCGTCGATGAACTCCAATAAAGCCTTCTGCCTGGCCGCCCGCTTTAGTGAGTCCAGCTCTCGTACAGAGAATCCCTCCACCACTTTCCAGAGAGTTTCTTGTGGCCGCCAGTCGCTGGCGCTGCGTAACCGGGCCGGTAGCGCGGTGGCCATTACTTCACCTATGGGATGCTGGTAGTAGCTCGCGGCCCACAGCAATACCTTGTATATGGTGGTAGTGAATACGGGCTCGGAGTCGAGCACCTTGAGCACCGATTTCAGCCTGTTCTCACTCAGGGCCGACTGATTGGAAACGCCAGTTACAATGCCGACAACTTTTCGATTTCCAAAGGGCACTAACACTCGGGTGCCGGGTTGGCTGTTGCGGGCCGGACCGATCCCTCTTTGTGCCGGCGCAGTGATCCTGGACGAGGTCTCTGTCGACACGCTGTCCACGGGTAAATAGTCGAAGCTACGGTACAACGGAGAGGGCACCGCGACCTGAAGTACGAGGCCTCGATATTTTGAATTCTTGATGAGTGACTCCGGTGACATCAAAACGGATTACTTGTGGGTGTCCCACCCTGGAATCAAAGCAGTGTAAATTCAATCGGACAGGCAAACAACTTCCGCTGTAAAGCTGGCATAACGAATATCTAAACACAGCCACCATGGTTTATACTCTTGCTCGAATTCGCCCCTTGAGGATCAGGTGGGGTCAGCCTGGGCTGGCATCGTCGCGACCCCGGTACTGGCGAAAGCGAGAGGACGCAGGCACATGACCGCAGAATCGGTTGCAGCGGAGTTGTTGGAAATACGAGGCAAGATAGATCACATTGATCAGGATCTGGTCCAGCTATTGGCGCAGCGCTTTGCGCTCACTCATCATGTGGGCAGGCTCAAGGCTTGCAACGCCCTAGATCCCGTCGATGCTGGCAGGGAGGCACAGAAACTGGAGGCACTGAGGGCGCTGTGCGCAGACAACGGCCTCAATCCTGAGTTGGTAGCCGAGATATTCAAAAAAATCATGGCCGAGGCGGTGCGTAATCACAATCAAATCAGGGAGCAGCACCAGCAATAGCGGCTTCGTGTCGGATTTTGCCGAACTCTTCTGGTACGCCTAATGGCCCTCGGGCCCTCGACTTGCGTCTTTCGAATTCTCTGTTAGAATGCACGCCCCTTGGTTCTGAGGGCTGAGTTCTGAGGGTTGAGCTCTGAGCTCTGTGTCGGTTGCGGTCCCAAGGGCCAAAGGGAAAAGCAGATGTGGTGCATCGGTTCAACTTGAATCCGATGTGGCGACATCAACTGAGAGGAAATAACGTGAAACCTGAAATCCATCCAGCCTACGGGCCAATGAAGGCTACCTGCAGCTGCGGCAACGTCATCGAAACCCAGTCTACTCTGGGTGAGGACATCCGCATCGACGTATGTTCCCAGTGTCATCCGTTCTATACCGGCAAGCAGAAAATTCTCGATGCCGGTGGTCGGGTCGATCGCTTTAAGAAACGCTTTGGTAGTCGCAGAGTCTAAATCTAGGTTGCCTAGAAGATAGTTTCTGTTGCAAGTTCTTCGCTCGCTGCTTCGTCAAGTTCCAGACCAGGTAATTGATCAGCGGCCATCTCCGGCGCATTCTCGACTCTGAAGTACTCAAACATGGAATTGGGATCGCCCGGTGTGGCGACCGCTCCCGTGGTTTTATCGATCAGGCGATCGATAATGCCGTCGGGACGACTCATGGTAGCCTCTGGCGTGTCGGCCAACGCTGCTCTCATGTAGTCGATCCAGATCGGCACGGCAATGGTGGCACCCTGCTCCCGTTCACCTAGGGGTTCTGGCGTATCGAAGCCAACGAATACTGTGGTGACAAGATCCCGATTGAAGCCGGAAAACCATAATTCCTGCGGCCCATTAGTGGTGCCAGTTTTACCCATCAGGTCGCCTCTGGCTAATTCTCTCTGCACACGGTTGCCACTGCCTTCTTCGATTACAGAGCGGAGCATGGAATTTAGAATATAGGCAACACGGGAATCGATTATGCGTGGTGCGGGCACAGTGAATTCTGCCGATCCATCATGGGATTGGCTGCAATCTTCGCACACAGTACTAGGAATGGCTTGAAATATGAGGCCATCGGCAAGACTGCTAATTTGTTTGATAAACCAGGGATCGACCTTGTAGCCACCATTGGCGATGACAGCGTAAGCGGTAACAAGCTCCAAAGGTTGTACATCCTGACTACCCAGGGCAACGGTCAAATCGTCACGGGGGAAATTTTGAGTTTGAAATCCGAATTTGGCGGCGAATGGCAACACCTTACTGGAGCCCAGTTGATCGTAGAGACGTACCGCCGGCACATTGCGCGATTCCTTCAAGGCATAACGCAGGGTGATCGGGCCCAGAAAGTTATTGTCGTAGTTGTTTGGGCGGTAGTTGCCGCGAGTAATGGGTGCGTCGTTAATCGTGCTGGCAGGTGAATAGCCATGTTCCAGGGCGGCGCCATAGAGAAAAGGTTTAAAATTGGATCCAGGAGGCCTCGCCTGCAAGACGCGATTAACCTGAGAACGGCGAAAATCGTAGCCCCCAACCAGTGCCAGGACGGCACCATCGGATGGCGACAATGAGATCAGGGCGCCCTGAATATCCGGTACCTGGCCTAACTCCCAATGTTGCTGACCCTGCTTCACTCGAATCAAGTCGCCGATCTGAACCGCATCCGCAGCTTCTTGTGGCGGAGGCCAGGCTTCGTTTCGACTCCTGAAGGCGTAGGCCCAACTCAAGCCTTCCCAGGGCACGCTAACAGTCTCTCCGGATTTCAACAGGGCACTGAACTGGCGCTGCTCTACTGCCGTTACTATCGCCGGTTGCTGATTGCCATAAACCGGTACTGCCTGTAATTGCTGCAGCCAATACTCTGTTGGATCTGTGGACGGCGCTCTCGACGAGTCGGCGAAGCGATCTGCGTCATTAACTGGATAGTGAGCGGCAGGGCCACGATATCCATGGCGCTTGTCATAGTACACTTCCAGGCCCTCGACCAGTGCCCGGTTCGCGGCCAATTGCTTGTCGCCGTCGATACTGGTAGTGACTTCGAAGCCCAGGGTATAAGTTGCTTCACCATATTCCTGGTACAGTTGTTGGCGCACCATCTCCGCTACATAGGGAGCGGGGACCGCTATGTTGCGGTTATGTCGCTGCGCCGTTACCGGAGCGCCGTTCGCGCTCGAATACTCCTCGGCATCGATCATGCCCTCGTTAAGCATATTTAATAGACGGGTTTCACGTCTGCCAACTGCGCGCTCGGGATTATTGAGTGGGTTGCATGTCGATGGACAGGGCAGCAGTGAAATCATCATGGCGGCTTCAGCCAAACTGAGTTCACTCACGGCTTTGCCGTAATAAACGAAGGCGGCGGCGCCAATCCCATCCGCACCGGCGCCAAAATAGATAGTGTTCAGGTAGAGGGTGAGTATTTCTTCCTTACTCAACTCTCTCTGTATTTGCAAAGCAAATGGGATTTCCTTGAATTTTCGGAGGTACACATTATCGCTATCGAAGGAAAGATTGTTTGCCAGCTGCATGGTGATAGTGCTGCCACCGCCGAGGTTTACGCCACGAATAAAACCGTAGAGTCCCCGCAGCAGGCTCTGTATATCCACCCCGGGATGAGAATAGAAACGAACATCCTCGGTCGCTATGAGCGCATCGGTTAATACCTGGGGAATCTCTTCGAAGGTGACCGGGTTGCGACGATTACCGATTTCGTCGATCAGGCGATCGTCTGCGGTGTAGATGCGCAACGGCGTCTCCAATTGCACATCTTTGTAGGTTTCGGCCGAAGGCAGGAGCGGAGCGAGGTACAAATAAGCGGCAGAGCTCACCATAATAATGCTGGTAATGCCCGCTACGGCTAACATTGCAGCCCATTTTCCAATAAGTTGAAACTTCGATCGCACCCTTCGATTGCCTCTGGAATGGCCCCTGCGTTGAATTGGAACAAGGGCGGGTGATGGGTTATCAGGCACCGTTGCCTGTGTATTTCAGGAAGTCGCGCAGGGTCAAGCGATAATTATACACCTGGCATCCACTAAAGCGTTGTAATTCTGGGCTTTGTTCCCATTTTAAGCCCAAAATATAGAGAGATTCGGGTCACCAATAAGAATCCCATATTGGTAGAGAAACATGGATTTGTTGCGTCCGCTGATTAATACTCAAGGGTCCGGGGTCAAATCCATCTATGGGAATCTAGCCAATATTGCCCCATCCACCGTGCTTTCACAGAAGGTGGCGGTAATATCCCCCAAGCCCGGCGCCCTCGGGGCTTCTGGTGTCGTTGCCGGTGATCTAAACGTGATCTGATTCATAGATTTCCGGGCAGGTTTGTTGCACTATGAATACTAAGGTTGTTTATTCTGAATGTCTGATAATTAGTTGAAAACTATAAAAAAGTTTTATTTGGCCGATATTCAAAGCTGGAAGATTAATAAATGGACAATAATTAGCTAAGCTGCTGTTATTGTTGGTATTATGTTTACCCGAAGGTAGAATTAGAAGTTTCTGCCCTGGTTTTCTAACCCGCCCAAGATGCTCTTTGGGCGTAGAGCTAGGACGGACGGTCTGCCTCGCAAGTTCGTGTCGGGGATATTAAGTGTTGGATATATTGGCAAAATTGGGAATAAGCCGTATCGGCAAGAAAGCCGGTACTTTGCTTGGCGTGGATATCAGTTCTACGGCCGTGAAGATTTTGCAATTGAGTCCCAGCGGCAACAAGTACAAACTGGAAAATTACGTCATCCGTCCCCTGCCCGCGAACTCCGTCGTCGAAAAGAATATCAGCGATATTGACGCCGTGGGTGACTGCATTGCCAGGGCGGTGAGTATTCTCAAGCCCTCATCGAAAGATGCGGCGGTAGCGGGCTCAGCGGTAATCACGAAGATCATTGAGATGAATGCCGCGCTGAGCGACTCCGAGATGGAAAATCAGATCGTGGTGGAAGCCGATCAATATATCCCCTATCCGCTGGACGAAGTCTCTATCGATTTTGAACGTCAGGAATTGTCTGAGCGCAGCCCGGAGATGGTTGAAGTGTTACTGGCGGCTGTATCCCGTCAGCCCTAGTTGGACATAATCCCCTAATTGCCTAAGAGACAGTATTGGCTCATCGTTAACTCCAAGAGGAAGTGATGATGAGAAAGAAAAGCAGTGCCCAGAAGACTATTCGAGATATTCGATTGAAACTGATACTGGTGTCCGTGTCATGAGGTTTTCTGGCAGTATTTTTCTGGTGGGTCCCATGGGCGTGGGCAAGTCCACCATAGGGCGAGCGCTATCGGAATTACTGGGTCTCGAGTTTGCCGATTCCGACCGGGAGATCGAAACTTCGACCGGCGCAGATATCCCGTGGATCTTCGATGTTGAGGGCGAGAGTGGCTTCCGTCTGCGCGAAATACGCATGATCGAGCGCTTGAGCGCCAAGCAGAATGTGGTATTGGCCACGGGCGGCGGCGCAGTACTTGCGGCCGAGAATCGGGCGTGTTTGAGCAGTAGAGGCGTGGTTGTATACTTGCGCGCTTCCATCGCCCAACAAATGGAACGCACCAGTCGCGATAGGAACCGGCCGCTGTTGCAAACGGATGATCCGGAATCGAAAATTCGTGAGCTTATGGCTATTCGCGATCCGCTATACCTCGAAGTGGCCGACATCATTGTTGATACCAATCGTCGGAACCCTAAATCCGTGAGTCATGAAATTAGCAAACAGCTGGATCGGATGGTAAAGATGCGCCCCGAATCCAATCAGGATTGATAGGGACACTCTGGAACTACCCCATGCAAACAGTCGTAGTAAACCTGGGTGATAGAACTTATCCGATCCATATCGGCTCGCAACTGATTACCAGCGCGGAATTGGTGGCGCCCTACCTCGGCCGCAGCCGGGTTGTTATCGTAAGCAATGATGTGGTGGCGCCGCTCTATCTGGAACAGGCAAAATCAGCGTTCACTGCGGCACAATCTGCAGGTTCCGGTGAATCCTCTTGTAAGGCCATCGTGCTACCCGATGGAGAGGCCCACAAGAATTTGGCGGCCGTAGGCCATATCTACGACGAACTCCTGGCCGGCAAATACGACCGCAATACGGTGCTGGTGGCACTCGGTGGAGGGGTGGTGGGAGATATCACCGGCTTTGCTGCCGCGACCTATCTGCGCGGCATTCAGTTTATTCAAATGCCAACCACGCTGCTGGCCCAGGTTGATTCTGCCGTGGGTGGCAAAACCGGTGTGAATCACCCGCTGGGCAAGAATATGATTGGCGCCTTTCATCAACCCCAGTGCGTAATTGTAGACACCGACGTCCTCACTACGCTGCCTGTGCGCGAAGTGAGAGCAGGGCTGGCCGAGGTGTTGAAATATGGATTGATAAGCAAGCCTGAATTTTTCCATTGGCTGGCAGAAAATTGTGAAAAGTTGCTGCACTTGGATCAGGCCTGCATGACACGGGCAATAAAGACCTGTTGCGAGGCCAAGGCCGATGTTGTGGCAGCAGATGAGAAAGAGTCCGGGGTTCGGGCATTGCTGAATCTGGGTCATACCTTCGGGCATGCGATAGAGACGGCTACTGGCTATGGCACCTGGCTGCATGGAGAAACTGTCGCCATGGGGATGGTAATGGCAGCGGATCTATCCATGCGCCTGGGGTGGATCGAACAGCAAACCGCCCAACAGGTGAGGACGGTTCTGGAGAATAATTTTGGCTTGCCGGTGGTGCCTCCCGGCGACATAAGTACGCAGCAGTACCTGGACCTCATGGCGAGTGATAAGAAAGCCGAACTGGGTAAGCTCCGTTTCGTGTTGTTGAAGGCCATCGGGCAGGCTGTTATTGAAGCAGATATCGATAGCGAGTGCCTGCGAGCCACGTTGAAAGCTGGAAACCGGCTCTGTCGGTAAACTGCCAGAGAATACAGAAGTAAGTTTAGTTTTTGAGACTGAGCCCTTGCGCTACTTCCCGACCCTTTTGTTTCCATTCATTGTGTATAGGAATGGCTCGTGTAGAATTGTCCCCCTTTTTTGAGCCTTCTTGCGGTGATTGTCCCCGCTTGCTGCCAAAACTGAAGATAGAGAGGGTCCTGGTATATTTCCAAGACAGCGGCTGAGCTTGATCCTGTGGCAAAACTGAATATAAATAGGACAGGGGTGTCCCGTGTCGCTAAAAAATGATCGTTTCTTGAAAGCCCTCGCGAGGGAGAAAGTCGATGTCACGCCGGTATGGATGATGCGACAGGCCGGACGCTATCTGCCTGAGTATCGCGCCATCCGCAAGCAAGCCGGAGATTTTCTATCTCTGTGCCAGAATCCCGAACTGGCCTGTGAAGTCACGCTGCAACCACTGCGACGCTACGCCTTCGATGCCGCAATTTTGTTCTCGGATATCTTGACCATACCCGATGCGATGGGCCAGGGACTGTATTTTGCCGAAGGTGAAGGGCCGAAATTTCGCAAAGTCATTCGCTCGGCAGTCGATGTGGAGCGCTTGCCTGATGTGAATATTGCCGATGAGCTTTCCTATGTCACCGATGCGGTCGCGCTTATCAGGAAGGAATTGAATGGATCGGTACCCCTGATTGGCTTCTCCGGCAGTCCCTGGACTCTGGCTACCTATATGATAGAAGGCGGCGGCAGCCAGGGTTTTCGACTCGCTAAACAGTTTTTGTACGATCATCCCGAGGCGATGCATCTGTTGCTGGACAAGCTGGCGCGGGCGGTGACCGACTACCTCAATGCCCAGATTCGGGCCGGTGCACAGGCGGTCCAGATATTCGATACCTGGGGTGGAATCCTCAGTAGCGCTGCCTACCGGGAATTCTCTCTCGACTACATGAGCAAGATAATCGGCGGGCTGATCACGGAAAATGAAGGGCGCAAGGTGCCGGCGATCGTCTTCACTAAGAATGGGGGACAGTGGTTGCAGGCGATTGCCGGGTCAGCATGTCAGGCCATTGGCCTCGACTGGACCACGGACATCGGCACGGCACGAAGACTTGTTGGGGAACGGGTCGCACTGCAGGGAAATATGGATCCGACCCTGCTCTATGCAGGCGCCGATGCTATTCGCAGGGAAGTGGCTGCCATCCTCAAAAGCTTCGGTGCCGGACCCGGGCATGTCTTCAATTTGGGGCATGGGATAACACCAGAAGTAGATCCTGAGCACGTGGCAGTGTTTGTGGAGGCCGTCCATGAGCTCTCAAGTCAATATCACGCTTGAGGGCAGGGGGCAGGACACCGTGGTGGTGAGCATCGGCTCGAATATCCCCTATGGCAAGCGCCCGATTGTGGACGTACTCGGCGAGGCCATCGAAGCCCTACGGGCATTCAGTACTACCCCGGTACTGGTTTCGTCTTTCTACCGCACCGAAGCCCTGGGCTGTGCTCCCGGCACCCCAGACTTTATCAATGGGGTAGTCATCTTAACGCCCTTGGAGAAGCTGTCTGCAGCGGCTTTTCTCGAGGAACTACATGGCATCGAGAGGCGTTTTGGGCGCAAACAGAACCGGCATAGAGGCAAAACAGGCAGCCGGGGAAACGCCCTGCCACCGCACCGGCCACGCTCACTGGATCTGGATTTAATTTGCTGGGGCAAGCTGTGTTCCGATTCAGACAGGCTGGTGCTGCCCCATCCCCGCGCCCACCTCAGGCGATTTGTGCTGGCACCCCTGGCCGAGTTGGCTCCTGCTCTGATCTTGCCAGGGCAGACCCTGAGCGTGCAGGTGCTGCTCTCAGGCCTGGATTGCGTCGGAGCTGTGTCGCGACTGGAGTCTTTATAGGCTTTTAAGTTGTTGATTTATAATAATAAATTATAAACACGCTCGGTTTGGGGCGGATTTCCAGTGACACCAGAGCACGGCGCGCCAGGCTGCTATTCTTGCGCGCCGGCTCACACAAATTAGGTGTCCATATTCCCCCGCAAATGGTAAGATGCTGGAGTTGTTTGGTGTCTTCGAAACATCTCCAAGGTTCCCTGTATAGAGCATTCGGGGCCGGGTTCAAGGAGATTAGCAGAATCAATTAACCGTGCAGCCCCGTAGTCTGGGTCAGCGGGACAGAAAGAAACGAAGGAAACAAAGAATTAAGGTATGAATTTAAAACCCACACAGATTGCATTGGCTTTACTGTTCACGGTGGCTGGCTCCATGCCCCTTGCCGTGGCTCAGGGCCAAAGTCAGGCTCAGATTCAGACTGACAGCTTCGGTGCAGGTAGTGCCGATGTCGTCACCAGTTTCCGCATTGCACCATCAACCTCTTTAATCGACGCGCCGCTGTTCAGGATCGATCGCAACATCGAGCATAAAGACTTCCAGGGCGCCGTTATCGACGAAGTACTGAATTTCAATCTGGGTGTACAGGTCAGTCCCTTCACCGGGCTGAATATACGCGCGGACGCCTGGCGCTTACAGGTCGATGAAGCTCCTGCCAGAAGCGTTGGCGGCAACCGCTGGCTAAACGGATCGTCACAACTCTATATCGAAGATTCTGACATTAGCGAATTCGGGCTGGACAATCCGCTCCTGGGTTCTAATCTGGAGACTCAGGGCTTCGATCTTGGCGCTTCCTACGTCTGGGATACATCCAGGTTTGGCCAGTTTACACTCAGTTCCAAGACCACCTATGTCGAACAGTTTGACAACCAGGGCAGCCTGTTGGAGCTTGTTGGCGGCGAACTCGGCACGCTTCAAGACAGAATGGTAAGTCCCGAGTTGAAAAGCAGCCTCATGCTCAGCTGGCAATTCGGCAATCACACTGCCAGTGCCATCACCAACTACATCAATTCGTTTAAGGATATCAGCGAGTTGGATATTGATGAGCTCAACGACTTGGTTGACAACATCACCACAGTCGATTTTCAGTACGGCTATAGCGTTGAAACGGGCTCCAATGCTCGCGCTATCATCTCCTTCGGAATTCGCAATATATTTAACGAAAATACCGCACAGATATTCAACTCCGGTACTCGCATTCTCGATCAAAATGGTCGTGTCGCTTACGGCTCCATCAAGTATCAATTCTGATACATCAGTATTCATTGCTCATTAAACCGCGGCTCTAAAAGATTCGGGTTCGGTGTCCTGTGGCACACCACTGCGCGGCAACGAGCTGTGACTGCGGTCAGCGACTGGCCCGTGCCAGGCACCAGACCTCGATGTGACGGATGCCACAGACTCGCAATTCTCTGCTTACCGAAGACACCGTCCCCATGGTTGTCACCGCGTCATCGATAAGCGCCACCGATTTTACCTGGCGCAGTAACACCTTGTCCGCCACGCCGAAGGCATTTTTTAAATTCTGCTTGCGGGCATTGGCGGAATGCATCTCTGTCTGGGCCGTGGTATCGCGCATTTTCACGATGGCATTTCGAGAGGAAGGTATACCGCATTTTCTCGACACCACCCTGGTGATCTCCAGCGCCTGATTAAATCCGCGCTGGCGCAGGCGTTTTTGATGCAGGGGCACCGGCAATAACAAATCCGGTGCGGTGGTATTTCTATAGTGTTGTGCGATCTTTTCTGCCAACAGGAGCGCCAGAACATTGCCGGCTTCGAATCGCGCCTTGAACTTGAAGCCGGAGAGCAGACTGTCGATTGGCGATTGGTAGCGAAAAGCCGCGCTGCAGGACGCAAAGGGAGGTGGATGCAGCGTACATCCAGCGCATGATCTGGGGTCTGGAGAAGTTGCGGATAGTTCCTCTCCACAGCGAATACAGCAGGGTCCGGCCCAGGGTAAATCGGTTTCACAATCTGGGCATAGGCTGTATGCCGCCTGGCTGGATTTGCCGCAAACTATGCACGGACTGGGTATCGACTGCAGCAGTCGTCGGTAAAGATTTGGCATCGGTGTCTCAAGCAAAAGGATTTTCCTGTCTCAGAGGGACTTCGATTAGAAGGCTTCGGGAGTGGGGTCTTAAAGGTGCCTTAAGTATAGGTAGCGCCGCGAAAACCACCAAGGATTGGCCACAATGGAGAGTACCCGTTCGCAGCAGCTTCACTTATAATTGTGCTTCGCAGTGAGTAAACCGGGGAACAAAAAAGAAGATGCCGACCTATCGTGCTCCGCTAACGGACATGCAATTTCTGCTGCGTGATGTATTCAAAGCAGAAGAATTATTCGCAGCAATGCCAGACACGGAAGAAGTTACCGAAGATCTGATCGATGCCATCTTGGAAGCAGCAGCAAAGATGGCAGTGGGTGTGCTGTCGCCCCTTAACCAAAGCGGCGATCGAGAGGGCTGTCATTTCGACGCCGGTGTGGTCACCACGCCGAAAGGGTTCGTGGAAGCATTCCGGGCTTATGCCGAGGGTGGCTGGCCAGGATTGACCGGAGATGTCGACTATGGCGGTCAGGGCATGCCGACGGTGCTTTCGGCGCTGCTGGAAGAGATGGCGTTTGCCGCCAACTCATCATTCGCGCTCTATGCCATGCTCACCACCGGCGTCACCCATAGCCTCAGCCGACTTGGCAGCACCGAGCTCAAGGAAAAGTATCTTCCCAAAATGTATGACGGAACCTGGTCGGGCAGCATGTGTCTGACTGAAGCTCACGCCGGCACCGATCTGGGAATGATCCGCACTTCGGCTGTGCCCACGGCAGATGGCAATTATGAATTGAGTGGCACCAAGATCTTTATCACCGCGGGTGAACACGACCTCACCGAAAATATTATCCACCTGGTGTTGGCCAAATTACCCGATGCGCCGGCCGGACTCCGAGGCATCTCGCTCTTCCTGGTGCCGAAGTTTCTCGTCGATGACGCCGGCAATACCGGTGAACTCAACAAGGTCAAATGCGGCTCCATAGAGCACAAGATGGGCATCAGGGCTTCCGCTACCTGTGTGCTTAACTTCGAGGCCGCGAAGGGTTATTTAGTGGGAGAGCTGAACCAGGGGATGACCAATATGTTCACCCTGATGAATTATGCTCGCCTGTCTATGGGCATACAGGGCAACGGTCTGGCGGACGCCTCCTACCAGGTTGCCTCGGCCTACGCCAAGGAACGACTCCAGGGCAGAGCGGCGTCCGGACCGCTACAGGCCGACCAGGCCGCCGACCCTATTATCGTGCATCCGGATGTGAGAAGAATGCTGCTCACCATGCGCTCCAATATTGTTGCTGGACGCGCCCTGTCGATGTATGCGGCGATGCAACTGGATATATCCCGCTTTCATCCTGAGCCTGGGGCTCGCAACAAGGCAGAACAGTTGGTCGCCTTGTTGATTCCGGTGCAGAAAGCCTATTGCACAGACCGCGGTTTTGAGGCCTGTGTGCTGGGTCAGCAGGTACTTGGTGGGCATGGTTACATCGCCGAATGGGGGCTGGAACAGAATGTGCGCGATGCCCGCATCGCACAAATTTATGAAGGAGCCAATGGGGTTCAGGCGCTGGATTTGATGGGCCGAAAAACAGTGCGTGGCAAGGGTGAGCTGTTGCAAGTGTTAGTTGCGGAGATGGATGAGTTTGCCGCCGGGCAACAGGGTGTCGCCGCCATGGTGGCGCCATTGCAAGCGTTCGAAGAATGCAAACGGCGTCTGATAGATACCACCGCATGCGTAATTAAAAGTGCAGCCGGCAATCCCGATCAGGTGGGTGCGGCATCCTATGCTTACCTGGAATTGATGGGTCTGACATTGTATAGCTTTATGTGGCAGCGCATACTCGCCGCTGCCTTTGCGGCGATGGAGTCAGGCCAGGGCAACCAGGATTACTGTGATGGGCTGGTTAAAACCGGTGAATTTTTTATCCAGCACTTACTGCCCCGAAGCAAGGCGCTGGTAGAGGAGATCGCCGCCGGACCTGAAGTCATGATGGCCCTGAGGGCTGACCAGTTTTAGCGGTTTCGACGAATGTCTTGGCAGCTTGTTGAAAGACCCTCAACCAGCACGTAAAAAACAGCCTGCTAAATCACCCAGTCTATGTTGTCGGCAAACAGGGTCTTGTATTGCTCCAGGTCTTCATTGCGCTCACCCACCAGCACCATATTGCCTTCGCCCATTGGCACCACAATGCCATTGAAGCGGTCGTCGTGAAAACTGTACTCGACGCTGACCGGGCTGTTGTTAATCACGATCACGCTCACTGCACCCTGAATCCCTTCAAATATTAGATGCGCGCTTTGGTATGCGGGCACTACTGCACAGGGTCTGGCAGAACGAATAGGCAGGTCCTGCAAAAAATCATTGCTAACGAGGCGGGTACCGGATTCAGCCATGACTGCATTGATAGCAGGCAGACCGAAGATGGTGGTGTTCGATGCATTACTGACCTCATCGATCTCAAAGCCGTCCATATACAGATGCCGAAGAACATCGTCGCCTACGGCCATTTCTGCGCTGGAAGGGCCGCTATCGAAGGTCAGAGAGAAGGTGACACCGAGGGCCAATAACAGCGAGGCGGCGATCGCATAGTACTGAAAGAAATTGTTGTTTGCTGCGGGCTTACTGGCGACATCGCCCAGGTTCTGCAACTCCGTCTCAGTGGACGGGGCATCGGCGATGGTCATCAATTTGTCAGCCAGTCCTGCGGGTGCTTCCACGGCATTCACTAACGCAGCAACTTCTGTTTCCATCTCCCGGGTCTGCTCGAGAATTTTCTGCAAGGCCGGGTCGGCGCCAGCGGCAGCCAGCAGTTCCTGGTCCACCTCCAGAGGATTGGTATACAGTCGTTTGCGAAATTCTATTTCATTCATAATCGGTCAGCTCTGGTGCATCTCAGTCTTCAATTTCTACCTTATCCAGACCAAATTCAACCTTCAATTTGCCCCGGGCACGAAACAGTCGTGTCATTACCGTGTTGTTATTCAAACCCAGTATCTCGGCTATTTCTTTGCCGCTGAAACCGCCAATCACTTGCAGTAACAGTGGCTCACGATAATCGCTATGGAGTCGATTGATGGCATTGTGCAACAATTGACGATCCATCTTGCTATCGGGCTCGTTGTCATCGGTTTCAGCGATTGACTGCCCGTCTATATCCACCAGTTCCGGTCGATAGCGTTCGTACTGTCTGGCATTCTCTCGCCGTAGTATGGTAAATAGCCAGGCTTTGGCGGCCTTATCATTGTGCAGACTCTCAAGAGACCGCCAGGCACGCAAAAAAGTTTCCTGTACCAGATCTTCGGCCATGGGCTGGTTTTTGCGGAGCCAGAATGCATACCGATAAACGTCCTGATATAGCGCAGCAACCAGTGATTCATACCGTTGTTTCTTGGTATTCCCTTGTAAGACCGGGATTTCGTCCATTTTTTTTCATTCTTGGTTAAAAAACACAGGGGCACCGGCAGACATTGACCCAAGGCCCACATTGGAGTGTATGCCTGGTTCCCCTTCGGGCTGAGAGAGTGCCTAAATTGGTAGCCTGCATCAAGTTTTTACTTGGCTCAATCTCGCGAAAGCGGCCATTCCCTAGCTTTTGTCAAATTGTCCGGCGCTGGATGGTTTAGCTTCAATTGGTCCACCTGTATACTTGCCCCCAATTCAAATAAGTCGGATCGAGCACAGGATAAATCGAATCATGGTAAGAGTTGCCATCGCTGGAGCGGCCGGCCGTATGGGCAGGGCGCTGGTTGAAGCCATCACTCACAGTGAAACCGATATCGCAGTGTCCGTGGCGACGGTGCTTGCCGATGATCCGACCCTGGGTGTCGACGTCGGCCTGCTGGCTGTGGGTTCGGCGCTGGGGGTTGAGAGCGTCGCAGAACTGGATTCAGTGCGCGATGAATTCGATGTGCTGATCGACTTTACTGCACCAGACGCGACTCTCCAGCACCTGATCCTGTGTCAGCAGAACCGCAAAGCCATGGTAATTGGCACTACCGGATTTTCTGAATCACAACAGCAGCTGATCGCGAATACCGCTGAAATCATCCCTATCGTATTTGCGCCCAATATGAGTATCGGGGTAAATCTATGTTTCAATTTACTGGAACAGGCAGCCAGGGTGTTGGGGGATGATGTGGATATCGAGATAAGCGAAGCCCATCATCGGCATAAGAAAGACGCCCCCTCCGGCACCGCGCTGAAGATGGGCGAAATAGTGGCCCAGGTCCTGGGCCGGGATCTCCAGCAAGTCGCACTCTACGGCAGAGAAGGCGTGGGTGGAAAACGGGACCGGAAGACGATTGGGTTTTCCACCGTCAGAGCCGGGGATATCGTCGGTGATCACACCGTCATATTTGCCGGCCTCGGTGAGCGAGTCGAGATTACGCACAAGGCCAGCAGTCGCATGACTTTTGCCGTTGGTGCAGTGCGTGCTGCGAACTGGATTGCCGATAAAGACCCGGGTCTGTACTCGATGCAGGACGTACTGAATTTATAATCCCGTTAATTGCAAAAATGTGTAATAACTTGATAGACAAATCGACCAGTTTTTCTTAATATACTCCCTCAGTATGTTCGATGCTGAAGCCTTTATGAATTGACAATAAAACGGATTGAAGAAATTCTTCATTCCGCTTTTTTTTGCGCATTTTTTCCACTGAATCAAGTGACTAAGTTTTTAGTCAGGAGTAGTTGTGACCGGATCAGCTGTGCTGGCGTTAGAAGACGGCAGTACTTTTCATGGTTCCGCGATTGGAGCCGAAGGGTGCTCAAGTGGTGAGGTGGTCTTCAATACCTCCATGACCGGTTACCAGGAAATTCTCACCGACCCCTCATACGCTAAACAGATAATTACCCTTACCTATCCCCATATCGGCAACACCGGAACCAATGACGACGATAACGAATCGGATCAGATATGGGCTTCGGGCCTGGTGATTCGAGACCTGCCCTTGCTTGCCAGCAGCTGGCGCCGGCAACAAACCCTGGATGAGTTTCTAAAGCAAAGGCAGCTTATCGCTATCGCCGACATCGATACCCGCCGGCTTACCCGGGTCCTGCGTGACAAGGGTCCCCTCAATGGCTGTGTACTTTCCGGCCGTTTGCTGGCGGACGGAGGCGAGGCGGCCGCGATTGCACAGGCCCGGTCTTTTCCCGGACTCAAGGGCATGGATCTGGCTAAAGAAGTATCGGTTGCCGAAAGTTATCACTGGCGAGACGGTGTCTGGGATCTCGAGTCCGGCTATGGCCCAGCCAGGCCCTCGCAATTTAAAGTAGTAGCCTACGATTTCGGGGTAAAACGCAATATCCTGCGGATGTTGGCAGATCGAGGTTGCGATCTTACCGTGGTTCCAGCCCAGACCGGTGCCGAGGCGGCACTGGCCCTGAATCCCGATGGTATTTTTCTTTCGAATGGCCCGGGAGACCCGGAGCCTTGCACCTATGCAATCGAGGCAATCGCCAGCCTGGTAGATGCTTCAATCCCTGTTTTTGGTATCTGCCTCGGATACCAGCTACTGGCGCTAGCTTGTGGTGCGACCACCATCAAGATGCGCCTGGGACACCATGGCGCTAACCACCCGGTACAGAATCTTGAAGATGGCAGGGTTCTTATCACCAGTCAGAATCACGGTTTTGCAGTGGACGCGGACAGCCTGCCCGACAATTTGCGGGTGACACACAAATCCTTATTCGACGGCTCCCTGCAGGGAATCGAACGAGTAGACCGGCCAGCCTTTGGTTTTCAAGGCCACCCGGAAGCGAGCCCGGGGCCACACGATATAACACCTCTGTTCGATCATTTCATCGAGTTGATGGCGGCGAAAGGCAATGTCAGGTCCGCCGCGAGCAAGTGAGCGAAACTAAATCCGCAAACAAGAAATAGAGCTTTATGCCAAGAAGAACAGACATTAGTAGCATCCTCATCCTCGGTGCGGGCCCGATTATCATCGGACAGGCTTGTGAATTTGATTATTCCGGCACCCAGGCCTGCCAGGCACTAAGAGAAGAAGGTATTCGGGTCATCCTGGTGAATTCCAATCCCGCTACCATCATGACCGACCCGTCGATGGCAGATGCGACCTACATAGAGCCGGTGACCTGGTCCATTGTCGAAAAGATAATCGCCAAGGAAAAACCCGACGCTATTCTGCCTACGATGGGAGGGCAGACGGCCCTCAATTGTGCGCTGGATCTAAACCGCCATGGCGTCTTGAAAAAATATGGCGTGGAACTGATCGGCGCCAGTGTTGAAGCCATCGACAAGGCGGAAGATCGCGAGCTGTTTGACCAGGCTATGATCTCCATTGGCATGGCAACACCGGTGCACGGCATGGCGCACGACATGGAGCAGGCATATGAAGCGCTTGAAAAGGTAGGATTTCCCTGCATCATCAGGCCGTCTTTTACCATGGGCGGTAGCGGTGGCGGCATCGCCTACAACCGGGAAGAATTTGACGAAATCTGCACCCGTGGGCTCGAGCTCTCACCAACCCACGAACTGTTGATCGATGAGTCCCTGATTGGCTGGAAAGAGTTCGAACTGGAAGTGGTTCGAGACAAGAATGACAATTGCATTATAGTCTGCTCCATCGAGAATTTCGATGCCATGGGCGTGCACACCGGAGACTCCATTACCGTGGCGCCGGCACAGACGCTAACGGACAAGGAATACCAAATTCTGAGAAATGCGGCTATTGCCGTGCTCAGGGAGATCGGTGTCGAGACCGGCGGCTCCAACGTGCAATTTGCGATCAACCCCGTCGATGGCAGGCTCGTGATTATCGAGATGAACCCGCGAGTATCCCGTTCCTCGGCACTGGCATCCAAGGCGACCGGTTTCCCCATCGCCCGGGTCGCGGCCAAACTGGCTATTGGATTTACACTGGATGAATTGCGCAATGAGATTACCGGCGGAGCCACACCAGCCTCCTTCGAACCAACCATCGATTACGTAGTGACAAAAATCCCCCGTTTCACCTTCGAAAAATTTCCCGACGCCAATGACCGCATTACCACACAGATGAAGTCGGTGGGCGAAGTCATGGCGATTGGCCGGACATTTCAGGAGTCCTTGCACAAGGCTTTGCGCGGACTCGAGGTTGGCGTCTGTGGCTTCGATCCAATTCTGGATGCGCAGTGCAGCGATGCCAAGGAGATTCTCACCAGGGAACTCACCGAACCCGGTGCGCAGCGGATCTGGTACCTGGGCGATGCCTTCAGGCAGGGCTGGTCGGTTGCAACCGTTTCTCAATTGTCTGGCATCGATCCCTGGTTCCTGGTGCAGATAGAGGACTTGATACGCACGGAAGAGAGTCTCGCAGGGAAATCCTTGTCAGATCTGGACAAGGCGGCGGTGTTCGCTCTCAAGCGTAAGGGCTTTTCCGACGAACGCCTGTCACAGCTGCTCAGTGTCAAGGAAATCGAAGTGCAAAGGGCGCGACACGCCCTCGGTGTGCGGCCGGTCTACAAACGCGTCGATACCTGCGCCGCCGAATTTGCTTCCGCCACAGCCTATATGTATTCCACCTATGAAGAAGAATGCGAGGCTGCACCTTCGACTCGGGACAAGATCATGGTGTTGGGGGGAGGACCCAATCGCATAGGCCAGGGCATTGAATTCGATTACTGCTGCGTTCATGCCGCTCTGGCCATGCGCGAAGATGGCTATGAAACCATTATGGTTAACTGCAATCCGGAAACTGTATCCACGGATTTCAATATCTCCGATCGATTGTACTTCGAGCCCCTCACCTTCGAAGACGTGATAGAGATCGCCGAGCTCGAAAAGCCCAAGGGCGTGATCGTGCAGTTCGGAGGCCAGACACCACTGAACCTGGTCAAGCGTCTCGAACAGGCGGGAGTACCAGTCATTGGAACTTCGCCGGATGCGATAGATCGCGCGGAAGATCGTGAGCGCTTTCAAAAGCTCATTCAAAAACTCGGCCTCAGGCAGCCTGCTAACCGTACCGTGCGGGGCGTGGAGGAGAGCATCAGTGCTGCAGAAGAAATTACCTACCCCCTGGTGGTCAGGCCTTCCTATGTGCTTGGTGGCAGAGCGATGGAGATCGTTTACAACGAGGTAGAGTTAAGGCGCTACATGCGCGATGCAGTGAAGGTCTCCAGGGACAGCCCGGTATTGTTGGATTATTTCCTTAATTCCGCGATTGAGATCGACGTCGACCTGGTAAGCGATGGCAAGCAGGTGGTGGTCGGCGCGATCATGCAACACATCGAGCAGGCCGGCATCCATTCGGGAGACTCGGCCTGTTCCCTGCCTCCCTACAATCTCCCAAAGGCTGTGCAAGATGAAATTCGGGCCCAGGTTTCCAAGCTGGCGTTGGAGTTGGGTGTGATTGGACTAATGAATACCCAGCTCGCGTATCAGGATGGGGAAATCTACATCATCGAGGTAAATCCCCGGGCCTCACGAACCGTGCCATTTGTCTCCAAGTGTATTGGGCTGTCGCTGGCGAAGGTGGCGGCGCGGTGTATGACGGGTGTAAGTCTGCAAGATCAGAAATTTACTGAGGAGATCGTGCCAGAGACTTATGCAGTCAAGGAGGCGGTATTCCCATTTAACAAATTCCCGGGTGTGGACCCGATCCTGGGACCGGAGATGAAATCCACCGGTGAGGTTATGGGTGTAGGCAAAACCTTTGCCGAAGCCTATGCCAAGGCGCAGATGGCCGCGGGTGAAGTCATCGAAAAATCCGGCAACGCCTTCATCAGTGTAAGAGATCCCGACAAGCCTTACGTCGTGAAAGTTGCCCGCAAGCTACGGGCACTTGGCTATGCCCTGGTAGCGACCCACGGCACGGCAAAGGTGTTGGAAGACGCCAGTCTGCCGGTTGCCCGCGTGAATAAAGTCGCCCAGGGTAGACCCCACATAGTCGATATGCTAAAAAATGACGAGATTCAGGTCATCGTCAACACCACCGAAGGGAGACAGGCGATCGCCGATTCTTCTATGATTAGACGCACGGCCCTGCGGCACAATGTGTTTTGTACTACGACTATCGCCGGGGCGCTTGCAGTTTGCGAAGCGCTGGAATTCGGCGATAAAATGTCTGTCTACACAATTCAGCAGCTACACGCGGCGTTACACTAAATTCGATCCCTGGATTTTTAGAATCAGCATCGAGTATCTGTTCGAGGTTAAAGAGCTATGCAAAAATTTCCCATGACGGTTGCCGGTGAGGCATCTCTACGCCGGGAACTTACCGAATTGAAATCCGTCAGCCGTCCGAAAATCACGGCGGCGATCGCGGAGGCGAGGGCGCATGGCGACTTAAAAGAGAATGCTGAATATCATGCGGCTCGTGAGCAGCAGAGTTTTTGCGAGGGCAGGGTGAAGGAGATTGAAAGCAAGCTATCCAATTCCCAGGTGATTGATGTCAGCAAGATTGACCCGACGGGGCGGGTAATATTCGGCACCACCGTGACCCTGATTAATCTCGAGACCGATGCCACGGTCACATACCAGATCGTAGGTGAAGACGAGGCCGACGTATCCAGCGGTAAAATTTCTGTGATCTCACCTATTGCCAGGGCCATGATGGGCAAAGAAGAAGGCGAAGAGATCGTATTGAAAGCCCCTGCCGGCGACATCGAATACGAGATCGACACGGTTAAGCATATTTAGCGCTGGCGGAAAGCCTAGGCTCTCTCTACAAAATATTTTGTTAAATCTGAAGGTTAAGCGAAAGTAGCGTACACGGCTCTCCAATTTAATTGATTGTGCGGTACCTGGAGGTACGCAAGCTTGGAGCAGGGGGGTTATTTTGCCGTTCCGGTGGGCCATCCCTGGCCCGTCCCGGCTCCGTCCCTGGGCGCTAGTCACGGCAAAACAACCCCCCTACTCCAAGCTCGCTTTGTGTTCTTATCTATATTCGAGGCAAACGCCGCAGACAAGCAACTGCCCCTACCTTTATGCTTTTTTAGAAATAGCTACAGAGACAATGGCCATTCACCTCTACGATATTTTTACAAAAGCAACGAGACTTGCAGTTTGAATAGAACACTGAATTCGATAGGGGATTGGTAAGGGGTGCTGTTTTGTAGTGAGTAGCGCCCAGGGACGGAGCCGGGACGGGCCAGGGATGGCCCACTCGAACGGAAAAACAGTACCCCTTGCCAAGCCCCGGTACACGTATCAACTACCGAAAATTTTATCCAAATTGTTGTGTGGATATCTCCGACTCAAAGCAATATGTTAC
>Ga0208879_1000446_pt1 | contig 42784 bp, 34 predicted proteins | sample Knorr_S15_td_Bot_FD_185605 | JGI IMG/M metagenome (GOLD analysis project Ga0208879, IMG submission 185605) | Marine microbial communities from Southern Atlantic Ocean transect - Knorr_S15_td_Bottom_ad_5009_LV_A (SPAdes) (version 2) | ecosystem: Environmental > Aquatic > Marine > Oceanic | place... | reverse complement strand
GCCTTTTACCTGTTTTAAATATGGCTGGCTTCTATGAGTCCCAGAGTGGAGCGGCTATTGTCATCGATGCCACACCAACCAATGGCTATCCCGCCGCCTATACCTACCAATGGTATGTTAATGGATTTCAGATACCTCCCATGTTTGGTGGCGCGAACCATACCTTTTCTATTGATGGATCAACTGACAACCATGGAACGTGGAAGGTGGAGGTCAGCAATGAGGCTGGCACGACCAGCCACTCTTTTGAATACCGAGTCTTTGCAGATGCCGATTCCGATGGTCTTTCCGATTACCGGGAGATCCATATCACCTTAACCAACCCCAACAACAGCGATTCCGATGGCGATGGGATTGATGATGCTACTGAGATAAATACGTATTCCAGCAACCCCAACTCTTCCGACTCCGATGGGGATGGATTTGATGACGGGACAGAAGTTGCCAGAGGACTTAACCCCACCAGCTCCGACGCATGGATCATTTCCTATATCACCAATCATCCAGCCACTTTTAGCCTGGGAACAGGTGGCGGTTACACGCTGGATGAAATACGTGACCTGCGAGCTGGAAGCACACTAATTGGGGTATCCAATAATCAAGCAACCATTCGCCTCCAGCTGGATCAAAGCACAAATTCAACGACCCACTGGGAATCGACCCCCCATGTGATGGAAACCTCCCTGCCGGCGGATGCCAATACCCAATTTTTCCGTTTACGCACGGAATAGTTTCGATATGCCCATACTGATCAATCAAAGAATATTCATAGAGGAGTTTGTTATGCGCAAGTGGTTCATGATGGTTGTACTGTTTTTGGTTTCCAATGCCTGGGCTCAGGAATGGTCCCAGATTGGAGCCGATATTGACGGCGAGGCGGCGGGTGACAGAAGCGGCAGGTCGGTTTCGCTGAGTGCGGATGGCACCCGCGTGGCCATCGGGGCTTATTTAAATGAGGACAACGGATGGTATTCCGGGCAGGTACGCATCTTTGAATATGCCGGCGGAAGCTGGACGCAGCTTGGAGCCGACCTGGACGGCGAGGCGGCGTATGACAGGAGCGGCGAGTCGGTTTCGCTGAGTGCGGATGGCGCCCGCGTGGCCATCGGGGCTCCTAGAAATGACGGCAACGGATCGGAATCCGGCCAGGTGCGCATCTTTGAATATGCCGCCGGCAGCTGGACCCAGCTTGGAGCCGACCTTGACGGCGAGGCGGCGTCGGACTACAGCGGCTATTCGGTTTCGCTGAGTGCGGATGGCGCCCGCGTGGCCATCGGGGCTACTGCAAATGACGGCAACGGATCGAGTTCCGGGCAGGTGCGCATCTTTGAATATGCCGGCGGCAGCTGGACCCAGCTTGGAGCCGACCTTGACGGCGAGGCGGTGGGTGACGTGAGCGGCTGTTCGGTTTCGCTGAGTGCGGATGGAGCCCGCGTGGCCATCGGGGCTCCTTATAATGACGGCAACGGATCGAATTCCGGGCAGGTGCGCATCTTTGAATATGCCGGCGGCAGCTGGGCGCAGATCGGAGCCGACCTTGACGGCGAGGCGGCGGGTGACCGCAGCGGCATATCGGTTTCGCTGAGTGCGGATGGCGCCCGCGTGGCCATCGGGGCTTATTTAAATGACGGCAACGGATCGGAATCCGGGCAGGTGCGCATCTTCTATGAAGCTCCTTCCTATTTATCTATTATCGTGAACGGCCATGGATCGGTTTCCCCGCCAAACGGAGGCTATGAGGCCGGAACTAATCTTGTGCTGACTGCCAGTCCAGATACCCACTGGCTATTTCTGGGATGGAGCGGTGATATAACGGGCGGGCCCGCCACCGCCACAACCAACATCACGCTAAACTCTAATCTGTCGGTCACGGCTAATTTTGGCCTTTTACCTGTTTTAAATATGGCTGGCTTCTATGAGTCCCAGAGTGGAGCGGCTATTGTCATCGATGCCACACCAACCAATGGCTATCCCGCCGCCTATACCTACCAATGGTATGTTAATGGATTCTCCATTCCCGCTGCATTTGGTGGCACAAACCAGACCCGTTTCATTGATGGATCGAGTGGCAATAACGGAACGTGGAAGGTAAAAGTGACTAATGGGGCCGGCATCACCAGTCACTCTTTTGAATACCGTGTCTTTACAGACGCCGATTCCGATGGTCTTTCCGATTACCGGGAGATCCACATCACCTTTACAGATCCGAATGACACCGATTCGGACGATGATGGATTGAATGACTATGTGGAGGTCAACACCCATCTCACCGATCCAAATGATTCCGACACGGATGATGATGGACTAAGCGATTATGCGGAGGTCAATACCCATGCAACCAACCCAAACTTAGGCGACTCGGATGGAGATACCTTGTCCGATTATGCGGAGGTTAACACCTATGGAACCAACCCCAACAACAGCGATTCCGATGGGGATGGTCTTGATGATGCCGCTGAAATCAATACGTATTCCACCAACCCGAATTCGGCGGACTCGGATGGAGATACCTTGTCTGATTATGCGGAGGTTAACACCTATGGAACCAACCCCAACAACAGCGATTCCGATGGCGATGGGATTTATGATGCAACTGAGATAAATACGTATTCTAGCAATCCCAACTCTTCCGACTCCGATGGGGATGGATTTGATGACGGCGCAGAAGTTAACGGAGGGCTTAATCCCAACAGCTCCGACGCATGGATCATTTCCTATATCACCAATCATCCAGCCACTTTTAGCCTGGGAACAGGTGGCGGTTACACGCTGGATGAAATACGTGACCTTCGTCCAGGGAGCACGCTGTTCGGGGTGAGCAATAGTCAAGCGACCCTTTTCATATATATTGATCAAAGCACCAACCTAACCACCAGCTGGGAGACCACCACTAATACGCTGGAAGCGACCCTTCCCGTAGACAGCAATACCAAATTCTTACGTTTCCGAATGAATTGATTTTGGTACATTTCCTGACCCCTCACTTGTTATTTGGCACCCAAGCGAGCCACATCCCCCGCCCTTTCAATACGCCAAACAAAACCACCACCCTGTGGAAAGGGGGAAATGTCCTGTGTTCTCCCTGAACGGAGCAAGTGATTGCGCCGAACAAAAGTAATTTTCCGTCTACGCCCTTTTCGCTGGCCCCTTTTTCCGATGGATATGGAGGGGCCGAGGCCTCTCGGGCCTCCAATGCGAGCGCCCTTAACAAGGAATTTTTGACAGGATCTACAGGATAAACAGGATTTTATTCAACGGCATCCCGTCCATCCTGTTCATCCTGTCTAAATAAGTAAGAAAGAGGGACCATTCGGCGGCTCGGTCGCAGAGGCCTGCTCCCCTCTAATCGGCTGGGGGCATTCGTTGCTTTTCCACCATTCGTTGCAGATCCATTTCGCGCGCAGGGGGCAGAACCGCCTTGAAAACGAAACCACCACCCTTTGGGAATGATCGATTTACGCCAAAATTCGGTTTTCATGACGGGCCCCTTTCATGTTAACTTTGGTGATTGTTTTTTTTGGGGAGGAGCATACAGGTGTATCTTAAAAGTCTGGAAATCGTCGGGTTCAAGAGTTTTGCCAACAAAACCAAGCTCGAGTTTGAGCCGGGGTTGACGGCGATCGTGGGGCCGAACGGCTGCGGCAAGAGCAATGTTTCCGACGCCATCCGCTGGGTGCTGGGCGAGCAGCGCGCCCGCGCGTTGCGCGGCGCGAAGATGGAGGATGTGATCTTCAACGGCACCGACTCGCAAAAACCGCTCGGCATGGCCGAAGTCAGCATTACCCTGGCCGACTGCACCGCCGCCCTCGGCGTGGAATACAACGAGGTGTGCATCACCCGCCGCGTTTTCCGCTCGGGCGAAAGCGGCTATTTCCTCAACCGCAAGGCGTGCCGCCTGAAGGATATCCACCGCCTATTCATGGATACCGGCGTGGGCACCGATTCCTACTCCATTCTCGAACAGGGCAAGATCGACCAAATTCTCAGCTCGCGGCCGGAGGACCGCCGCACGGTTTTTGAAGAAGCCAGCGGCATCACGAAATACAAGGCCGACAAAAAGGAAGCCTTGCGCAAGCTCGAGCATACCGAAGCCAACCTGCTGCGCCTCGCCGATGTGATCCGCGAAGTGAAACGGCAGATCATTTCGCTCCAGCGGCAGGCCGGCAAGGCCAAGCGCTACAAGGAGCTCGCCGAAGAAGTGCGCGGCCTCGATATCTATGTGACCCGCGACCAGCTGCGGGAATATGCACAGAAGATCAATGAACTGACCGGCGAACTCGGCATTCTCGAACGCAAGGTGGCCGAACTGCACCGGCAGGTCGAAACCGCGGAATCGGAAGCCGAATCCTCCCGCCAGGCGCTGACCCAGCTGGAGGAGACCATTTCCCAAGCCATGGAGCAGGCCTCGGCGGCCCGCAGCGAACTCGAGCGCACCCGCAACCTGATGGCCATGAACACCGACCGCATCCAGGAACTTTCCAGCTTGGCCCAGCGCAATACGCAGGAGACCGAGGAAGCGCGCGGCCGGCTCGAAAATCATCGTACCGAACTGGAAAAAATCATTGCCGAAATCACCACCGCCGAGCAACAGAAGGCGGAAGCCAAGCTGGAACTCGACGCCGTCACGGCAACGCAACAGCAGGTGGAAGGGCAGATGAATACCACGCGCGCCCAGCTCAACGGCCTGCGCAACGAGGCGCTGGCCCTCGACAGCAAAGCCGCCAAGCTGCAGAACGAGTTGAACGAGCTCGATGCGCGCGACCGCGCCGACCTGCTCAAGAAGGAACGGCTCGCCACCGAAAAGGCCGAGCTGGAGCGTTCACTGAATTCCTTTGTCGCGCATCAGAAGAAGATGGATGGGCAGGTGCAGACCCTCTCCGGGAAAGTGGCCGAGCAAGCGGATACGCTCAACCAGCTCAACCGCGACCGGGGCGATCGCAAAGGCTTGATCGGCGAACAGGAAAAGGCGCTGACCGATACGCAGAAAACGCTGGCGGCGAAACGCGCCCAGTTTGAAATGCTGTCCGGCGGCGAAGCCCGGCAGGAAGGATTCCCGCCCGGGGCCCAGATGCTGCTCGATCCGCCGGCCGACTTTGCGCTCGACCGCTCCGGCATCATTGGGCCGTTGGCCGAACAGCTTAAAACCGCGCCGGACTACCAGATGGCGCTCGAGGCCATCCTGCGCCCCTGCATCGACGCCATCGTGGTGAAGGACGAGGCCTATGCCCGCGACGCCCTGACTTGGCTGCGCGATCAGGAAGCCGGCAGCGCCCGCCTGCTGAGCGTGGATACCGCCCAGGAAGAAGTTCCACTCGACACCTCCTCCCCCGTCGGCACCGGGTTGCTCGATTGCATCACGTTCAGCGATGAGGTTGCCCCGCTCATGCGCCGCCTGTTCTGGAACGTGCGCATCGTCGGCTCCGAGCTGGAAATACCGAATATCCTTTCCGCCGACACCATCGTGGTTTCGCAAAACGGCACCGTGGTTTCCGGCGACGGCGCGGGCGAACTGTGGATGCCCGGCACGAAAGACCGCAGCCCCCTCGCCCGCCACCAGCTGCGCGAGCAGCTGCAGGAAGACATCCATAAACTCGAAGCCGCCGCCCAGCAATTTGAGGCCACCCTTTCCACCCTGCGCGGAGAGGAAGCGGGCATGGCCGAAGCCATCGCCCGCGCGCGGCAGCGGCTGGAGGAATACCGCCGCGAACTCGCGCTGCAGGAGGGCGAGCGGCAGGTTATCGTGCGCGAAACCGCCTCGGCGCGCGAACGCGTGGAAACAGTGACGTTCGAATACAGCAACCTGGCCGAAAACGGAACCACGGGCGCCGAACTGCGCACCCGGCTGGCCACCGAGCTGCAGGAAGCGCGCGACCGCCAGGCCCAGGTCCGCACGCAGAGCGCCGAACAAACCAAGGCCCTCGCCGAGATCGAACAACAACGGTCCGACGCGCTGACGATCACCTCCGAAAACCGGATTGTCCATTCCCAGAAATCGCAGGCGCTCGAACACCTGATCAACCGCAAGCAACCCATGGAGGCGCGCATCGCCGAGCTCGGGGAGTTGATCAACGAGCGCACGCATGGCGTCGATTCCTACAACCAGCGCATCGAGCACCTCAAGACCTCGATCGAAGAGGAGACCGCCAAGATCGATCCGCTGGAACAGCGGCTGCAGGAAAGCGGCCACACGCTCGCCAGCGAACGGGCGCGGCGCGAAGAAACCATCCGCGTGCTCACCACGGCCGAAAACCGCTTGCGCGGACTGCGCGATTCCCTCGAAGGCGAGTTGACCCGTAAATCCAAGTTTGACGTCGAACGCGCCGAATTCAAGATGCGCCACGACAATGCGCTCGAACGCATCACCGGCACCTACCACATCACCCAGGAGGATTTGGGCGAGACCGAGGCCCCGCACTGGGAAAACGACGAGGTGCCGGAGCGCGAAGTGATCGAAACGCGGGTGGCCGAAATCCAGGCCAAGCTCGAGGCCATGGGCCCGGTCAATCTGGTGGCCATCGAGGAGCATGCCGAGCACGAAGAGCGCTTTGCCTTCCTGAGCCAGCAGCAGGGCGATTTGATCGCCGCCAAGCAGCAGCTGCTCGACATGATCAAAACGATCAACGCCACCACCACCGAAATGTTCAAGGACACGTTCGACAAGGTGAATGTCAACTTCCAGGAAATGTTCAAGAAGCTGTTCGGCGGGGGCTCCGCCAAGCTGGTGCTGACCGATGACGACGACATCCTTGAATCGGGCATCGAGATTATTGCCCGGCCGCCCGGCAAGAAGCTGCAAACGATTTCATTGCTGTCCGGCGGCGAACGCACCATGACGGCGGTGGCGCTGCTCTTCTCGCTGTTCATCGTGAAGCCGAGCCCGTTCTGCGTGCTGGACGAGCTGGATGCCGCGCTCGACGACGCCAACATCAACCGCTTCGTGGACGCGCTCAAGGTTTTCCTCCAGCAATCGCAATTCATCATTATCACGCATAGCCGCCAAACCATTGCCGCGGCCGATGTGATCTACGGCGTGACCATGCAGACCCGCGGCGTCTCCAAAGTAGTCTCGATGAAATTCGCCGACTACCAGGACCCTAGGACCACGCTGAAATAAGGTGCGATACTTGCTTGCTGTACGGGATGGTTCTTTATCCCGAACATATGCTGGAAACACCGGTCTGATCCTGCAACACTCAACCGTGGAAAGGCTTTATGGACTCGAAACAACAATTTGATTTTTGGTATGCGGTGAACAACACCGAACTGGTAGCCGCACCCACCAGCCATCTGGAAACCTTTGGGGACACCGTGGTGAACTATCACCTCGTGTGCGAGCTGATGGACCGGGTCGACCAGGTGCGGGTGCGGGAAGGCCACCTCAAAGCGCTCAAGCCCAAAATCATTACCCCTCAAGCCCTCGGGCAGGTGGACCTCGAGGACTTCGGCGAGGATGCCAAGGCCTACGCCGATTGGCTGGCGCAGCACGGGAACGACCTGAAGGTCATCCAATATGGGTTCAAGATCCAGAAGCAGGAGAATAAGGAATATCTCGTTACCGACCATATCGACAATGTGCTGGATCGCGTTAAAGCGGAAGTCGAAACCAAGGATGACCCGCTCAGCGCCATCCTGATCGGCGTAGATACCCCTTGGGAGGTCAGCCTGCTCAAGCTCATGGTCGAACTGGTGCAAAACTCGGCCCGCGGCAATATGCAGGACCTGCAGCAGCAAGTCCGCTCCATGCAACAACGCGTGAACGACGGGATCGACCAAGCATTTTTGAAGGCCTCGCGCGATGCGTCACAAATCAACGAGCTCGCCGGAAAACTCAAGCAGAACGGACTTTGGGATAAATACGAAGACCGCTTCTTCGCCTTGGTCAAGGCCTCCCAAGACCGCGCCGAGCGCGGATAAAGAAAGCCCTATTCCCAATCGGCCAAGCGCAGGTTGGGATTCACATCCCCCGGCTCGGCGCCGGGCTTTCCGCGGCGCACTTTTTCGTAGGCCGCCCCGGCGATCATGGCCGCGTTGTCGGTGCAATAGGCCGGCGGACAGAGCAGCAGCGGGATGCCAGTGGTTGCGGACAAGCCGGTCAGCTTTTCCCGCAGCACCTTGTTGAGCGACACGCCCCCCGCGCAGCAGAAACTCTTGATCGAAAAACGCGCTAGCGCCCGTTCGACGCGAATGGTTAAAGCATCGCAAACGGCTTCTTGATAGCTGGCGGCAATATCGCGCAGTTCATCGCCCACCGGCGTATGATCCAGCTTTTTAACATAGGTGAGTAACGAGGTCTTCAACCCGCTAAAGCTGAAGCACAGATCCCGGTCGTATTTGTAGATCCACTTGCCGCGGTCGACCTGGTCGAGCCCGCGCGGAAAGCGAATGGCCGCGGGATTTCCGCCCTCGGCGGTTTTCTGGATAATCGGCCCGCCGGGATAGCCGAGTTGGAGCACGGTGGCCGCTTTGTCGAGCGCCTCGCCGGCGGCATCGTCGATCGTACTGCCCAGCAGCTCATACTCCCCCGTGCCGCGCATCAGCACGAGACTGCTGTCGCCGCCGGAGACCAGCAGCCCCAGCATCGGAAACACCTCGTCCGGCGCCGGCGCATCGGCTTTCATGAAAATAGAGTGGAGATGGCCTTCGTGATGGTTGACGCCGATCAGCGGCTTGTTCAGCCGCTGCGCCAGCGTCTTCGCTGCGGTAAACCCGATCAGCAACGAACTGGCCAGGCCGGGGCCGTAGGTGACCGCCAGCGCATCGATGGACTCGTAGGTTTCGCCGGCGGCGGCGAGCGCTTCTTCGATGATGCCGGGCAGTTTGGCCACATGGTTGCGCGAGGCGATTTCCGGCACGACGCCGCCATAGGGCCGATGCTTTTCAATCTGCGAGTAGATGGCATTGGACAGCACGTTCCGGCCATCCTCCACAATGGCGGCGGCGGTTTCATCGCACGAGGTTTCGATTCCAAGAATTTTCATGGCCCATATAAAACGGGGCCTGAATTTTGAATTCAAGCCCCGTTTTCCGCAATCCGCAGAAAGATGTGCTACATGCCGAGCCGCCCTTTGCGTTCGGCGGCCTCGTATTCCTTCATTTCCTGGTCGAGTTCCGCGAAGGCCTTGGACGCCCGGAAGCGTTCATATAGGTGCTTTGTACTGCTGTTCTGCAGCGAGTCGTGGATGATGTCAGGGTTGAGCACCATCAGAATGTAGGCGGTGGTAATACCATCATTGGTTTCATATTTTTGTATTTTCGGCACGGTGCCCTGCAGGGTTTGCGAGGTAATCTGCTTGGTGGCCGAGCTGAAGAGTTCGTTGAGTTCGGACCCGCGGGCTTCGCCCACTTCTTCCACAAATGCCTTTTCCAGGTTTTCGATTTTCACCTGCACCAGCTGGGCCAAATTCTTACGGGCTTCCACTTTGGCTTTGGTGACCGCCAATTGCGTGCTGCGCGATTCGCCGAGCCCGATGGAAGCCATCGCGCCGTTTTCGGCATACTTCGCCACTTCTTCCTGCATGTAGTCGAACATGGACTTGTCCGAATCCATTTTCGGCGTGGACCGGCAGCCGGAAAAACCAATGCAAACCGTGAGTGCTAAAAGGGCAAGGCCAACCTGTTTCATCTCAATTCTCCTGTTCGTTTTACCGCGGACAGGAACACCTGTTCCATATCTCATTCACTACGCAGTCCATTATTCAAAGAGTTGGAAATATCCGCAACTGTTTTTTATCAACACTTTCACTCACCAACAGGGCCGCGGCGTCCCCCAGCGTTGAAATAGAACGGGAGAGTTTAGACAGGATTTACAGGATGAACAGGATTGGCATCTTGTTAATTACATAAAGAACAAGGCGTGGAAATGGATATAAATAGTTTCACCAGTCAGGTAATTAAAAGCAAATAGCACTAGTTCGACTGCGATTGAACAGAATTCTCTGAACCGCATCCTGTTGATCCCGTCAAAAAACAGCCCCCGCACCGCTTCCATAAAAATCTACGAAGAACCAAATAGATTATCTTTTTTCCCGACAATGGATTTATTTCCCTTATGTTGATCCCGCACACCAAAGAGGATGCGGAATGTCTACGGGGTTCAAGGGAAAGTTTCATCGGCAAAACATGCTTTCGCGCTTCGCGAAGGATCTCGTGCGCCGCTCCCGCTCGCGCTGCGAGTTGTGCAGCAAAAGCGGCGTTCGGCTCGATGCCTATGAGCTCGCCCCGCTCCCGGATGAACCGCATGTCGATGGATGCCTCTTTCTTTGCGAAGAGTGCCGGAAGCAAATCGACACACCGAAAAAAATGAAACGCGCGCACTGGCGATGCCTGAATCATTCGGTGTGGGCGGAGGTTCCCGCCGTCCAAGTCATGTCGGTCCGCCTGCTCCGCCGCCTGGCCAAGACCGAACGCTGGGCGGAAGAGCTGCTGGAGCATGCCTACCTCGAGCCCGAGCTCGAAGAATGGGCCGCGCTGGCCGACTAGGGCACCCCGCGGTCGTCTGGAGATAATCGACCGATTGGCCCGGTTTATGCGTGTAAAACTCGTTTGGCGATCTACAGCGGGGGCAGGTGCGGCGTGGCGGGATTCGAGATAGATTTTTTTGGCAAGCAGGAGTTGGAGACGCGCTTCGACACCTGCAATGCGTGCCGGCAATTGACCCTGCTCAGCTCCTATACGACCGGCCGCTTTCTGCAGGTTCGCCAGTTCAACTACACGATGGAACATCCCCGCCTTTTACTGAACCGGTGGACCCGCCCCGCGCCCACCAGCCGTTAGTCCCTCTTTTAAAACAATCCACCTTTTTTCCAGACATTGAATAAGATTCTCCCTATAAAAACAGGGACCCCTCACTTATTCTCGAAGGATTAAAAGGTTTTGAACATGGGCAATGTAATTCAACATCCGGCTCCCGGCGGCCATTCCATCCACTTCAGGGGCGACACCGTCACCTTCACGCTGGAAAACCATACCGGCAAAAAGGGCCAGGCCTGGCTGCGTTCGAACATCGGCCATGCACACATCCGCCATGCGGAGATCATCTCGCATGCCGAACAAGGATTGCCGCCGCTCGCGCGCGACTGGCACGACCTCCCCATGCAACCCGACGGCGAAACCCGTTTCACCATCACCTTGCCCCTCCAGGGGGTTGGCCGCTTCGAATCCAAGGCCTACTTCATCGCCAAAGGCACCGACCGGATCACCTGGCCCGCAGGCGGCAATTCCGTCCTAAAAGTCGAGCCCGCCGAAACCTGCGCGGGCAACACCATGTACACCGCCTTTGTCCGCCAGTTTGGCGACGCCCGATATTCCGGCGCCACCGCACCGCAAGATGAACACGCCATCCAACAGCTCGATAGCGCCGGCTTTGCCGTCATTCCGCACTCGGGAAAATTCCGCGATCTCATTCAGGAACTCGACTTTATCGTCGGCACGCTCCGCTGCCGGATTGTGCAGCTTTTGCCGATCCACCCCACCCCCACCACCTATGCGCGCATGGGCCGCTTCGGCAGCCCCTTCGCCGTGATGGACCTCTTCGATGTCGATCCCGCCCTCGCGGAATTCGACAAGCAGACCACGCCGATCGACCAGTTCCAGGAACTCGTCGACGAAGTCCACCGCCGCGATGCCCGGCTCTATCTCGACATGCCGATCAACCACACCGGTTGGGCGTCGCACCTGCAGATCACCCACCCCGAATGGTTCCACCGCAACGAAGACGAGTCGTTCATGTCTCCCGGGGCCTGGGGGGTGTTGTGGGAAGACCTTTCCAAGCTCGACTACTCCAACCACCCGCTCTGGAAATACATGGCCGAAGTGTTCCTGTTCTGGTGCCGCAAGGGAGTCGATGGCTACCGCTGCGATGCGGGCTACAAGGTGCCGTTCGAAGCGTGGGAATACATCATTGCCAAGGTGCGCATGGAATACCCCGACACCATCTTCATGCTCGAAGGACTCGGCGGCCATAAGCACGTCACCGAACACCTGCTCGCCGACGCCGGCATGAACTGGGCCTACTCCGAAATCTTCCAAAACCATGACCAGGGCCAGGTCGACGGCTACCTGCCCGAAAGCATCCGCGTCTCGGAAACGAAAGGCAACCTGATCCACTTTTCCGAAACGCACGACAACCTGCGCATGGCCGCCACCTCCCCCACCTTTGCGCGGCTGCGCACCGCCTTCTGCGCGCTCACCTCGCACAATGGCGCCTCCGGTTTCGCCAACGGGGTCGAGTGGTATGCCGAAGAAAAGATCAACGTCCACAACGCCCATTCGCTCAACTGGGGCGCCAAACACAACATGGTCGACTTCATTCGCCGCATTCACGCGATCATGGAAATCCACCCGTCCTTCCATGCGGGCGGCACCGTCGAAATCATCACGGGCGCCTATCACAATTCCACGGCCATCCTGCGCCAGGATACCAGCGGCGAGCACCCCTTGCTCATTCTGGCCAACCTGAACCATGAAGAGCCGGGCAAGGTGACCTGGCAAACCGCCCGCTGTCCGTTCGGCAAAAAAACGGTTACCGACCTGCTCACGGGCCACCCGGTCCGGCTCGGCCAAACCACCCACCACTTGCAGCCCGGCGAAGTGCTCTGCCTGACCGATCATCCCGACTGGCTGAAACAGGTTGACCAAACCCTGGAAACCCCCTACCAAATCCCCGCCGTCAGCGCGGCGCAATGCATCCGGGCGAAAGCCCTCGACCTCTACTGCCACTTTGCGGCGTTCGATCAATTCGACCCGGACCGCTTCATGCAGGATCCAAAGCAACTCTGCAACGAGCTGGCCGGCGGGACCCCCGTCGTCACCTCCTGGCAGTGGCCGCGCGACACACACCGCACAGTCATGCTGCCGCCCAACCACTTCCTGCTCATCAAAGCCCCCGGTCGCTTCATCGCCGAACTACACGATGGCAACGGGGCGACGCTCGCCCATGAAAACTCATTGGAGCAGGCCGATGGCTCGTCCTTCGCATTATTCGCGCCCTTGCCCACGCCCGGCCGGCACCGGAAACTGACCCTCACGATGACGGCCTTCGAACATGAGGACATCCGCCATTCCCAATCGCCCATCCTGCAGCTCTGCGAAGAGCACCATGCCAAAGTCATCACCACCTGCAAGGCGGGCGAAATTTACGATCGCGACCGCTATGCCATCTGCACCAATGCCCATGGCGCCCTGTCGCAGGTGCGCATCGGCTGGGCGGAACTGCGCAGCAAATACGACGGCCTGCTTTCCGCGAACCTGAACCCCAACGTGCCGGTCGACCGGCACACCATGTTCACGCGCTGCCGCGCGTGGGTTGTTTGCCGCGACTATTCCAACGAGTTATCGCTGCATTGCCAGAAACGGTTCACGGCGGCGGACAACGGAACCATTGTCTGGGATTTCGCCGTACCCGTTGGCGAAGGGCAGCTCATTCCGCTTAAGGTTGCGTTGCAGATGCATCCCGACACCAACGCGGTCCGCATCAGCTTCCAGCGCACCGCGGCCGGCAACGACCCCGAGCACTTGGCCGACCACACGCCCGTCACACTAATCCTCCGCGCCGACATCGAAGACCGTTGCAACCACGAAGTCACCAAAGCCCTGTACGGGCTGGAGGAAACCTGGCCCCAAGCGATCAAAACACAGAAAAGTGGATTCACCTTTCACCCCGCGCGCGACCGGACGCTCCACATCCAACTCAACGGCGGCGAATTCCATCGCGAGCAGGAATGGCACTACCAGACCGACCACCCCGTCGATCGGGCCCGCGGGATCGATGGTGAATCCGACCTGTTCAGCCCCGGCTATTTCAAGATCGACCTCAACGGAAACGAAACCGCCGAGCTGGTGGCCGGAATCAACGAGGTTCCAACCTTTAAAAACCCCCTGCTGGCCGCCGACCCAAACGAACCCTCGATTGAAGAAGCCATGCACCGGGCCATGAAGCAGTTCATCGTGAAGCGCGACGAGTTCCAGACCGTCATCGCGGGCTATCCGTGGTTCCTCGACTGGGGCCGCGACACGCTGATTTGCCTGCGCGGGATTATTGCCGCCGGCCTGCTGGAGGAGGCGCAAAACATCCTGCTCCAGTTTGCCAAGTTTGAAAAAGGCGGCACCATTCCGAACATGATCCGCGGCAACGACGACAGCAACCGCGAAACCTCCGACGCCCCGCTCTGGCTCTTCGTCGCCTGCGACGAGCTGATGAAGGCGCAGAAAAATAAAAAACTGCTCAAGGCCGATTGCGGCAAGGGCCGCACGGTCAAGGAAGTGCTGGTTTCGCTGGCCACCGGCTTGATCAACGGCACCGAAAACGGCATTACCTTCGACTGGGATTCGGGGTTGATCTACAGCCCGTCGCACTACACCTGGATGGATACCAACTATCCGGCCGGCACGCCGCGCGAAGGCTATCCGATCGAAATCCAGGCCATGTGGCACTATGCGCTCAACATGCTCGCCCAAATCGACAAGGCGCCGGAGTGGCCCCAGTTTGCCCAGAAAGTCGAGCAGTCGATCGCCGAACTGTTTGTCATCGAAGGAGCCGACTCCACCTATCTGGCCGACTGCCTCGCCGCCGGGCCGGATACCCGCGCCCGCGACGCGGACGTGGATGACGCCCTGCGTTCGAACCAATTACTGGCCATCACGCTCGGAGCAATCAAGGATCCCGACCTGTGCAAAAGCATCATCGATGCGTGCGAGCAACTGTTGATCCCCGGGGCGATTCGCAGTCTGGCCGACCGGCCGGTGAAGCACCCGGCCCCCGTCTACCAAAGCAGTCACTTACTCAACGATCCGCACAATCCCTATTGGGGGCACTACACGGGCGCCGAAGACACGCGCCGCAAGCCGGCCTACCACAACGGCACCGCCTGGACCTGGCCGTTCCCGTCGTACGCCGAGGCGCTCGTGATGGTCTATGGCGATTCCGCGCGCGACACCGCCCTCGCCATCCTCGGCAGTGCGTCCGACGTGCTCAACCACGGCTGCCTGCGCCAAAGCCCGGAGGTCATCGACGGCAACACCCCGCATATCCAGCGCGGCTGCGGGGCCCAGGCCTGGGGCGTGACCGAACTCTATCGCGTGGTTCGGAAATTAAAGAAATGACAATCTTCTTGTAAAGGTTGGTCCCGATTGTTTTGATTTTTTTATGAAAGTAAAAGGGAGCGTCCGATGGCCAAAAAGACCGCGAAGCAACAAAAGAAAAAACCCCGCATCCTGATCGTCACCCCAGAAATCACCTATTTGCCCGCCGGCATGGGGAATATGACGAACCGGCTATCGGCCAAGGCAGGTGGCCTGGCGGATGTTTCGGCCTCGCTGGTTTCGGCCCTCTACGAACTCGGCGCGGATGTTCACGTTGCCCTCCCCCACTACCGGAAAATGTTCCACGTCGACATTGGCGGCTTTATCGAAAACGAGCTACTGGTCTATAAGAGCAAACTCTCCGACGACCGCATCCACCTGGCCGAAGACCGCATTTTCTACTACCAGGATCGCGTCTACAGCAACTCGGAAGAGATTGACCTGAAGATTGCCCTCGCCTTCCAACGCGAAGTGATCAACAACATCATTCCCACCGTGAAGCCGGATCTAATCCACTGCAACGACTGGATGACCGGGCTGATCCCCGCCGAGGCGCGCATGCTGGGCATCCCGAGCCTCTTCACCTTCCACAACATTCACACGTTCAAAACCACCCTGGCGCACATCGAAGACCGCGGCATCGATGCGGCCGGTTTCTGGAGCAACCTGTTCTATTCCTGGCCGCCCGCCAGCTATGAAGAAAGCCGCAACACCAACCCGGTCGACCTGCTTTGTAGCGGCATCTTCAGTTCGCACTTCATCAACACGGTCAGCCCAACGTTCCTGCAGGAGATCGTCGATGGCCAGCACGACTTTGTTCCGGACAACATCCGATGGGAAGTGGCGGGCAAATACCACGCCGGTTGCGCGGCCGGCATCCTCAACTCACCCGATGGCGCGTGCGATCCGGAAACCAGTGAACACCTGTATGAACCATACAGTGCGCTGAACCATTACGACGCCAAACGCAGCAATAAAATCAAGTTGCAGGAGCGCCTCGGGCTGGATGTAAATCCGGACGCCCCCCTGCTCTTCTGGCCCTCGCGCCTCGATCCGGTCCAGAAAGGGTGCCAGCTGCTGGCCGAGATCCTTTACGGAGTGGTGGATAAATACTGGCATGAAAACCTCCAGGTCGTTTTCGTGGCGAATGGCTCCCACCAGCAAGTTTTTCACGACATCGCCTACGAACACAACCTCTACCGCCGCATTGCCGTCTGCAACTTTGAGGAATCCTTGTCGCACATCGGCTTCGCCGCATCGGACTTCATGCTGATGCCGTCGCTCTTCGAGCCGTGCGGTCTGCCGCAAATGACCAGTTCAATCTATGGTTCATTGCCCATCGCCCATGATACCGGTGGGCTACACGACACCATCACGAACCTCAACGTGGCGGAAAACACCGGCAACGGCTTCCTCTTCGAAACCTATGATGCCGACAGCCTCGCCTGGGCCATCGACCAAGCGATGGATTTCTACCGACTCGACGTGCACACCCGCGGCACGCAAGTCGGCCGGATCATGAAAGAAAGCAAGGCCCGCTTCAACCACGAGGTTACGGCGCAATCATACATCGATATTTACCAGAAAATGCTCCACCGCCCGTTGGTCGACGCGCTGTTTGAAAAATAGCTATTCGTTGCGTAATCCCAAGGAACCCCCATATGAAAAGTCCCACGCTTGCCAAACTGACCGATGATCCCTATCTGGCGCCCTTCCACGGGCATCTCCAGCGGCGGGCGGACCACATTAACTATGTGGCGGACCGCCTCACCGGCGGAACGATGTCCCTGAACGAATTCGCCAACGCACACGAATACTACGGGTTGCACTTTCGCGACGGCCAATGGATCTTCCGCGAATGGGCCCCCAACGCCACCGCCATCTACCTCGTCGGCGATTTTTCGAATTGGGAACAGCGCGATGAATTTGCGCTCCACTATGGCGACGGCGACGGAGTCTGGGAGATTGTGCTCGAGGCCGGCCGCCTGAAGCACGGCGACCTGTATAAGCTCAAGATGTACTGGCCCGGCGGCGAAGGCGAGCGGCTACCCGCCTGCACCCGCCGCGCGGTCCAGAATCCGGACACCCATATTTTCACAGCACAAGTCTGGCATCCTGAAACCCCCTACGAATGGAAATTTCCGAATCCGGCGAAGCCCATCGGCGCACCGCTGATTTATGAGTCCCACGTGGGCATGGCTCAGGAGGAAGCCAAGGTGGGCTCCTATCTGGAATACAAGGAAAAGATCCTGCCGCGCCTAGTTGAAATGGGCTACAACATCGTCCAGCTCATGGGCATTATGGAGCACCCTTACTACGGCTCGTTTGGCTATCACGTCTCCAATTTTTTCGCGGCCTCCTCCCGCTTCGGCACGCCCGAGGAACTCAAGGAATTGATCGATGCGTGCCACGAAGCCGGCATCGCGGTCATTATGGATCTCGTGCACTCACACGCCGTGAAAAACGAAGAGGAAGGCCTCTCCCGTTTCGATGGCACCCTGTACCAATATTTCCACGACGGCGATCGCGGCGACCACGATGCGTGGGACTCGCGTTGCTTCGACTATGCCAAGCCGGAAGTCCTCCACTTCCTGCTGTCCAATGCGCGCTATTGGCTCGATGAATTCAACTTCGACGGCTATCGCTTCGATGGCGTCACCAGCATGCTCTACCACCACCGCGGACTCGGCACCAGCTTTGGCAGCTACGCCGACTATTTCGATGATTCCGTCGACCTCGATGCCCTCGCCTATCTCGCACTTTCCAACCAGCTCATCCACGAAGTCCGCCCTAACGCCATCACCATCGCCGAAGATGTGAGCGGCATGCCGGGGCTGGCGGCGGCCGGAGCAGACGGCGGCTGCGGGTTCGACTATCGCCTCGCCATGGGCGTGCCGGACCTTTGGTTTAAATTGGTCAACGACATCGCCGACGAAGATTGGAACATGGGCGAGCTCTATCACGAACTGACCAACCACCGGGCGGAAGAACAGGTCATCAGCTATGTGGAATCGCACGACCAGGCGCTGGTGGGCGGCAAAACCTTTATTTTCGAGCTCATCGACCAGGAGATGTACTACCACATGCATCGCGACGCCCAAAACCTGACGGTCGACCGCGGGCTCGCGCTGCATAAACTGGCGCGCCTTGCAACGCTCGGAGCGGCCGCCCACGGCTACCTTAACTTCATGGGCAACGAATTCGGCCATCCCGAATGGATCGACTTCCCGCGTGAGGGCAATAACTGGTCGTACCACTATGCCCGTCGCCAGTGGGCCCTGCGCGACAACAAACAACTCAAGTTCTACTTTCTGGCAGACTTCGACCAAGCCATGGTCAACCTCGTCCGCGATCGAAATATTATTGGAACCACTCCCGTTGTTTTTCGGTTGATCAACGAAGGCGACAAGATCATCGCCTACGAACGCAACGGATTGGTCTTCGTGCTGAACTTCCACTCCAGCAAGTCGTTTCCCGACTATCCGGTCGACGTCTCCCCCGGCACCTACCGCCTGCTGCTCAACACGGACGATCCGAACTTCGGCGGGCACGATAGTGTCCAAGGGGAACAAACCTATCAAAGTTTTTCCTTCAACGACGGCGAGCACGACCGCAACCAAATCAACCTCTACATCCCCTGCCGCACCGGCTTTGTGCTGGAGCGGGTATAGGGTCTGCCGCTTTGATCTGTTGAGAGCCTGCCATCCAACGATCCTGCTTAGCCTCCGGGTTGTTCAACCGGAACCAGAGCAGGGTTGACTCGCCTTGAATAAAATCCCAATACTGCACCTTTTAGCTTAGGAGACAAAAACCATGGACTTTGACGTAATTATAATCGGGGCTGGCCCCGGGGGCTATCCCGCCGCCATCCGCGCCGCACAGCTAGGCGCTAAAACCGCCATCATCGAACGCGAATGGCTGGGAGGAACCTGCCTGAACTGCGGTTGCATCCCGACCAAAACCCTGATCGCCGGTGCGGAAGTCTACCAAAAAATCCTGCATGCCGACTCGTTTGGCATCAAGGTCGGTAAACCCAAAATCGATTATCCCGCCATGAAAGCGCGCAAGGACGGCGTGGTCGAAACCCTCAAGGGCGGCATTGGCAGCCTGTTGAAGGCCCACGGCGTGACCGTTTTCGAAGGCACAGGCTCCTTCCGCAACGCAACCACCGTGGCCGTGAAATCCAGCGACGGCTCGACCCAGGAAATTTCCGGGAAAACCTTCATCATTGCAACCGGCTCGACCTCGACCGTTCCGGGATACATTCCGCAGCACGACCGCATTGTCGAAAGCCGCGCCTTCCTCGAGCTCGAAGAATTACCGAAGAGCCTGCTCGTGCTCGGCGGCGGATACATCGGCTCCGAGCTGGCCTGCATGGCCGCCGGGCTCGGCGTGAAAGTGACCGTGGTGGAGCTGCTGGCCGACGTGCTGATGCTGCTCGACAAGGATATCCGCCAGGTCGTCAAGAAGCACATGAAAAGCGAGCTGGACATGACCCTCCTCACCGGCGCCGCCATGGAAAACATTGCTGTAACGGACCAGGGGGTTACCGCCACGGCCGGCGACCAGAAGCTGGAAGCCGACATGCTGCTCGTGGCCATTGGCCGCAGCCCGGTGACGGATGGCCTGGACATCGACGCCGCCGGCGTGGTGGCCGATGAACGTGGGTATATCGAGGTGGACGAACTCAGCCGCACGAATGTGCCGAACATTTATTGCATCGGCGATGTTTCCGGCCGCATGCAGCTGGCCCACGCGGCCACCTCCCAAGCGGTCTACGCGGTGGAACATGCGCTCAAGGATGAAGAAAAGATCGAGGAAGTTGTTATTCCGGGTGTGATCTTCACCTCGCCGGAAGTCGCACTCGTGGGGATTACGGAAGCCGAAGCCAAGGAACAAGGCCTGAAAGTCGCCATCGGCAAGTTCTATTTCCGCGGCATGGGCAAGGCGCTGGCCTCGAATGAAACCGAAGGTTTTGTAAAGATCATTGCCGACCAGGAGACCGACCGGATTCTGGGCGCGCAGTGCGCGGGCCCGCATGCTACCGACCTGATCAGCGAAATGGTCATCGCCGTTCGCGAAGAACTGACGGCCGAAGAGCTCGGGCGTACCGTTCACGCGCACCCGACCTTTGCGGAAGTCTGGATGGAAGCGGCGCACGCACTGCACAAGGCCTGCATCCACGCGCCCCCCGCGCGGTAGACGCTGTCCTAAATCGCCAACCGGAAACGTCCTCTAAACCAGGGCGTTTTTTTTGCGTTCTGGGGAATTGACCCGTCCATACCAAACCGACACTTTCGAACATTAAACGGAACAACCGCGGACAAAGGACATGAACCGAATCCTCCTCCATCTTCTGATCGCCATAACCGCAACCACTGCAACGCTTGCGGAGGATACCCTTGTTTTTCAGAATGGCGATGTGCTCACCGGTAAAGTTCTCAAGCAGGATGCCGAGCGTGTTTCCTTTAAACCGAGCGCCTTTAGTAAGGTAACCCTCAAAAGCGCCGACCTTGCGGAAATCCACCGCGATATGCCGGAGCGGGGCGAACGAGCCCGCCCCCTCAGGCTAAAACCGGCCGCCCAAAAAAGCGCGTGGTCGGGACAGGCCGGCATGGCCATTGCGTTGCGCGAATCAAACAGCCTGCGCCGCCAGGGCGAAAATTTCGTAGAGCGGGACCAGGAATTCGAATCGTATCGTGTGTATGGAAACGTTAAATGGCAAGGGGGCCAGAACGATCTAAAGTGGAACTGGACCTATCGCTACAGTCGCACCGATGTGCGAAAAAACGACGACTACCTCAACCTGACCCAAAACTATAAGCACGCCTTTAGCGACCGCATTTTTACCCGCGCCAAGCTGATGTATCAGCAGGATTTCCGCCGGGGCATTGAGAATGAATATCTCCAAACGGCCGAAATAGGTGTTAACTGGCTCGATTCAAAAAGGTTAAAATTTAACACCTCGGCCGGGGGCGGATACCATCGACATGACCGCATTCAGGAAAAATATTCCGATGCCCAGGTTAAGTTTATTCTCGAAGAATCCCTCCGCTGTAAAATCATCGACTCCTTAACGTTGTTCCAACAATACACCCATCTGGGCAATCTCGAAAAATACCACTTTATTTTTAATAGCGGCCTGGAAAACAAGCTCATCCACGACGTCTTTTTGCGGGTTGAGTATCGGCTCGACAGCGACGTGGACTACAACGACAAGAGCTATTACGACAAGGCGCTGCTCACCAGCCTGCTCTACAAGTTCTAATAAAAAAGCGACCCGCAGGCCGCTTTTCTCATCCGTTTCATTTTCGGGCGTTCCGCCCCTTCTTCCAGCGACGCAACAGCCAGCCCACCCCCAGAAAGATTCCAAGAACCACCCCCATCGGAACCACGTCGCTAATGGTTTCGGGCGGAATCGGACAAAACGGAATATAGGCTGCGGGATCCATGCTGCTACGCGGCGGGTTTAGTCCACTTCAACCAGCTCCAGCTCAAAGTTCAGGTTTTGCCCGGCCAGCGGATGGTTGGCATCGATGGTGATGGCGGTTTCGCCCACCTCGGTAATTTGCACGGGAATGGTCTGGCCTTCCGGGCTCTGCATCTCCAGCCCCATGCCGACTTCCGGCTCGACCCCTTCGGGCAGTTGGGACCGTTCGAATTCCATCACCATGTCATCCCGCCGGTCGCCATACGCTTCCTCGGACGGAATATGGATCGCTTTCTTTTCGCCCACAGCCATATCCACGACCCCTGTTTCAAAGCCCGGGATAACCATTCCTGCCCCCACTTCGAACTCCAGCGGATCGCGGCCGACCGACGAATCAAACAGCGTGCCGTCATCCAAGGTGCCGGCATAGTGAATCTTTACTTTCTGTCCATTCTCAATCATTGGGTTGCCTTTCATTATGGGTCGATCAATAAAAGCCCGCACCATACAGAGCCAATGGGGCATGGCAACCCAATATCGGTTGAATATCCCCGCGCCCCCTACGCGCTGCGGCGGTCGATCTGCTTGATGAGGTCGTCAAAAATAAAGTGATGGAACGGCAGAAAAATATACCAGTAGGCCCGGCCCCAGAGCCCTTTGGTCGAGTAGTAGGCGTTGACGGACAGGCGGTTCTTTTCGCCGTCAACCGGATCCACCCGGAATTCCAGCCAGGCGTATCCCGGCACCTTCATCTCGGCGCGCAGCAGCAACTGCCGGTGAAACTCGATCTGCTCGACCCGCCAGAAGTCGACCACGTCGTTAACCCGCAGGCCCGCCTCGCTGCGCCGGCCCCGCGTCGTCCCCACCCCCATCAACAGGCGATCGATCGCGCCGCGGATGCGCCAGAGAAACGTACTATGGAACCAGCCCTTCTTGCCGCCAATATGCGTGATAGAACCAAACAGCGCCTCGGCCGGCTTGCTCGTCACCAGCGAATACGAACTCGTATAGGTGGGGGCGCCCTTCAATTCGCGGAGCTTGATCGCCAGTTCATGGGCCGGCGGATAGCTGTCCGACCACCGCGTCCGAACTGCATCCTGCTCCTCGCGCGATATCGCCAGCACCAGCGCTTCCTTGCAGGAAATCCGGCGGAACGGGAGCGTCTCGACAATATCGTTTTCTTCGCAGACCACATCATGCGTCACGCTCTCCATCAGGCACCAGGTAATCGCCGCCGGAACGGGCGTCAGCAGGCTGGTGATGTAGGAATAGAATCCGATATGCGAAATGGGCGATGGAGTGAAGATCTTTTTCTTCCGTAAAACCGCCGCATGGGTTTTCAGGATATCCTCATAGGTCAGGACATCCGCCCCGCCCAGATCATAGGTCCGGCCGGCCGTTTCCGGAAGTTCCAGCACCCCGACCAACGACTTGATAACATCGCGCAGCGCAACCGGCTGGCACTTGGTTTTTGCCCAGACCGGCACCAGAAACACCGGGATTTTGCGGACCAAGTGGTTGATTATTTCATACGAAGCACTGCCCGAACCAATGATGATCGCGGCGCGCAGGATCGTTGCGGGCACCGCGCCCTGAATAAATTCTTCCGCCACCTTCCGCCGGCTGGAAAGGTGGGGGGAGAGGGCCGACGTGGTGTCGCCCAGCCCGCCCAGATAGATCAGGCGGCGGACGCCCCGGCGTTCGGACGCCGCCCGGAAATTCCCGGCCGCCTTGATGTCGGCATTCTCAAACTTTCCCAGACCGTACAGCATGGAATGGATCAGGTAGAACACGGTGTGAACCCCCACCAGCGCCCGTTCCACCTCGGCTTCCTCCAGCGCATCGGCGACCACCACGTTAGCGGTCGGCCACCGCTCGGCATGCTCCGGCGACTCCGCCCGCACCATGACCCGCACCTGATAACCCCGGGCCACCAGCTCAGGAACCAGGCGCCCCCCAATGTATCCCGTGGCCCCGGCCACCAAAATAGTGCCCAGATCCGGCCGCGGAATCGTCGGCAGATCCGCGCATATCAACTCGTCTGTATCTAAAATCATAACCCGCCCATGAAGTGGCGACGATCTTAGCCATCTCCACTAAAAACCGCAAGTATCCAGCCGCACACACTGGGACGGGCGAATAATTGAATCGAATGGTTTCCTGCCAATCCGATTTCTCCTATAACCCGCAGCTTCATGAACGTTTCCAAAACCACCCGAAACAACCTTCAGGCCATCTTGGCCTGTGTACTTTGGTCATCTTCGTTTGTCACCGTCAAGCATGCCCTCGAATACCAGGCCCCCCTTACGTTGGCGGGCCAGCGCTTCATCCTCGCCGCCCTGATCCAGCTCCCGCTCTGTGGCAGCCTGCTCGCCCCATGGCGCATGATCCGCAAGGAGTTCACCACGGTCCTGCTCGTCAGTTTTTTCCACACCATCTACCTCTACGGCACTTTTTTCATCGGCATGACGTGGGTGAAGGGCGCGGAAGGCGCCATCATGATCGGCGGCGGGCCCCTTGCCGCGGCGCTCATGGCCCACTTCATGATGCACGACGACAAAATGCAAAGGCGCACCCTCTGCAGCATTGCATTGGGCATGGCCGGCATCGTCTTCATCAGTCTGACCGCCCATCCATGGGGTCCCGGCGGGCTGAAGGAGTTTGGCGGCCTCATGCTCCTGTTGAGCGGCGCGTTTGTTTCCGCCATTGGCAATGTCGTGGTGGCCAAACGAAAGGGCGGCTTGCATCCGGTCGCGCTCAACAGCGCCCAAATGTTGCTGGGCGGCGGGGTCCTGTCGCTGCTGGCCCTCCTCTTCGAGGGGAGTCCCAACTTCGCATTGCCGCCGGCCTTCTACGGGCAACTGCTCTGGCTGGCCACCATCTCCGCCACCGCCTTTGCCATCTGGTTCCACCTGCTCAGCAAGGTCAAGGTTTCCAAACTCAATCTCTGGAAATTCATCATTCCCCTGTGCGGCGCCATGCTCAGCTGGATCTTCCTGCCCGGCGAGCACCCCACCGTGCCCAGCCTGATTGGCATGGCGCTGATCGTCGCCGGCATTATCATTGGCCAGCGAAGGTAGACGGAGCTCGCAGCTCCGTCTACGATCTACAGTTCGTTCACCGCGCGGGTGAGATCCTGCAGCACGGCCTTGGCATCGCCAAAGAGCATCAGCGTGTTGTCGTTGATGAAGAGCGGGTTCGGAATGCCGGCGAAGCCGGGACTCAGACTGCGCTTAACCACAATCACCGTCCGCGACTTGTCGACATCCAGGATCGGCATGCCGTGGATCGGGCTATTCGCATCGTCCCGCGCCGCCGGATTGGTTACATCGTTCGCCCCGAGCACAATCGTCACATCGGTCTGGGGAAACTCGGAGTTGATCGCATCCATTTCAACGAGCTTGTCGTACGGCACTTCGGCTTCGGCCAGCAGCACGTTCATATGCCCGGGCATGCGGCCGGCCACCGGATGAATAGCAAACTTAACCTCGATCCCGCGCTCTTCCAGCACCCGGGCCAATTCCTGCGCCACGTGCTGAGCCTGGGCCACCGCCAATCCATAACCCGGCGCAAAGACCACCTTTTGCGCGTTTTCCAGCAGTAGGGCCACTTCTTCCGCGCCGCAGCTCTTGACCTTGCCTTCATAGAATTCCTGGCCGGGAATGGCCGCCAGCTGGTCGTCGCTCACCATCGCCCCGCCAAAGAGCACCGCGGCCAACGACCGGTTCATGGCCTTGCACATGATCCGGCAGAGGATGATGCCCGACGCGCCCACCAGGGACCCGCTGATAATCAGCCCGTTGTTCATCAGCACGAAGCCCGTGGCGGCCGCCGCCAAACCGGAGTAGGAGTTGAGCAGGGCAATCACCACCGGCATATCGGCCCCGCCGATGGCCACAACCAGCAGAAGGCCGAGCATCAGCGCCCCGGCAACGAGCAGAAACAGCAGCAGGCCCCCGCCGTTCATCACAAACAACGCCGCCAAGGCTAAAACCGCCAACCCCAGCACGACGCGCAATAAACCCTGACGGGGGATCTGCAGCGCCTTTTCGGCATAGCCCTGCAGCTTGGCCCAGGCCACCATACTGCCCGCAAAGGTGACGGAGCCAATGAACGCGCTGAGCGTCAGCGCCACCATCCATTCCACCGACTTGTCGCGGGCGGGTGTGATGATGAATTGCGCCAGCGCCACCAGCAGCGAGGCCCCGCCCCCAAAGCCGTTGAGCAACGCCACCATTTGCGGCATGGACGTCATCTTGACGGTTCGCGCAATGAACGCCCCCACCGACCCGCCGACCGCCATGCCGGCAATGACCCAGCCATAGCTCAGCACCTGCTTGTCGACCAACGTCGCGACGACCGCCAGCAACATACCGATGGCGCCGGTCAGATTGCCGCGCACCGCGGTTTTCGGGGAACCCAACCCTTTCAAACCCAGGATGAAAAGGACGGCCGCAACGAGATAGGCTAGATTGATGAGTTGATCCATGGCCTAGCCTTTTTTCTTCTTAAACATGTGGAGCATGCGGTCGGTGACCATAAAGCCGCCGACAATATTGATCATCGCCAGCACCACGGCGCAAAACCCGAGGCCGGCCGAAAAGAACGTTCCGGTTTCTCCCGCGCCCGCACACAGGATCGCACCGATCGCGGTGATTCCGGAAATGGCGTTCGAGCCGCTCATGAGTGGGGTGTGCAACGTCGGCGGCACCTTGGTGATGACCTCGTGCCCCACAAAGACCGCCAATACGAATATGGTTAAAGCCCCGATTAAAGCGTCCACGGCTATTCTCCTTTTTGGTTCATCAGCGGTCGTATTCTTTCATGCACCACCTGGCCCTCGTGCACGAGCAACGATCCTTTTACGATTTCATCCTCGCGGTCGATGGCAAACCGATCCTCCTTCACCATGTTCAACAGGAAGGTCGTGATGTTCTTGGAAAAGAGCTGCGAGGCATGGGTCGACGAACGGGACGGGTAGTCGGTGTAGCCGACAATCCGGACGCCGTGCCTCTCCACCACCTCACCAGCGACGGCCCCCTCCGTGTTGCCGCCGCGTTCGGCCGCAAGGTCAACGATCACCGAGCCGGGCCTCATGGCTTGCAGCATGTCATCGGTAATGAGGACCGGCGCCCGCTGGCCGGGAATCGCCGCGGTGGTGATCACCACATCCACCGTTTCCAGCTTGGCCTTCATTTGCTCCTGCTGTTGGCGGTAGAACTCGGCCGACTGCGCCTTGGCATACCCCCCGTGGTCCTCGGCATCGCCCGTAGCGAGATCGAACTCGACAAACTTGGCCCCCACACTCTCCACCTGTTCCTTCACCACCGGCCGGGTGTCGTAAGCCTCCACCACCGCCCCCAGCCGCTTCGCGGTCGCAATGGCCATCAACCCGGCCACCCCCGCACCAATCACGAAAACCCGGGACGGCGTGATGGTGCCGGCGGAGGTCATCAGCATCGGGAAATATTTTGGCAGCAATCCGGCCGCCTCGATCACGGCGCGGTATCCGGCAATCGCCGCCATCGAACTGAGCACATCCATGCTTTGTGCGCGGGTGATCCGGGGCACAAACTCCAATCCGAACCCGCTAATATTTTTGGCGGACAGTTGCTCCATCAAGTCCAACTTAAAAAAGGCATCCATCAGGCAGATGAGGGTAATGCCGTCCTTCATTTTACCGACTTCGGCGGGTTCCGGAGGGCGCACTTTGAAGAGGATATCGGCCGACTGATACAGGGCGTCGGCATTCGGAGCAATCGTGGCGCCGGCGGCCTCATAGGCCGGGTCACCATGGAAGCTGCCGGCCCCCGCCCCGCTTTCGACCCACACTTCCAGGCCCGCCTTGGTGAGCGCCGCGACCGAAGCGGGAATCAAGGCCACTCGATTTTCGCCGGGCAGGATTTCTTTCGGAACAGCAACAAGCATCGGTACCACCTCGTATGGGGTTCGTTGGAAGGCGAGCCCAAGATACACCAGGCCGGGAACATCGTCAAACAACGGTTCCACCGCCCGTTTACCCCCTTGCCAACATATCCGACATCGGATAAACTCAAGCCGGATGAGCGGAACAGGTGCCGCTTCAAACAAGGAGGTGGATCATGCTGGAAGCAATCACTGAATTCTTCAAATGGTGCACGATCATCAATGTGGGGTTATTTATCTGCTCGGCCGGCCTGTGCATCGGCGCGAAAAAGATGATCTACAACGTGCACGGCAAGATGTTTTCCCTCGACCCGGAAACGCTGAATGTCGTGCTCTATTCGTTCATCGCATTCCATAAAATAGTTGTCATCACGTTCTTTCTCGTGCCGTGGCTGGCGTTGCAGATCATCCAATAAGAGAGTGTTCAAAACATTTTGCATCGGGATACCGGTTTCCATAGGGTGTCCCTCATGCAAACAATACTCATTACCAACGCCCAGCTCGTTAACGAGGGTTCCGCCCGCCCGGCCGATGTCTTCATCAAGAACGGCCGCATCGAAAAGATCGCGGCCTCCCTGACCAATCAACCTGCCGACACCGTCATCGACGCCGCCGGCAAGGCGCTGTTGCCCGGTATGATCGACTGCCACGTGCACTTCCGCGAACCGGGCTTGGAGGAAAAGGCCGACCTGCATTCCGAAAGCGGCGCGGCCGTGGCCGGCGGGGTTACCTCGTTCATGGAAATGCCGAACACCAAACCCGCCGCTATTTCCAACGCCGTGCTCGAGGACAAGTTTGCCCTCGCCGCCACCAAGAGCATCGCGAACTATTCCTTCCACCTCGGCGCATCGAACAGCAACATCGAAGAGCTGCTGGCGATGGATCCGAAAACCGTCTGCGGCGTAAAATTATTCATGGGCGCCTCCACCGGGGGCTTGCTGGTCGACCGGTTCCAGCAACTGGAAAACATTTTCAGCCAGGTCAAGGTGCCCATCTCCCTCCACTGCGAGGACACCCACACCATCCGCGAGAACGAAAAGGCCGCCCGCGCAAAATACGGCGAGCAGATTCCCTTCACTGAACATGGCCGCATCCGGTCCGAGGAAGCGTGCTATATTTCCACCCAACTCGCGCACGAGCTGGCCACGAAATACGATTCGCAAATCCATGTGCTGCACCTCACCACGGCACGGGAACTGGAGTTTTTCCAGAAAGGGCCGGTCGAAGGCAAAAAAATAACTGGCGAAGCCTGCCCGCATCACCTCTGGTTTTCGGAAGAGGACTATGTGGAAAAGGGGGCCCTGATCAAATGCAACCCCTCCATTAAAACCGCCGCCGACCGCGAGGCCTTGCGGCAGGCCCTGATGGATGATGTGATCGATACGGTCGGCACCGACCACGCGCCCCACCTCTGGGAGGAAAAGCAGAATCCCTACGGCTCCGCTCCGTCCGGCCTGCCGCTGATTCAAAGCGCCATTGTTTCCCTGCTGGAATTCCTGCCGCTGGAAACCGTGGCCGAAAAGACCGCGCATAATCCGGCAAAGATTTTCCAGATGCTCGACCGCGGCTTTATCCGCGAAGGCTACTGGGCCGACCTAACGCTGGTCGACACCGAAACGCCGCATACGGTTTCCAAGGAAAACATCGCCTATAAATGCGGCTGGTCGCCCTTCGAAGGCGTCACCTTCAAATCCTCCATCGCCGCCACCTTGGTCAACGGCCAAGTCGCCTATGCCGACGGCCAAATCAACGGCGCCGTCCGCGGCCAGCGCCTCCTGTTTGATCGATGAATAAACCGTATCTCCAATACAAGGACTACATGGTCGAGCGGCACGGGGAAGCGCTCTACCGTGTGCCGATCGACTTCAACCTAGGTTGCCCGAACCGCGAGGCCGACGGCTCCGGCGGCTGTACGTTTTGCAATGTCCGCGGGTCAAAGGCGGTGCAAACCCTCGGCAAAGGGACGGTCGAGGAACAAATGGCCGAAGCCATCCGCTTTGCGCGAGAGCGCTACGGCGCTAAAAAATTCATGGCCTATATCCAAGCCTACTCCGCCACCTTCGGCGCAAGCCAGCAACCGATGTATCTCGACCTGCTCGACGCCTTCGACTTCACCGCCGTAAGCATCGGCACGCGCCCTGACTGCCTGACGCCGCAGGCCTATGATTTTCTCGTCGAGCTCAACAAGCATATCGAAGTATGGGTGGAGCTGGGCGTGCAGACCGTGCATGACCGTACGCTCGAACGCATCAACCGCGGCCACGACTGGGCCTCCGGCGAACAGGCGATCCAAAAGCTGCACGAACTCGGCATCAAGGTGGCCGTGCATGCCATCCTGGGCCTGCCCGGCGAAACCGGCGCCGATTTCCAGCAGACCGCCGACCGCTTTGCCGCGCTGCCGGTCGATGCCGTAAAGATCCACAACCTGCACATCGAACGGGGAACCACGCTGGCGCTCGAACACGCGCTCACCCCCCTGCCGGTCCTCATGGAACACGAATTTGCCGAACACCTGATGGACTTTATCCGCCGGCTGCCGCCGCACGTTCCGATTATGCGGCTGACGACCGACACGCTCGACGACGAGCTGATCGCCCCGAAGTGGCACATGGCCAAGGGGCAGTTCAAGGACTATGTCATCCGGCAAATGACCTGCCGGGAGTGGCGGCAAGGCGATCTCTTGGCGGATGCAACGGAGCTGGAAGCTCCGTCTACATTGAAGCTCGTCGAGACCGAGGATGGTTCCGTTACCTTCTGGAACGAGGACTACAAGGAGCACTATCACACCCCGGCCGGCGCACGCTTGGAAGCCACGGAAAAATATCTGGCCCCGAGCCAGATTGCGGAGCGGTTGGCCCAGGGCGATGTCAACCTGTTGGATGTCTGCTTCGGCTTGGGATATAACAGTCTCGTGGCGATGAACATCGCCGCAAAAGGCCCTCGTGAAAACCAGTTGAACGTGACGGCTCTTGAAATGGACCGAAGAGTCGTGGGGGCCGCCGCCAAAAATATTCAGACCTCGAACACCGATTCCTTTGATTGGCGAGAGGCGTTATTGGAGCTGCACTCCAATCACTCATGCCGCGTGCCTCATGCCGCGTGCCTGATGCAGTGGGGCGATGCGCGCTACACGATCACCCAACTCGCCCCCACGGCCTACGACCTCGTTTTCCTGGATGCCTTTTCCACCCAGCGCAACAGCGAGCTGTGGACGGTCGACTTTTTCCGCCAGTTAAAGGCGGTTATGAAACCGGATGCGGTGTTGCTGACCTATTGCGCGGCCATCCCCGTTCGCGCGGGATTGATGGAGGCGGGCTTCCATGTCGGCGAAACCGTCCCGGTCGGACGGCAACGTGGCGGCACGGTGGCGGCAATGCGCGCGGTGGACATCGAAATTCCGCTGCCCGCGCACGAAATCAAAATGATCCGCGAAACCACCCGCGGCCTGCCCTACCGCGATCCCTACGGCGTCTGGACCAACAAGGAAATCCTGCGCGACCGGCAGGAGCGAATTCTCATCCGCAAAGATTCCTCTAAATCTTGATGCCATCCTAAAAGTCCCGCAAAGTAAAAACCTGACAGCAATTAATACTGCCGCATTTGTGTTGCAATTAATTCTTATTGATATAAAATTAATTTGTTCATAAAGAATTTTATTCGGGTGATCTGAATGGAGAATAGGGAGGTTATTCCCAGAACTAAACCAAGGAGAAAATATGAAAAAGGCACTGTATATCTCAATGGCATCACTGATGATCGCATCCGTTGCTTCGTCGCAAATCACAAAACCATATGCCAGCCTAAGCATTGGCGCTGGGTTCATAACCGATGCCGACATAAGCATTGGAAATGTGCGGACCGAATTTACCTTTGATGGAGGCTTAACTATCGAAGGCGCTGTGGGTTGCGGCTTCGAAGGCATGCCGATTCGTGTTGAGCTAGCTCTTGCTCATCAGAAGAATGATCTGGATCAGTTCAACAGTAAAACCGCTGAAATATCAGGTCCCGCTGCGGGCGATCTCGCCATGCTTAGCTTTATGGCCAATGGCTATTGGGACATCGAAACAGACACGCCTATCACTCCCTACTTCCTCGCCGGCATTGGATTTATTAATGCTGATCTAGAGATCGAGGATACCTATGTGAATAACGCAGCGTCTCGTGATGACACGATGTTTGCCGGAACCATTGGCGTTGGTGTAGGATGTGAAGTTTCAGAAAACCTCATTATTGATCTAAAATATAAATATTTGATGGCCCAAGATCTTGAAGACACGCTCGACGGCGACAAGGTGAAAATCGAAGTGGCCGGTCATATGTTCCAGATTGGCGCGCGCTGTCAGTTTTAATTGACTGTTATAGATCTCGGTTTACTTGAGACACGAAAAGGTGCGGTTCGCTGCACCTTTTCTTTTTTCCTACCTCCTACACTTCCAATACGTGGAAATCTGTGCTTAATTCCCCCGCATTATGAATAGCGACACCCATTTAACTGAAGATTTACGCATCCAGGAACTTAAGAAACTGGTGACCCCGGCCCGTCTCAAGGAGGAGCTTCCGCTCAGCCCGGAACAGACGCAAAAGGTGCTCGCGGACCGCAAAGCCGTGCGCGACATTATCCACCTGAAGGATGATCGCCTGCTCGTGGTGATGGGCCCCTGCTCCATCCACGATCCGGCGGCGGCCCTCGACTATGCCCAGCGCTTGGCCGCGTTGGCGGAACGGGTGCAGGATAAATATTTCATCGTCATGCGCGTTTACTTCGAAAAACCGCGGACCACAGTCGGCTGGAAGGGCTTCATCAACGACCCGTACCTCGATGATACCTGCGACATGGAACATGGGCTGCACGCCGCCCGTAAATTGATGCTCGATATTGTATCGCTCGGCCTGCCGATCGCGACGGAATTTCTCGACCCCATCGTCCCGCAATACATCGCCGATCTGATCAGCTGGGCCGCCATCGGGGCGCGCACCACCGAGTCGCAAACCCATCGCGAAATGGCCAGCGGCCTCTCCATGCCGGTGGGCTTCAAGAATGCCACCGACGGCAACATCCAGATCGCCATCAATGCCACCCAGTCGGCCAGCACGCCGCATAGTTTTCTTGGCATCGCGCCCGACGGCCACACCGCCGTGGTCAAAACCCTCGGCAATCCAAACACCCATCTCGTTTTGCGCGGGGGCAACAATAAACCCAACTTCGAGCTGCCCGCAGTGACCGCCGCCGCCCGCCAGCTGGAAGCCGCGGGGCTTGATCCCTCGTTAATGGTCGACTGTTCGCATGCCAATGCAAACAAGGTGGCCCGCAACCAGCTCACGGTCTGGAAGTCCATCCACGAGCAACGGGCGGTCAGCGGCTGCCCGATTACCGGCGCCATGGTCGAGAGCTTCATCGAAGAGGGCAACCAAAAGATTTCCAGCGATCTGAAATACGGGCTCTCCATCACCGACCAATGCATCGACTGGGAAACGACCGAGCAGATGTTTTCGTAGGTTGCCCCCTCCCAACCGCAATGGTATGGTTGCCGGCAACGTTTAACCTGTGCCGATACCATGACCGAGCCTGAAGACCACAAGCAACCGGAAGAGACCCCGACTCCGCCGAGTCGGGAGATCTCCAACGCGAATCTATTTGCCGACGACATTGTCTTTTCCGATACCGAAAAGATCCTGTTCGAAGAGGATCTGCAATACCGGCCCGCCGACCAGCAGGGCACGCTGTTGACCGACGATCCCCAAAAGCGCTATTCGCCCAACAAAAAACTGAACGAAGGCGGCATGAAGGCGATTTGGGAGGTCGACGACCACCGCACCGCCCGCAAAGTCGCCATGGCCCTAATTCAGGATTCGCGGATTGCCTCGCAGGACGATATCGATTCGTTCCTATACGAAGCACGACTGACCGCCAACCTGCAACACCCGAACATCGTTCCCATCTACGACATCGCCGTCGACGAAAGCGGCAACCCCTACTTCACCATGAAGGCGCTCAAGGGCGAAACCCTAGGCGAAATCCTCCAACAGATGCGGGCGGGCAACACAGGCTACCGTCAACTGTATACCCACACGCGGTTGCTCGGCATTTTCTTGAAAGTCTGCAATGCCATCGACTATGCGCACTCCAAGGGAGTGATCCACCTGGACCTCAAGCCTTCGAATATCATTGTCGGCGATTTTGGCGAGGTTCATGTGCTGGACTGGGGGCTTTCAACGCTCATCACCCATCTCAACGAATACGACGGCGAGCCGGTATCCTGGCACAGCATGGATGATGTTGTGCTGGAGGATGGGCAAACCCTCACGCGCTATTTGGAAAGCGCGGCCCAAAGCCGCGAACGGCGCAACGTGGTGGGCGGCACGCCCGGCTACATGTCGCCGGAACAGGCGCAGGGCTCGCCCGCCGACATTGCCTTCCAGACCGACGTCTACATGCTTGGAGCCTTGCTGTACGAGCTGTTGACCTACCAGTGTCCGATTGTCGGGGATACGGTGAAGGACACCCTTCACAAAACCGTCCGCGGGGAAATACAGGATCCGGCCAAACGGGTGCCCAAGCTACGGATTCCAGCCGCGCTGTCGGCCATCGCCATGCAGGCGCTGCAAACCGACCCGGCCGATCGCTATCCCTCCGTCACCGCCCTGATTCGCGACCTCCATAAATATCAGGATGGCTTCGCGACGACGGCTGAGAATCCGACCTTCATGACCCATCTCGCCTTGCTGGTGAAACGGCACAAACTCCCCGTCACCATCATCGCGGCCTCGGCCGCTGTAATCGCGGTGATCCTCTCCAACAGCTTTTCCAAGATCAAGGCGAGCGAACAGGTCGCGATCGCGGCGCGGGACCTAGCCACGGAACAGTTCGCGATCTTGCAGGAAAAAAATGCCTATATCGCAAATACCGCCCAGCAGGTCGCCCCCGACTATCTAAACCTGATGACCCGCGCGGAACGGGCGTATGAATTCGCGGCGGCTGAACAGGCTCTGGACACCGGGCTGGCGTTCGATCCCTCCCTGGAACAGGGCTGGCTGAGGAAAGGCCGGATCCTGCTCGCCCAGCAACGATTTGCCGAAGCCTGGACCATTTTAAGCGGCAGCCACGGCCACCCGGTGGCTCAGGATCCCGCACTTCAACTGGCCGAAAAATACAAGGATGCCCCCCCCATTCCCGCCGCGCAGATTCCGCAGCTCGCCAGCGATTTCAGGCATCTAAACATGGCCGCCGAACTTCCGCGCCTGTTCTACCACCTCAACCAAGCAACGTTCGATCCAGATACGCACTTTCCCGCTCTGGCAGATTCCCTCAAACTGCTAAACCCCAAGGTCGAACAGCTCCATTTCACGTGGGCCCCGGCCGAACCGAAGGGCTGGAACATCGACATCAGCAACAACCCGGACCTGGATGATATTTCCCCGCTGTGCGGTCTGGATATCGTAAAACTGGCGGCCGGCCATATCGGTACGCCGGATCTCAAGTTGCTGACCGAAAACTCCATCAGGGAGCTTCGGCTAACCAACGTTGCCCTGAACCATCTTTTCCAATTGGATCAGTTTGCCGGGCTGGAGGTCCTCGACATCAGCCGCACGCACATTAGAAACCTGGGCAATATCGTTAAATATCCCAAACTAAGTGCCCTTGATATCAGCGGCATTGATGGGTTGGCGATTTCGCAGCAACTGATCTGGAACCGCAACCTTAAAGTACTGACCGTATCATCGGAGTTCCGCAACGATCCAACCATCCGGCTGCTGGCCAACCGGGGCGTCATCATCATCTACACCGACGAATGAGCGAAGAGCCATACAATCCAACCCGGGTCACCCTGCTGGCCAAGCTCAAGAAACCCGAAAACGCCGAGGCGTGGCGGGAATTTGAGAGCATTTACCGCGGCTTCATCCTGAGCCTGATCCTGCGCATGGGCATCAACAAGGAAGACGCGGAAGACATCAGCCAAGCGGTGCTGACGAAGGTTTGGCAAAAGATCGAGGATTTCGAATACAACCAGAACAAGGGCAAGTTCCACAACTGGCTCGCCGCCATGACGCGCAACACCGTCAAGGACTTCTTCCGCACCAAGAAAAACTTCATCACCGGCCGCGATTCCGTCGAATACCAGGAGCAATACCTCACCATCGAAGAGCAGGTGCTCCCCGACATCGAAAACCTCGCGCGCGAAGAATGGGTGCTGCACATCACCAATCTGGCCTGGGACAACATCAAGAACGACCTCTACGAAACCAAACGCGAAGTCTTTAAGATGGTTTCCAGCGAGGTGCCGAACAAGGAAATCGCCCAAAAACTCGGCATCTCCGAAACCAGTGTGCGCGTCTACAAAGCCGAGGTCTTCGAGAAAATGCGGACCGAAATCACCCGCCTCAACCAGGAACTAGGTTAAAAAAACCTTCGTTTTTCGGCGTTTTCTGACGATTTGGCATAAAAAGCGGGGAAAATATGCTTTTGGAGTAACACTACGGATGGTCCCCTCGTATTAATGAATGAACCCAACAATTTATCTCGGGCACACGCAGCGGTTTAAGTGAACCCAAACCCATTCGTTGCAAGCCCGGTTACTCCGAGAGAACCCCGTCAAAAGCGGGGTTTTCTTTTTTCCTTACTCCAGGAAATAATTGTAGTCGCGGGCCTCTTCGCTTTCGATAACCTCCATCGCATCCTCGGGACTGATGGCCGCGATCAAGCGGGTCCGGATGGTTTCGTTGGAAACCATGGATGAAAGACTGGAGAGCACCTTCAGGTGCAAATCCTTTTTATCCTCCGGCGTGACGATCAGCACCAGCAACTTAACCGGCTCCCCGTCGGGCGAATCAAAATCGACTCCATCGCGGCAAATCGCCAGCACGCCCTGAATGGCGGGCCCTTTTTTGATGCGCCCGTGCGGAATGGCAATGCCCTGCCCGATGGCGGTCGACATCGATTTCTCGCGTTCAATAACGGTTTTATAGAGCTCTTCCTGGCTCATGTGCTCGACCCGATGCGTTTTCATCAGAAAGGCCACCATCTGATGGATGGCATCCCATTTATCGCTGGTCTTGAGATCGACCAGAATAAATTCTTCGGCCAGGAATTCCACCAGCCGCTCCCGATCGCGCCCGGCCTCGCCGGAACGAGCCAGCGCCGCTTTCGTACAGAAGGGGCCCACAATTTCGGCGATGGTCACCCCCGCCAGAATGATGGCACTGACCGTGCTGCGGATTCCCTCCGGAATACTGACATCGTTACCGAGCAGGATCACCAGACCGATGGCGATGCCGGATTGCGGATAGAGGGCGTATGCCATATTTTGCCAGATGCGCGGCGAACATTTCCCCACGATGCCGCCAATCGCCGCGCCCAGGGTCTTGCCCAGCACCCGCCCCCCGATGTAGACCGCCGCCAGCCCCCCGACCGCCAACATGGCATCGAGGTGGAGCGAAACCCCGGCCAAGGTGAAAAAGCAGACATACAATAGCGGCTCAAGCGGTGTCAGCGTGTTCAATTGTTTTTCCGCCACCTCGGAACTGTTTCCCAGGAATACGCCAAAGAATAAACTCACCAGCAACGGGCTCAGCCCGAGATAAGCGGCCAACCCGCCGCACAGCATGATGGCCAATAAAATGGTGCTGAAGTCGTGGAACTTTGGCTTGCTCACCAAAATCTTGCTGATCCAGCCCGCCGTAAAACCCAAGGCCAACGCACCCAGCAACTGGTAGCCGGACAGGATCAGCGCATTGCCGATCTGGCCTACCGTTTCCCCACTCTCGAAATAGGCCGAAACGAGGGCGCGCATCATCACGTACAGCAGGATACAGAGGATATTATTGAGCGCGACCACGGAAATAAGGGTCTTTACGAAAGGCCCCTTCGCCCGCATTTCGCGAATCAGGGAAATGGTCGTGGCCGGTGCGGTGGACGCGGAAATGGCGCTCAACAGGCAGGTGGTCGGCCAGCTCATGCCAAACAACCGCGCGGCCAGCATGACGACCGAAAACGTGCTGATCACTTCGAACACCGAACTGCAAATAATGCGGCGGAGCGAATTATGAATGCGGCGATACGATAAATGCCCGCCAATACTTACCGCCACCAGACTCATCGCAAAGGTCGAAAGCGGTTCAAGATCGTGCAGTTGTTCGTGGGTACCGATCAAGCCGAGGCAGGCCGGACCGACAATGATACCGCCCAGAATATTCCCGGTTACATGCGGCAGCTTGAACAACTTGCCGACCCAGCCACCGGTAAAGCCGGCCAAGATAAGAATGCCGACCACCAGAAAGGGGCTCAACTCGTCCGAGTGAGCAATGGCATCGACAATTTGCTTCAGTGCTTCCATTCAACTCCTGCTATTTATGGGCGGACCAAACACCGAACCTCAGCACTGCGCCCTGCGTATTGGGGCATTTTGGCAAAGTACGACCCTGATGGCAAGCAATCTGGGCCGAATCTAACGCGCAGAAGCTGGGATTGCGGCACCCCCCTCAAGCATCCGGGGTTTCCGGGGAAACGTCGAAGCGCTTCCCGAAGAAGGCCTGCAGGGTAAAGAGCCAGATGGATACCAAGCCCCAGCCGAGGCCGAGCAGGACGCCGGCATCAACGATGCCGCGCCAGGGTTGCGGCAGTTGCCGTACCAGTACAATCAACAGGATAATCATGGAAGTCAGGCTGTAGGCCACGATCTTGCGCTTGCGGGTGGCATGAAAAAAGCCCATGCAAAACAACGGCGCAAAAACAACGCGAACGGGGGTGGGGTTCTGCTTCAGGTATAAGGCCCGGGCCGCCACGCGCGGCGAAAACTTGAGATGGAAGCCCTTATAGCCCTCGGCGTAGCCCATGAAGACGAGGCTGCCCGCGAGCGCGGCCCAATGGAACCACTCGAACGACGTTCCGGCCAATTCCTGCGCATAGGGATAGAGATCGACGAGCCCCCGGCCAAACAACAGGCTTAACCCGAAAATCCCCCAAAATGCCCCGATCACGCCCATCATTCAACTCTCCTAAAAGCCGCTCACCATAGATCAATCTGTCGGAGAATCAAGTCGCTCCCGGTATTTTTACGCGTCCATTCCAGCAATTCGTTCGCGCGCGGGGTTCCCATTTTCTTCAGGATCACCACGGCGTTTTTACGCAGTTGCGTCACCCCGGCATAGGCGGTGGCATTGCCTTTGATCACCCGGCGGACCTCTCCCGCCGGACTTTTCAGCAGCCAGTCGAGATCAACCGGAATCCGCGTATCCATCTTATCGCGCGGCGGACAGACCACCGTGCACCAGTCGCAGCCGAAGAGCCAGTCTTCGATCATATCGCCTTCTTTTCGGGTCAATTCACTGCGCTTTTCGATGTTGAGGTAGCTAATGCAAAGCCGCGCATCGATCGGCTTGCCAAACTGGATCGCGCCGGTCGGGCATTTTTTGATGCAGGCCAGGCAGTCCTCGCACCCAAACGGCATCTTGGGCTCAAGAATTACCTCCGGCAGCTCGGCATCCACAAACAGGCATCCGATAAAGACGCGGACATTCGTCCGGCCGGGCACGCGCAGCAGATCGTTCCCCCCCACAATACCCAAGCCCCCCACCGTGGCGAACACCCGTTCATACACCGCTTTCGTATCCACCGCCGCCTCCGCCTGAATACCTTCGCCCAACACCGTTTTCAGCTCCGCCAGCATGCGCTGCCCGCGGGTGTGATAGTCGATCTCTTTCGCATAGGCCGAAATATAGCCCAGCAAGGCGTCATCGGCCGGGGCCGGAAACGGATGCGTCGCGGCCGGATCGCCCCAATCGTTCGTAAAGGTCAGCACAATGGCCGATTTGGCAAACGGAAAGGTTTTTTCCGGGTCGGATTTCTCGGCATACATGCGTTCGAGATAGTCCATTTCGCCATGCAGCCCCGCCTTCAGCCATTCGGCCACCCGGACATTGTTTTCCGCAATCCGTTGCTGCAACACCGGATTATCCATCCGGATACACGCGGCCGAATGCGCCCCGATCCGGTGCGCTGTTTTGCTCAGCCATTCATTAAAGTGGTCTACATTCATTTTGTGCCCGCCGCCAAAAGAAAAGCAAAGGTACTCAACATGGACGCCGGATTGAAGATCATATTTGTTTTCGTGAACGGGCGCGGCATCGGCACCGAGGTCACCCCGGTCCCCCTTCGCCTTTACGATGCCTGATTAGAACGGTATATTCCCCGGATGAATCAGGAATCAACCAAGCGTCCGGACTGGGACGAATATTTCATGGATATCGCGCATGTGGTCTCCAAACGGGGCAACTGCAGCCGGCGCAAGGTGGCGGCGGTGATTGTGAGCGATCGGCGGATCATTTCCACCGGCTACAACGGCACGCCGCGCGGGATCGACAACTGCTGCGACGGGGGGTGCCCGCGGTGCGCCAGCGACGCGCCGTCGGGTTCCAGCCTTGGCGAGTGCATCTGCGCGCATGCCGAGGAAAACGCCATCGTGCAGGCGGCCTATCACGGCATTTCCGTCAAAAACAGCATGCTCTACTGCATTTTGAGCCCCTGCCTGATGTGCACCAAAATGATTATCAACGGCGGCATCAAGGAAGTGGTCTATGAAAAGGAATACCACTTTACCGAGCAGTCCCGCGACCTGCTTTCGGCGGTGGGAGTGATTTGTCGGCAGTTCAAACGAAAATAGAAAGGCCCCGCGTGAAGAGTCTGGGTTCCAGCCTGTTGATTGCCTTTGCAGTCAGCACGGTGCAAGCCGCCGACTTTTCCAGCCACTTCATTCCCGGCGAAACGTTGGAATACAAGATTTCCTGGATGGGCCTTCCGTTGGCTTGGACGAGAATCAGCACCGAAGCGTACATGCAGGACGACCGCGAGCTAGTCCGCGTCCGGATGGTTTCCCGCACCTACAAAGCCTATAAACACATCTACAAGATAAACGATGTCATCGAAGTCATCATCGACCCAACCACCGCCCTTCCGTTGCGGGCCGACGTGCAAATCAACGAAGGGAAGCGCAGCAAGAGCCACCTCACCACCTTCTACCACGACCAACAGATGGCGATTTTCCAGGACCGCATCACCAAGGAGATCCGGGAAATCCCCATCGAACCCCCTATGCGGGACATCCTGAGTTTCACCTATTCCGTCCGCAACCAACCCCTGGAAGAGCTGGCGGCCAAGGAGTATCGGATCCTGGTGGATGGGAAAATTTATGACCTCGGCATGAAGCTTCACGAGGACAGCGAGATCGCCCTGCCGGCCTACGGAAAGGTTTCCTGCACCGAAGTAGAACCCATTGCCCGCTTCGATGGCCCGTTCCTGCGGCAAGGGAAAATCCGATTTTGGGTTTCAAAGCAAAAGCGCCCTATGGTTACATGCATCCACGCCAAGATTCCCATCGGAATGATCCGCGCCAAACTGGACAAGGTCTCGGGGCCGATCGACGATTTTTGGGCCAAGCCAAAGGAATGACATGAAGATTACCGTTGAAAGAGCAAAGGACATTTTGCGGGGTGCCGCCGCCAAGCGCATCCTGGTCGTGGGCGACTTAATGATGGACCGCTTTGTCTATGGCTCCGTATCGCGCATCTCACCGGAAGCGCCCGTGCCGGTGGTCAAGGTCACCCACGAAAAAGCCATGCCCGGCGGCGCCTGCAACGTCGCTTCGAACCTGCTGGCCCTGGGCGGGAAAGCCGCCATGGCCGGCATCGTCGGCCGGGATGCGGTCGGGAGTGAACTCAAAAAGACCCTGTCCAGTTCGGGGGTCTCGCTTTCCGCCATCGTGGAAAACAAGATCCACCCCACCTGCGTAAAAACCCGGATTGTGGCCGAGCGCCAGCAAGTGGTCCGGGTCGATCGCGAAGAATACCTGCAGATATCCGAAAAAGAGATGGATCGCTTCTGTAGCCTGATTAAAAAGGAAGTGGCCCAGGCCGATGGGGTGATCATCGAAGACTACGGCAAAGGCACCGTGCAGCAAGCGGTCGTCGATACCGTCCTAAAGGCGGCAGACGCGGCCGGCCTTCCCGTCGGCTATGATCCCAAGGACGACCACATCCTGGAAATGGAAGGCGTAACGGTCGTTACCCCCAACCGCAAGGAAGCCTTCGGCTCGGCCGGCATCAGCGAAGGCGAACCGCTCGACAATCCGCTGGAGGATCTCGCCCTGCTCGAAGTCGGCCGCATTCTTGAAGACAAATGGAAGGCCCGGCACACGCTCGTTACCCTCGGACCGCAAGGCATGTTGCTCTGGAACGAAGGCGCCGACCCGCAGCACATCCCCACCCGCGCTCGCGAAGTGTTCGATGTCAGCGGCGCCGGCGATACCGTGATTGCCACCTATGTTCTCGCGCTGGCCTGCGGCGCCAGCTTCCTCGAAGCCGCCGAACTCTCCAACTTTGCGGCGGGCGTCGTCGTCGGCAAACTCGGCACCGCCACCTGCACGCAACAGGAACTGATCGACTACATGACCACCCACGCGGAGGCACTCTAGTGGGCGGCATTGCCGGCGTCATTCCCGCGCGCTGGGGATCGACCCGCTTCCCGGGCAAAAGCCTCGCGCTGATTTCCGGCAAGCCGATGATCCAATGGGTGGTCGAACGCGTGAAGCTAGCCCGCAAACTCGACACGGTGATCGTCGCGACCGACGACCCGCGCATTGCCGACTGCGTCCAGGCGCTGGCCCTGCCGGAGGTGCAGATTGCCATGACGCGGGCCGACCACCCCACCGGAACCGACCGCATTGCCGAAGCCGTCGCATCCATGGACCTCGATGCGGTGATCAATGTGCAAGGCGATGAACCGCTGATCGACCCCGAGTTGATCGACGAGCTGGCCGATGTGATTTCCACCGGCGTATGGGATATGGCCACCGCCGCCGCCCCCATCGACGACGCCGGCCAGATCAACGACCCGTCCGTGGTAAAGGCCCTGTTCAACCGCCACGGGCAGGCGCTTTATTTTTCCCGCGCCGCCATTCCGCACATTCGCGAGCCCGCAGACACTTCGACGGCGGGCGTATATTGGCGGCATATCGGCATCTACGCCTACCGCCGCGACTATCTGCTCAAGCTCGTCAACGAACCGCCGTGTGACCTCGAAAATCTGGAAAAACTCGAACAACTGCGCGCGCTCGACATGGGCTGCCGCATGAAGGTCATCAAAACGCAGGACTTCGGCATCGGCGTCGACACCCCGGCCGATGTCGCCAAAGCAGAGGCCTTGCTCGCACAGCTTAAATAATCCACAACTTTCAGCGGTTAGAAGGATTTCCAATCTGAGGAATCCGTGTAATCTATCGATTTACAAAAGGAAGAATCTCATGACAAAAACGATTAATGTTAACGGTGTAAAATTTGGCGGAAAAAACCCGCTGGCGATGA
>Ga0208879_1000445_pt1 | contig 42806 bp, 31 predicted proteins | sample Knorr_S15_td_Bot_FD_185605 | JGI IMG/M metagenome (GOLD analysis project Ga0208879, IMG submission 185605) | Marine microbial communities from Southern Atlantic Ocean transect - Knorr_S15_td_Bottom_ad_5009_LV_A (SPAdes) (version 2) | ecosystem: Environmental > Aquatic > Marine > Oceanic | place... | reverse complement strand
TCCTCCGACACGATCACGCCGTTGCTGCTGCGGTATAACCGGCCACCGGCGATGTACACCGGCTCCGGCTTGGGCTGGCCTTCCTCGGCTTCTCCGTCGAATTCGCCGACCAACTGCTTGAGCACCTCGGCGATTTGTTTCTCGCTGAGCGGTTTCCAGTCGTTGACGCGTTCCACGTTTTTCTGCTCCAAGCCAAGCGCGTCCGGGGCGAGTTCCTTGACGAGATCGGGCGGGATGGCAGAGACCTTCCCCTTGGCCAAGGTGCCCCAGTAAGCCGGCCAAAACAGGTTGTGCGGCGCGATTTTTCCGTTGTCCATTCGCGCGAAAACCGGCGTGAGCACGTGCGGCAGTTTTTTGTTTATCGCGTGCCGACCGTGCAGGCCAAGCTTGTGAATTCGTGATGTGCGGACGCGGCCGGTCTTGTCTTTCGGGAACGAACCGGAATGGCAGGAGGTGCAGGAAAGTTTCTCGAAATGTATCGGCGGCAGACCCTTGTGCGCGGGGATGGGTGCGCCGAGGTGGCCACCAAGCCGGGCGGCGGGATCGGCGGCGGCGGCGTCTCCAAGATGGCAACCTTGGCAGGAAAGCGCGGCGACGTTCGTGGGCTCGTAAGCTTTTGCGTAAGCCGCGTCGCTGCCGAGATCACTCAACGACTCGATGTCGCCCCGGGTAATCATGTGATCGACGCCGTTGCGATGGCAATCGGCGCACGTCATCCCGGAGGCGAGGTGAATGTCCTCGTTATGGGTCCATTCCGATTTGCCGGGCGTGTCCATGTCCTGCGTGGAGTGGCAGAAATAACATCGGCTGGCCGGCGGCTTGCGCACGATGTCGAGGAACACCTTGTTGTTGGCGTCGAAGCGGCTCTTGTCGTAGGTGGTCCTGATTTTGTACTCGGTCTCGGGATCGTAAAACTCGTCCAGCTCGGAGGCGTTCCCCTTCACGGTGGCCAAGCCGCTGGCGACGGTGGCTGCCCAGCGATAATTCTGGCGGGCAGCCTGCAGCGCGGCACCGCTTTGGTCCTGCCGCGAATCGGCGTGGTGACAGGCGAGGCAGTTGATCTCGTACTGGCCGGAGATGGGCCAGCGCAGAAACTCCTCCGGGTCGGCGTCCTCGTCGTCATCGGCCGGCGGCATCTCGCCGTAGTTGCCCCCGGGATAATGGCTGCTGAAACGCTTCAAAAATTTCCAAGGCGAGATAGCCAAATCGCTCGGACTGTACGTGCCTTTCCACGCGCGGTTGGACATGGGGATCTGGCTTCGGGAGCCGGAGTCGGTCAAGACCCACGGCTCACCGACCCGACCGGCGAGCGAGTTGGTGCTGCCGGAGTGAAAATGCCACCCGGCCGCGATCTCGTCGTAGTTGTGGCATTCGCCGCACGTCTTGAGCATCGAGACCGGCCGGGGTTGCTTGTCGGTGGCCTTGATCGCGATGCCTTTTTCGTCGTACAGCGAAATCAGGTGAGTGATGGCTGCAAGGCTGCCGTCGTGGCCGTCGCCCAAGCCCTTCCCCTTCTCCGCCGAGTTGGCAGACACCACTCCCCCGGCCAATAGCACCAGAAAACACAGCGGCCGGATGGAACGAATCTTCAAGGGGAATGCCTCGGTTGAATGATGATTAATCCGGCGATTTACCAGTGTACCGAATTTCATTATAATTTTTAGCTTCCTCCCTCTCCCCGACCCTCTCCCGCTGGGAGAGGGAGCTTGGGGAGCACACGCGCCTCGCGTGTGGATTTCGGCGCCTCGCCGGAATCGTTCGAGCCAGTAACAGTAATCCAACCACGCCTTGGGCGGGGCGCCCAAGGCAGCACGCGGGGGCGCGTGCGCTCCCCCTTCCCTTCTCCCTCAGGGAGAAGGTGGCCGAAGGCCGGATGAGGGTGAACCATCGGATGGTTTTTTTATCGTTCACTATTTTATCGGTGATAGAACGAGTATGCCTCGTACTGGAGATGTTGACGGGCGTTCTCCCTCTCCCCGACCCTCTCCCGCTGGGAGAGGGAGCTTGGCCAAGCGCACTCGCGCTCGATTCCTTCTCCCTCAGGGAGAAGGTGGTCGGAGGCCGGATGAGGGTGAGCCATCGGATGTTATTGTGTTAAGCCTGCTGATTGATCGCCGGATTAATAGTGCGCTGCCCGAGCGGCTCTCAGACGTGGAAGTCTTCCGGCTTCAAGTCGATCCTTTTGCCGGCGGCGATGGCCTCGTTGACTTTCAGCACCATCACTGCGGTCTCGTAGCCGATCTCGCCCGGGCAGTTCAGTTTCTGGTTGCCTCGTACAGCCTCGAAAAAGTTCACCAGATGCGGTTGATGAAACGGTACTTTCATCGTGATGGGCATGCCGTAAAGGGCCGGCTTCGGCGACTCGCGCACATCGACCGCTTCCTCGTCCTCTGCTGCTTCCTTGGCTGGCCCGCGGCTTTCGACCATGTTGATCATGCCCTTTTGAATCCACGGATCCCACTTGGCTTCCTCGACCCAGTTTTCCCTGTAAATCTCGCCGCGACCGGAGGCCTCCGAAATCAGGAGCGTGCCTTCATCCCCCATGAATAACTCGTAGTAGCCGTTGCTGCTGTTGGTGGTCAGTGTCTCGTAGGTGGCGCGGACGACACCCTTCTTCGTGGCGAACTCGAAGATGGCGACGGCGTTGTCGTACCATTCGTGTTCCTTCCAGTAATCGACGCCGCCGCTGGCCATGACCGAAGTCGGGAGGGCGTTGTCGAGGAACCAGCTGTACACGTCGATCTGGTGGGAACCGAGATCGACGATCGGGCCGCCACCGAGTCCCTTGTACCAGCGCCAGTTCCGAAACTGCGGCATGTCCTTGAAGCCAAATTTCTTCAATGTCTCCACTGGGATGTCGGTGCCCTTGGGCCAGCCCAAGTCTTCGCATGCGGCGCGGCTCCGATGCCATTGGCCGGAAATGTTGGTGACGCGATTGAGGAGGTTGGCCTCTTTGAAAAGTTTTTCGTAACAATAAATATAGCGAGGATTGCTGCGGCGTTGGTGGCCGATCTGCAGAAGCTTCCCGGCTTTGCGCCCCGCCAGCACCATCTTCTTGGCGTCGTCCAAGTTGTTGGACATCTCCTTCTCGCAATAAACGTGAAGCCCCTTTTCAAAACAGGCGATGGTGTGCTCCGCGTGCCAAAAATCCGGGGTGGCCACCAGCACGGCGTCGAGGTCTGTCTCCTTTTCGAGCATCTCCTTGTAGTCGACGTAGGCCGTGCCCTTGTGGCCGTATCGCTTGTAGGCGTTGAGCGTGCGGGAGACGCGGCGCTGGTTGCCTTTCTCCCAAATATCGCAGACGGCGCGGAACTTGATGCCGGAATTTCTGCCCAGTTTAAGGGTCGCATTCATCAACGCCTGCCCCTGGGCACCGGCACCCAGCAGGGCGACGTTGATGTTTTTTTTCTCATCTTGCGCTTGGCCAAGCGTTTGGCTTGCCAGCATCATGCCCGCACCGGCTGCTGCCGATGAGCGCATGAATTTCCGTCTGTCTATCTCGTTGCTCATGTTGTTGTTTTGATTAAAAAGTTAGTTTGCCAAATCGACCCCCTGCCACAGTCCAAAACAGACAGCCTCTCGGCGTTGAAGTTTTGCACTGTCCACGTGAGGGAGGATTATCGCCGCAGTTTGGGGGTTCGCCAAGCAATAATCTGAAATTTCGTCCGGTTGCAGCACCATGAAGGCGGTCGACAACGCATCCGCTGCCACGGCATCGGGAGCCATCGACCAAGCCGCCAACCGGGCTTCGACCGGCCCGGTCTCGGCGTCCCGAGGGTCGATGATGTGTTGGCCCAACTGCCTGCCCGAGCCGCTGATCGCGCCTTCGGTCAGTTCAAACTTGGCCAAGGTTTCGCTCGGCTTGGCTGGATTCCGAAGCTTCATGGGCCAACCGCTCATCCCCTCCGGCACCGACACCGACAGCACCGAACTCGCCCCCGCCAAGACCAGCGCTTGGCCAAGGCTCCATTCGCGGAGGATTTCGGCCATCTTCTCGGCGGCGAACCCCTTGCCGATGCCGCCCAAGTCGAACTGCACGCCCTCCGTCAACACCTCCGCGCTGTACGACTCGGCATCCAGCTGCAAGTGACCCAAGCCGGTGAGTTGCCGGGCATGCGCCACTTCCTCGTCGCTTGGCTGGCGCACGGTTTTGTCCTCGTTGAGCCAGCACTCGTACAGCGCCCCGATGCTGATGTCGAACGCGCCGCCCGTCTGCTCGAACATCTCCCGGGCGCGGGTCAGGCACTCAAAAACATCCAGCCCCACGTCCACCGTTTCGCCGATGGCCGCGCTGTTCAACCGGGCGATGTCGCTGTTCTCGATGAACCGGCTCATCTCAAGCTCGAGCCGGTCCACCTCCGCAAAAGCCGCCTGCGCCCCTTGTCGGGCATAAGTCTCGTCCTCCTCCACGATGTATAACTCGAACACCGTGGCCATCGCCTCATGCAGGAAGTGGTGAGCGTCCGCAATGGAACGCGCCCCCACATCAACCACCCGATCACCCTGTGGCTTCAACGGCATATTAATGTGTCTCCGCCTTGGCGCGCTCGAACTGATCCCAAAGGGACTTGGCCACAAACCCACGAATCTCCACCTCCGGCCGCAACTCCATATAGGGCACTCGGCCGTCGTCGTAAAACAGGTGCATGTACAGTTCCTTCTGGCCGGGCGGCGGCAGCTCGTACAGCTTCCTCATGAGCGCTTCCTCCAATGGAGGTTGTATCAAGATGATCGGGGCAGACTTGGCCTCATCCGCCACCTCGCTGCCGTACTCCACCCGATAGCCGCGCAGATACCAAGGCAACGGCCAATAGTCATCGAGCGGACAAAAGATTTGGATCGGCGTATCCCGTCCATCCTCATGCGCCTGCGCCATCTCCTTCACGCGATCGGCAATATCGAAAACATCCGCCCCAGTCTGGGCGTACACGTACGGGTTGCGACTGTCGGCGTTATACTCGTAGTTGGCGGCATTTGACTGCCGCACCAAATGCCAAGTGCCAACAAGCAGCAACCCGCCCAGCGCGAACCTGACAAACTTAGATTTCAACTGGAACAAACCAGCCACCCCCACCCCGGCCAGCAGGATGATCCCGTGATAAAAACTCAACAGACACCACGGCGTCTTGTACGGGATCAACGAGTAAATAACGGTCATCAACACCGTGTAAAGAGCGACAAAACGAAGCAGCCCGGCGTTGGCCCGACCCACCGACCCCTTGACCACAAACCCCAGCCCAACCAACGCCAGCAGCAGGATTAGCAACTCACTGAAAACCGGCCCGTCGGCATACTGGTACCAGCCCAACAGCCCAAGGTAGTAATGCCACTCATGCTCGTGCAGCCCGGTCTGCCCCGCCCGGTCGAGATACGTCGTGTATGTGAGGACAGAATCCGCCACCCCGCTGGCGTTGCTGAAAAACGAGGAAAAAAACGTCACCGAGACCGCCGTCGCCGCCAGCAGCATCACGGCGCAATGCGCCGGCCTGACCCGCTTGATGTCGTTGACCCACTGCCCAACCCGCCACCGGGCACACAGCATCAACAACAGCGCGGCGCCCATCGAGCCAAGCGCGATGATAAACGTCTCCTTGGTGGCGTGCATCAACCCAAGACACCCCCCCGCCAGCAAGGCCCAAAACGTACCGGGGCGTTTCAGGTAGCGGTAACCGCAGACGATCACCCCGGCGGTGAAACAAACCAGCAGCATCTCGTGAATGAAGTAGCGGCTGTAAAAAACCATGGCTGGCGACACGGCCATGAACAGCGCGGCAAAGACCGCCGCCACCCGCCCCAAGCCATCCCCGATCGGCAGCAGAAACAAAATGATCAGCGTCCCAAAAACGACCGGCACAACCCGCAGCATCGGTTCCCGCAACTCGACAAAACTTCCGGCACCACCAAGCCAAGCCGGAATGAGCGTCAGGTAATTGAGCGTCGGGCCGTGGTACTCGTGCGGATCGTACTCGTAACCCCTGCCCTCGATCGTTTCTCCGAGTTTGACCGCATTGACCGCCTCGTCGCCGTGCATGGGACGCTCCGCCAAGCCCGGCAGCCGTACGGCCGCCGCCGCCACCGCGATGAGCAGAATGAGAACGATGAATATGGGGCGACTCATTGGATAATTTGTCCGGCGACCAAACAGTGGCTTTCACGAAAAATGACGCCAATGTGTCGCGGGAGCGTCTTGGATTGCGGCCGTCCCTACCGCTTTCGGGAGCGTTCCAAAGCGGTGCGGAGAACCGCACTCCATGACGCTGCCGCGCTTGGCCAAGCCCCCTCTCACAGCGAGAACGCGACCGGCTTACTTGCCGTACACTTCCACCTCGATGTAGTGGTTCAGGTCGCTCGCGTTGTTGCCGCCGCTGTAAAGGCGCACATAACGGCCGCGGACACCCTTCGTGTCGAGCAGTCGTCCCTCGGAAGTCTCGACGTAATGGTTGTCCTTGCCGACACCTTGCTCGGCGGAGTTGTCGTGGTCGTTGTTGTAAATCGTGGTCGGATTCTTGAACTCCGGGTCATTCGAGACCTGCACGATGACATCAAAATAAACCCGGGCCTGCTTGTGGTAATGCCAGAACAGCATCGCGTAAATGTCGTGCTCGGCCTCGAGGTCGATGGTGATCTGCTGCGTGAACGGGCCAAGCTCCACGTAGCTGCCGTCCGCCGCCTCCCGGTCACCGTCGGTGATCATTTTCAGCTCGCCCATGATCGGCTCTTCGTCGCTCCCGCTGATCTTTTTGCCCAGCGCAAGGTTCTTCACGCCCTTCGGCGCGAAAAACGGCGGACGCGGTTTGCCGAGCGGCTTCTCAAGCTGCTTCACTCCCTTGATGTTTTGCGGCGTGCCGACAAACATCGGCTTGGGCAGTTTTAGCGGCAGCGCCGCCATGCCCGCCGGGAGCTTGACTCCGGACTCTCCCGCCGCCGTTGCAGCCGAAGCCACACCCAGCAGGAGAAACAACACCAACACGCAGCAAACCTGCGCCTTCGACTTCAAATCAGTTTTTACCATTTTTGGTTTTTTTGTGAACACAACCCCGCAAACAGATACGCGGCTCGGGGCATTTTCATTCAGTAATTGCTCCGGTGTCAAGCTCCGAGCGGCGGAAGAGCTTGGCCATGTCTTCCGCGCCGAGCTGAACGGCCCAGTCCAGCGGGGTTTGGCCGTCCCCGGCTTTCGCGTTCACCGCCGCTCCGTTGGCGAGTAGCAATTTGGCTATCTCGCTGTGCCCCCAATAAACTGTTGAGTGCAACGGCGTCCACCCCCTGTGATCCGCCGCGTTCACATCGGCCTTGGCGTCGATGAGCAGCTCGGCGATCTCCCCGTGCCCGTGGAACGCCGCCTGGTGCAGCGCGGTCAACCCGGTGATTCCGCCCCGGGCGCTCGCATCCGTCCCGGCGGCCAAGTGCTGCCGGACGACCTCTACCCGTCCCAGCTCGGCGGCATCCCAAATCGCAAGCGATGGCGGCGGTGGCATGGTGGCACAACCGGCGAGCCAAGCGGCGGCGAGCAGTGTTGGGGGAATCAGTTTCACAATATTTTGACCCGCTTGGCCAAGCGCTTGGCGGCGGTCATTCGGCGTGGCAGCACGACTTGCCGTGCTTGGCCAAGCGCCAGTAGTTATACGGCCAAGGCGCGAGAAAACCGGCCAGCCACATCAGCGGCAACACCCACAGCGTCAGGCGCGCGCCGCCGGCCAAAAAGTAATCCACCACGTTCATCGCCGCCTCCATGCCCAGCATGCTGATCATGCTCATCCCCAGCGCGGTGCGGAGCGCCTTGGCCAAGCCCAACTGCTTAAACAGCAAAATCGTTTCCAGCAAAACGCTCGTGCTGATGCCCGCCGTCATGGCCAGCGCCATCACCAGCATCGGCCGACTTGCGGCCACCTCCGGCGCGCCAAACTGGAAACCGGCGATCACCCCCATGTCGCCGATACTGCAGCCGACCAGACACCAAAACGTATTGACTGCCGAGCGACGCCATAGCTGCCCATCTGTCCACTTCATGATTAACTGACAGCGGCAAGGCGTGCGCCATCGTCCCCCGCCGACTGGGCGATGACCTCCTCGATCCAGCCGGGCAAACGGTCGATGGTTTCATCGAGCAACACCGTGCATTCCTTGTCCGACAAGCCGCAGCTGTCTTGGACGCCGTTGACAAACCCGCTCCAGAGTTGTCTGCCGAATTGCAGCAAGCCCTCCCGCACCGGCACCGAGTGGATCGACAAAAACATACCGAACACAATCGGGTTCCAGCCCCTCGCCTCGCCGGCCAAAACGCATTTGCGGAAGCGCTGCATCATGCGCTGATCGTACATCGGCTTGAGCAGGCGCAGATGCTCCCGGCCAGCCATCAAGCTCGCCCGGGCAAACGGCATCAGCGAGCCGTTAGCCGACAACTCGGCGTCCAGTTCCAGCAACTCCCGAAACTGTCCACGGTTGGCAAACCAATACGCCGACTGCACCGCCGGCAACTCGATCGGCCGCAGGATGTCCCGCTCGTAACGTTCAAGAAATAATCGCAGCCCGCGCAGGTCGCTCACCGTCTCGATGTCGAACGGCTGCGGGTTTGTCTCGTTGTTGGATGGCGTGTCGCTCATCAGTGCAACCACGCTACGACGAAGCGTTCCGGCGTCGCGAGAGAAAAAGTTTTGGCCACCAAACGCTTTGTGCTTGCCTTCGGCGCTCCCCCCTCGCGCCGCCGTGGTCAATTGGATAGTCTCCCGACAGTCATGCGGGCAGTCATTCAGCGGGCGAGCGAAGCCTCCGTCACCATCGGTGGCCAAGTGCGCGGCAAAATTGGCCTTGGCTTCGTCGTGCTGCTTGGCATCGAGGACGCCGACACCGCCGCCGACATCAAGTGGCTCTGCGGCAAGATCGCCCGGCTGCGCGTCTTCAACGACGACGACGGACTGATGAACCGCTCCCTCGCCGATGTCGGCGGCGGCGTGCTGGTCATCAGCCAGTTCACCCTTCACGCCAGCACAAAAAAAGGCAACCGCCCCTCCTTCACCCGCGCCGCCAAGCCGGAGGTCGCCATCCCGTTGTACGAGCAGTTCATCGCCACGCTGGAACGTGAGCTTGGCCAAGCGGTGCAGTCCGGCGAGTTCGGCGCGGACATGAAAGTCGCCCTCATCAACGACGGCCCCGTCACCCTCACCATCGACACCAAAAACCGTGAGTAGCTATCTCACCACGAAGGACACGAAGATTTCTAATCCCTCCCTCTTCGTGTCCTTCGTGTTCTTCGTGGTAAAAAATTTCTCAGTCTTGCTCGACAACATTTTCAGGGGCGCTTGGCCAAGCGCGGGCTTTTCTCTTTGAGTGACAGGCTGTAGCTTCCCGGCTCGTTCGATTCTCATGAAAACTCTTGCGACTTCGATTGTGGCGCTGGCGTTGGTTGCCGGTGCGTTCGCTCAAGGCACGGAACGGCCGCTTTGGCCAAGCGGCGCGCCCGGTGCCAAGGGCGACTCGCCCCGCGACATCCCGACGCTCACGCCGTTCCTCGCTCCGGCCGGCAACAACTCCGGCTCAGCGATTGTCATCTGCCCCGGCGGCGGCTACGGCGGACTGGCCGCGCACGAGGGCGCGACTTACGCGCAGTTCCTGCAACAGCACGGCGTCAGCGGGTTCGTGCTCAAGTACCGGCTTGGCTCGGCCGGTTACCGGCATCCGATCATGCTCGGCGACGCGGCGCGCGCGCTGCGAACCGTCCGCGCCAACGCGAAGCGGTGGAAGATCGACCCGGACAAGATCGGCATCATGGGCTCGTCCGCCGGAGGGCACTTGGCCTCGACGCTGTTGACGCACTTCGACGGCGGCGACCCGCAGGCCAGCGACCCGATCGACCGCGTCAGTTCGCGGCCAAGCTTGGGTGTCCTTTGTTATCCGGTGATCTCGATGGGCGAGTTCACGCACAGCGGATCGAAGCGCAATCTGCTCGGCGACAAACCGGCGGCGGAGCTACTCAAGCTGCTCTCGAACGAACTGCAGGTCACGGCCGACACGCCGCCGACGTTCCTGTGGCACACGGCCGAGGACAAGGGGGTGCCGGTGGAGAACAGCCTGCAATTTGCCGCCGCGCTGCGCAAAGCCGGTGTGCCGTTCGCGCTGCACGTTTACCAAAAAGGCCGCCACGGGCTTGGCCTCGCCGACAAGCCGCCGTTCAAAAACACCCATCCGTGGGCCGACGATCTGGTTTTCTGGCTGAAGGCGCAGGGGTTCATCGCCGAGTAATCGGCGCTTGGCCAAGCCCTTGGCTTTGCTGTACGCTCCCCGCCCCTGAAAATGGATTTAAGCAACGACGAAATCAGACGCTACTCCCGCCACCTCATCCTCCCGGAAGTCGGGATGGCCGGCCAAAAGAAACTCAAGGGCGCGAGCGTGCTGTGCATCGGCACCGGCGGGCTGGGGTCGCCGATCAGCATGTACCTCGCCGCCGCCGGTATCGGCCGGATCGGCTTGGTGGACTTCGACGTGGTGGACTTCTCGAATCTGCAACGGCAGATCGCCCACGGCACGGACGACGTCGACCGCTCGAAAGTCGAGTCCGCCACGGAGACGATTAAAAATATCAATCCGAACGTGATCGTGGACAAACACGAGGTGGTGTTCACCAGCGAGAACGCGATGGCCCTCGTCGCCGACTACGACATCGTGGTCGATGGCACCGACAACTTCCCGACGCGCTACCTCACCAACGACGCCTGCGTGCTGCTCGGCAAGCCCAACGTGTACGGATCGATCTTCCGGTTCGACGGACAGGCGAGCGTGTTCGCGCCGAGCCTCGGCGGCCCGTGTTATCGCTGCCTCTACCCCGAGCCGCCGCCGCCGGGCATGGTGCCCAGCTGCGCCGAGGGCGGTGTGCTGGGCGTGCTGCCCGGCATCGTCGGCTGCATCCAAGCCACGGAGATCATCAAGCTCGCGCTTGGCCAAGGCGACTCGCTCGTCGGCCGGCTGCTGATTTTCAACGCGCTCGAGATGAAGTTCCGCGAGGTCAAGCTGCGCCGCGATCCGAAGTGTCCGTTGTGCGGCGACAACCCGACGGTCAAGGAGCTGATCGACTACAACCAATTCTGCGGCATCCCGGATCAACCGGAGGAGCCGGGGGAAAACCCGGACGAGGTTGACGTGCAGGAAATGAAGCGCGCGCTCGACAACCCGGACCTCGGCATCGCCGTCGTCGACGTGCGCGAGCCGGACGAGTTCGAGATCGCGAAGGTCGAGGGCACGACACTCCTGCCGCTGAGCCAGATCGAGCAGCGGTTCACCGAACTGGACGCCAACCAGACGATTTACCTGCACTGCAAAGCCGGGGTGCGCTCGCTCAAGGTGCTAGGATTCCTGCGCGAACAAGGCTTCAAATATCTGAAGAGCGTCAAGGGCGGCATCACCGCCTGGTCCGAGGAAATCGACCCGAACATCCCGAAATATTAAGCCTTGGCCAAGCGGGTGTGCGGTTCTCGGTTCCTTGTTTCCCGATCCTGTTCATCCTGTCCATCCCTGTTCATTTCCCGATGGGAGAGGAAGCTTGGGCCAGCTTATCTTCGCGGATGATGTATGACTCAAACGTAGCCCGGTGGCTCGGCGGGATGAGCGCCTTGAACACCGCCTCGGGTGCGTCGTAATCCCGCTCCAGCACCTGCCCCACCTCGTGCAGTTGGGCGATCACTTCCGGCTTCGAATGCGGAATGCTCAACACCAGCATCTCGCGCACCGGTCGCAGTTGCTTGCCCAGTTCAGCCATGAACGCCTCGAAGCCTTCGCCGGTCTTGGCCGAGACAACGATGGAGTTCGGGTATTGCCCCGTGAAGCGCTTGGCCAAGCCGGGAGCGGTCACGCGGTCGATCTTGTTGAAGACCATCAGCGTCGGCTTGTCGGCCACGCCCAAATCGTCAAGCACGACGTTCACCGCCTCGATTTGTTCCTCCGCCTGGGGCGAACTGATGTCCACGACGTGCAGCAGCAAGTCCGCCTCGATCACTTCTTCGAGCGTCGCCTTGAATGCGACGACCAAGTCGTGCGGCAACTTGCGGATGAATCCCACCGTGTCGGAGAGCAGCACGTTTTGATTCGTCGGCAGGCACAACCGCCGCGTCGTCGGGTCGAGTGTCGCGAACAGCTTGTCCTCGGCGAGCGCCGAGGCGCCGGTGATGGCGTTAAACAGCGTGGACTTTCCGGCGTTCGTGTAGCCGACCAGCGAGCCAAGCGGCCACTGGTTGCGCTTGCGGCCGGTGCGCTGGACGCTGCGTTGGCGCAGCACTAATTCGAGGTCGCCCTGAATCTTGTCGATGCGCTCTCGCACCTTCCGGCGATCGACCTCGAGCTGGCTTTCACCATCGCCGCCGCGCATGCCGATGCCGCCTTTCTGCCGCGACAAATGCGTCCAAAACCGCGTCAGCCTCGGCAGCAGATGGTTCAACTGCGCCAACTCCACCTGCAGCTTGCCTTCGCGCGTGCGAGCGCGCTGGGAAAAAATATCGAGAATCAGCGCCGTGCGATCGAGTATTTTGCACTCGAAAATCTTCTCAAGGTTGCGGCCCTGCGCCGGGCTGAGTTCCTCGTCGAACACCACCGTGTCCACCCCCTCATCCTTGCATTCCTCGGCGAACTCCCGCGCCTTGCCGGGGCCGATGAACGTCGCGGCATTGAACCTGTCGAGCCGCTGCGTGCCGCGTCCGGCGACCTTTCCGCCCGCCGTGCCGACCAGTTCCTCAAGCTCGTCGAGCGACTCATCGATGCACCACGAATCCTGGCCCTTGAGCTGCACGCCGACGATGAAGACCCGCTCGGTCTCACGATTGATGATATCGACCAGCCCCTTCACAATTTATTGACCCGTCGATTTGTTGGTGACCCGTTTGTCATGATAATTTTCAGCGCCCTCCCGCAGGAAGAGGGAGCTTGGCCAAGCGCGGCAGCGTCGTGGAGTGCGGTTCTCTGCACCGCTTTTTTTGGAAGTTTTCAGTTTCAAGTTTTCAGTTTTCAGTTCTTCAAAACCGTGTCCATCCTGTCCAAGCATGTTTCCTTTTTTACAGCCCCCAATTCGGCCCCGGAAAGCGGCAGGGACGGCCGCACTCCAAGACGCTCCCGCGACACACCACGCCGCTTGGCCAAGCGCGTGTTTTTTATCCGCGAATGGACGCGAAGAAACGCGAACGATGCGGAACATTCCTTCTCCCTCAGGGAGAAGGTAGCCGAAGGCCGGATGAGGGTGAAGCGCCGGATGTTTTTTGCAGGGGGTCACTGTCTGGTTGTCGGTTGACTACCTTGCCGCCAACTGGATCACACGGATGACGTCGCCCGACCGGAGCTTCGCGCCGCCCAGCTTGGCCAACTGCTTCCACGCGATCCGGAGAATCTGCTCCGGCCGGATGATCTCGAAAATCTTGAGGCGCGGATCGAGCTTCGCCGCTGCCAACGCGACGTTCAAGCTCATGCCATCGACGAACGGGATGGAGGAAACCAGCCCGGTGGCGGCATCGACAAACGTCACCGCGCCGGCCTTGGCCAAGTCGAGCAATGCCCGGCCGGAAGCTTTGCCGACGGAAACCGCCACTTGGCCGCCCGCCTTGATCGTGGCCACGGCGATCGTGCTGGTGGCTTTTCCGGCAACCTTCACCGTGCCGGTGGCGAGCGACGTCACGCCCTTGACCGTTTTTTTGACGATCGTACCGCAACCCGATGCCAACACCGCGCAAACCAACAGGCTGGCGGCGGGCAACAGTCGGCCTCCCTGGCCAAGCGGCATTCGTAACATCACTCGGCGCAACATAGCACGAACGACTGGCGCGTCAAAAGCGCTTTCACTCGGTCGGGCCGACCTGCAATGCCGCCAGCAAATCCAGAATATCTTCTCGGCTGAAACTGTTCAGCAAGCCAACCGGCATTGGCGAAAAAGTGGAATCGTTCCGCGTAGCGATGGCGCTCCGCTGGATTTCGCGGGTGAACGTCGGCTGATACGGGTTGGGCGCGAGCAACAGCGACTTGTCCCTCTCCGCCACCAACCGCCCCACGATCAACTCGCCCTGCTTGGTGGTGATCGCCACGTTGCGGTATTTGTCGTCGATCACCCTCGACGGCTCAAGGATCGATTCCAGCATCGCCCGGGCATCGAACCGCGCCCCGATCGCCGTCAAGTCCGGCCCGACAAAAAACCCGTCGCCGCCGAACCGGTGGCACGCCAGACAGGCCGCCGTCTTGAGCACCCGCCGGCCGTTGGCCAAATCGCGCTTGGCCAAGCCGCCGTCAAGATCGGCGAAGTCCGTCATCACCCACGGATGCACAACGGCGCGCTTGGCCAAGCGCCCCGGCTCGGGCGACGCCGGTTTCGACTCCGGCTCGAACAGCGCCGCGAACGGCTCGCGCTCACCCGGCGGCACCTTGGCCAGCGCGTCGGCGGCGATGTGCTTGAGGTACGTTTGGTAATGCTGCTCGCCGCGAACCTCGGTCATTTTTTTCAGCCACGCGAAATAGGCGCGGCGATGCGCCGGCGTCCAGCCATCGGCGATGTGGCGCATGTGGAATAAATAAAACAACCGCTCCTCCGGCGACTTGGCATCGACGACGTAGTTGAGCAGACCGGGAACGATGCCGGGCGCCTCCAGGTAAATCAGCAGCCGCGAAACTTCCATCCGCACTCCCGGCGATTTTTCCGAGGCGGTGACGATTTTTTTGATGATTGCATCGCGGTCGCCCGCTTGGCCAACGCCCATTCGCGTGAAGCCAAGTTGATACGACCGCAACGCGACCAACTGCCACTGCGCCGGCAAGCCCTCCCACGGCAAGTCGTTGAGCCGCGCAAAGAGTTGCGACTGCAACCCGGCCTCCCCCACCCTCGCCAACGCCATCAGCGCCGTGAGTGCCTTTTCCGTGTTCGACTCGGTGAGCGCCGGGAGTTGCCACTGCTCGATTGCCTGATTCTCGAGCGCCACACGGGCGGCGTGGCGAATCCACCGGTCGCCGCTCCCGAGGTGTTCCCAAGCCAAGCCGACGCCCTCGATCGAGCGCTCACTGTGAAACTGTTCGAGCCGCCGCCGCAACTCGCGCGCCCGCTTGGCCTCGCCGTCCGCCGCTTGGCCAAGCGGCAGCGGTGACTCGCCGCCAACATAGCGCACACGGTACAGCCCGGACTGGGTGCGGCGTCCGCCGGTCACGAAATACATCGCGCCGTCCGGCCCGAAGTCCACCCCGGTGACGTTGAGCGGCCGGCCGGTGACGAACTCCTCCGCGCGCCCACGGTAGCTTGCCCCTTCCGGCGTGAGGTGAACCGCAAAAATTTTGCCGTAAGCCCAGTCGAGAATGAACAGCGCGCGGCGGTACGGTTCGGGGAAATTACTGTCCGCGCCGAACGCGACCGCCGTCGGCGAGCCGAGGCCGATGTCGGCGTTGCCCGGGAGGCTGTCGGGAAAGTAAGCCGGCCATTTGTCGGTGCCTTGCCGCCAGCCGTAGTCGCCGCCGGAGACGACGTGGTTGACGCGCGTCGGCCGGTACCACGGCGAGCCTTCGTCCCACTCCATGTCAGCGTCGAAAACGAACAGTTCACCGTCCGGGTTGAAGGCCAAGCCGTAAGGGTTGCGAAAGCCGCCCGCGACCAACTCCCACCGTTGGCCGTCCCGATCCGTGCGGATGACATGACCGGCGGGCGGGCGGATGCCCTGGTTGAACATCACGCGATTCCAGTCGCACGGCAGCAACTGGTCCTGCCTGTAATTGCGGTGAGCCGACATCGGCCCGGGCGAGAAATCGTCCGGCAACCGGACGTCGTTTCCGTGCGTGAGATAAATCAAGCCGTCCGGGCCAAGCGCGATGGAGTTGCGGCCGTGCCCGACGCCGCCGCCGGTTTTGCGCAGGAGCGTCACCTCGTCGAACTGATCGTCGCCAGTCGTGTCGCGAAGCCGGTAAAGACCCTTCGAGTTGTTGGCGTTGGCGTAAAGGCTGCCGTGTGCCCAGAGCAGCCCTCGGCACTCGTTCAGCTCGTCGTTGACGACCTCGACGCGGGTGCGGCCAAACCGCCGCTTGGGCAGCGTCAACCGCAGAATGCCCGGCCCCTCGCGGCCGATCAGCAGCCGGCCCTCGTTGTCAAACTCGAGGCTCACCCACGATCCCTCCGCCTTGGTCGCCGTGCGGAGCAACTCCACCTTGAAGCCGGGAATCGCCGTGACATGCCTCGCGGCGGTGGCGCGGCGGGTCTCGATCGCCTCCTTCCACTGGTTGTAGTCCACACCGCTTGGCCGCGAACGGCAACCGGCCAGCAGCGCCAGCAACAGAGCGGGAATAATGACGACGAGTGATCTCACTCCAATTCCATTCCCGAGGCGCGAAGCACCGTTTCCTGCACGGCCAAATCGTGCTCGTAAGACCAGGCCAACTTGGCCTCGCCGCGAATGACCTTGGCCAAGTCCGCAAACTCGCCGTCGTAGCGGCCACTGCTCCGCGGCAACTTCACCTCATGTGTCCCCCTGCCAAAACCGCCGTGCGGCTCCGTGAGACTGAGTGTGAGTTTGCCCGGCTCGATCGGGCGGATCTCGATCGCACCCTTGTCGCCGGCGATCTGAAATCTGCGGCGCGGAAACCCGTGCGGGTCGCGATGGTTGCAGCGAATCGTCGCCGTGGCATTTTCATACTCCAGCACCGCCAGTTGATTGTCCGCCACACCGTCGCGCTGCGTGCGGCGCGTGAATGCGTGCACCTTGGCCGGCTTGCCCATCATGTGCACGACCGAGTCCACCATGTGGCAGGCCAACTCAAACATCCCGCCGCCGTCGTACCGGCCCAGCTCGCGGCGCAGCGATGCCGAAGCCATCTTGCCCATCATCCCGTCGATCTCCATGATTTCCCCAAGCCAACCTTCGCGCACCGCCCGGCACATGAATTGAAACGCGGGATTGTAGCGCAGCATGTAGCCCATCTGCACCGTGACGCCGTTGCGCTTGGCCAAGCGGAGCAACTCGCGAAAGTCGCCCAGCGTGATGCCGCCCGGCTTGTCGTGATGAATGTGCATCCCGGCACCGACCGCGCGCTTGGCCGCCGCGACCAAGTGCGGCACCTCCGTCTCGATGGCCACCGCCTGCAAGCCGGGTGTCGCCAGCAATTCCTCCTCCGACATTTGCTTCACGCCACGATAGGCACCGCTGCCGGGGATCGGCGATTTGGCCTCCTCTCGCGGCTGCGCCACGCCGACCAACTCAAAGTCACCGGAGAGCTTGCGGATCGCTGCCAGTTTCCCCGAGGCATGGGCGTGGCCGCTGCCGAGTTGGCCAATCTTGATCCTCGGCTTGGCTGCCTTGGGAATGAACGGCATCGCCAACGCCGCCCCGGCGGAGGCCCGAATAAATTGTCTTCGCTGCACGCGCCGATTGGATGGGGATTTTCGGGTGAGTTTCAAGTTTTCAGTTTCAAGTTTTCAGTTTTTTTTCCCGGTCGCAGATTCGACAAGTCAAGGAATAATGCCAATTGCACACTCCAACGACTGTAACGTGCCGCCCCACCGGGGCTTCCGCTTGGCCAAGCGGGCGTAGTTCCCAACTCCTGTCCATCCTGTCGATCCATGTTGGTTTCTTGAAACTTGAAACTTGAAACTTCTCCCTTAAGGCAGCATGAACCTCTGCCGCTTTTGGCTTGGCCAAGCGCACAACTCATGTCCCACGGACACAGACACCTCACCGAGAACGACCCGACGTTCGCCGCAAAAAAACGCTCCACCACGGAGATCATCCGGCGCGTGAGCGTCTATCTTTGGCCGTACAAGTGGCTGGCGCTGGCCACGGTCGGCTGCGCCGTGCTGTCGCTGCTCTGCGCCTTTGCCTTCCCGAGGCTCACGCAATACATCATAGATGTCGTCATCGGCGACGGACAAACGGACAAGTTGACGCCAGTGATTCTGCTGCTGTTGGGCGCATTTTTCCTGCGCGATTTTTTTAACTGCGTCCGCATCCAGGTGAACAATCACTTCGAGCAAAACGTGGTGTTCGACATGCGGCGCGACGTGTACGGTCGGCTGCAACGACTGCCGGTGAGCTACTACGACAAGCGCGCCTCTGGCGACTTGATGACGCGCGTGATCGAGGACGTCAACGCCGTCGAGCGGCTGCTCATCGACGGCACCGAGCAAGGCACCGTCGCCATCGTCAGCATCTTCGGTGTGCTGGCGATTTTGTTCGCCACCAACCCGGTGCTTGCCGGCGTGGCGATGATCCCGATCCCGCTGCTTGCCATCGGCGCGATGTGCTACACGCTCACCGCGCACTCGCGCTACCGCAAACAGCGCCAAGCCTCGAGCGCCATGAACGCGCTGCTGATGGACAACCTGCAGGGCGTCCGGGAGATCAAGGCGTTCGGCCGCGAGCGGCACGAGGACGCCCGCTTCACCGCCCGCGCCGAGGCGATGCGACAGGGCACGCTCACCATCATGCGCGCCTGGGCGTACTACAACCCAGCGATGAGTTTCATCGCCGCGAGCGGCACCGGCCTCGTGCTGTGGATCGGCGGCGACCAGGTGTTGAACGGTGAAATGTCCGTCGGCGAGCTGGTCGCGTTCCTGTTTTATCTCGCGCTGTTTTACGAGCCGATCGGCAAGCTGCACGGGCTGAATCAAATGCTCCAGGCGGCCCGTGCCGGCGGCGAGCGGGTGTTCGATATTCTCGACGCCACCGAGGAGCGAAAAGACACCGCCGAGTCGAGCCAGCCACTGCTCGAGCCGGTGCGCGGCGAGGTCGAGTTCCGCGAGGTTCACTTTGAGTACACCGAGGACAAACCGGCGTTGCACGACATCTCGCTCGTGGCCAAGCCGGGGCAGATGACCGCGCTGGTCGGGCCGACCGGCGCCGGCAAATCGACGCTCGTCAATCTGCTGCCGGCGTTTTACGAGGCCACCGGCGGCGCGATCACCATCGACGGCCAGAACATCGCCACCACCTCGCTCGAGTCGCTGCGCAAAAACATCTCCGTCGTCAGCCAGGAACCGTTCCTGTTCAACGGCACCATCGGCGAGAACATCGCGTACGGAAACCTCGACGCCGACGCCGAAAAAATCGCCGAAGCCGCCCAAGCCGCCAACTGTTTTGAGTTCATCAACGAACTCACCGACGGCTTTGACACCCACGTCGGCGAGCGCGGCGTGCGGCTCAGTGTCGGCGAAAAGCAGCGCATCAGCATCGCCCGCGCCCTGCTCAAGGCGTCGCCGATTCTCATCCTCGACGAGGCCACCGCCAGCGTCGACACCGCCACCGAGCGGCTCATCCAGCAGGCGCTCGAACGGCTGATGACCGGCCGCACGACGTTCGTCATCGCGCATCGGCTCAGCACCATCCGCAAGGCCGACCAAATTCTCGTGTTGAAACACGGCCGCATCACCGAGCGCGGCACGCACGACGAACTCGTCGGGCAAAAGGGTCTCTACGCGCGGCTGGCCCGCATCCAAAACACCACCTTCATTGAGGAGAGTTTTGCGAAACTCGAGCCCGCCACTTGACGGCATGCCCACCCTCCTCATCGCCAGCCGCAACGCGCACAAGGCCGAGGAAATCGCCGCGATTCTGGGCGACGACTTTACCGTGCAAACCTTGGCCAAGTTTCCCGCCGCTCCGGAGGTCGTCGAGGACGGCGACACCTTCGCCACCAACGCCGTCAAGAAGGCCGCAGAGATCGCCGCTTGGCTTGGCGAGCAATCGCGGACGGATTTCGTGTTGGCGGACGACTCCGGCTTGGCGGTCGATGCGCTCGACGGCGCTCCGGGCGTCCACTCCGCGCGATACGCCAGTGGCGACGGCAACGCACCCGACGACGCGAACAACGCCAAGTTGCTGCGCGAGTTGGACGGTGTCGCCGACGGGAGTCGTGGCGCGCAATTTCACTGCGTGCTGGCGCTGGTCGCGCTTGGCCAAGCGGCGGAAGTTGTGACGTTCGAGGGGATTTGCCGTGGCAAAATTGCCCAAGCGCGAGCGGGCGAAGGCGGCTTCGGCTACGATCCGCTGTTTGTCCCGGACGGCCACGACTTGAGTTTTGCCGAGCTTGGCAGCGAGGTGAAAAACGCCATCAGCCACCGCGCGCGCGCCTTGGCCAAGCTGGCCGCGCACTTCAGCCAAGGTTGTTCAGGCAGCGATTCGACGGTGCGGCGAATGCCGATATAATTTCACGCGTTCTCCCTCTCCCCTGCCCTCTCCCGCTGGGAGAGGGGGCAATGGGGAGCACACGTGCCCCGCGTGTGGATTCCGGCGCCCCGCCGGAATCATCGGAGCGGCCACTCGCGGATCGAGCCTTGGGCGAGGGCGCCCAAGGCGGCACGCGAGGGCGCGTGCGCTCCCCCATCCTGCTGATTAACCCTGTCCATCCATGTTCGTTTTTCTGCCGCCCCTCCGGGGCTTATTCGGTTTTTTTTGGCGTCGTTACCCAGGGCTGACGCCCCGGGCTATTCCATGCCGCCCCTCCGGGGCTTACGCGTTGGCCAAGCGCGTCCCGTTTGATTCCTTCTCCCTCAGGGAGAAGGTGGCCGGAGGCCGGATGAGGGTGAAAACACGCAAACTAAGTTGACGCCCGCCGCCTCACAATCCCCACACGAGTGGGACCATCAGCCAGACTAAAAATCCCATGATCAGTGTCAGGCCAAGGCCGGCCTTGAGGTAGTCGGTGAAGCAGTATTTGCCGGGGCCGGAGACGAGGATGCAAGCCGGCTCGAACGGCGCGACGAACGACGACGACGCCCCAAGCATCACCGCGATGGCGAATGTCTGCCCGCTGACATCGAGCGTGCCGGCTGTCTGCATCGCCACCGGCAACACCACCAGCGCGGCGGCGGCGTTGGACATCGTCTGCGTCAGCAACATCGTCAGCAAGATGAATCCCGCAAGCACGGTGCGCGGATTTTCCGAGACGCTTTGGATGCCGCCGGCGAGCCAGTCGGCCGTGCCGGATTCGCGCATCGCCGCGCTGAAAGCCGTCATGCCGCCGATGACAATGAGCACGCGCCAGTCGATCACTTCGTAAACTTTCTGCATCGTGATGCAACGGGTCGCCACCGTCATCGCGGCGGCGCTCAGGAAACAGATCGGCAGCGGCGCCAATCCGAAGCCACCGGCGATCACGGCCACGACGAAAAAGGCCAGCGCGCGGAACCCTTTTTGACGGCGATCCGCGCTCGGGGCCTCGGTGACATCGAGTCGCAGCAGGTTGGTGTCGTGCTCGAGCGAGAGCAAACGCTCCTCCGAGCCTTGCACGAGCAACAGATCCCCGGCACGCAGCCGGATGACGCCGAGCTTGCGGCCAAGCGATTGGCCGTGGCGGTAAATCGCCAGCACTGCCAAGCCGAACCGTTGCCGGAAGTTGGCCTCCTTGAGCGTGCGGCGGATGAGCGTCGACTTGGGCGTGATTAGCAACTCGGCGATCTTCACATCTTCGGTCTGCAGCGCCTCGTCCTCCAGCTTTGTCTCGGCGTGAATCTCGATGCCGCTGGCGTCCTTCACCGCCATCAAGTCCTCCATGCTGCCGGAGACCAGCAGCACGTCGTCCTCCTCAAATCTCGACCGTGAGTTGGGCACGAAGCCACGTTTCTTGCGCAACACCTTGACGATGCGAAACTCCATCTCCGCCAGCGACGACTCGAACACACGCTGGCCGATCAGCCGCGAACCCGGCATCACGACAATCTCCGAGAAGTACTCGCGAATGTTGAAATCGTCCGCAAGGCTCTCGTCGCGATTATCCGGAAGCAACCGGCGCCCGAACAACATCAGGTAAGCGATGCCCACGCCCATGATCACCAGCCCGACCGGCGTGATCTCGAACAGGCCAAGCGGCTGGTAAATATTGAGGCCGTTCGCCTCGGCGTGCTGCCGGTAGTCGTCGGCATCGATCGCGCCGTCGCCGTTCAAGTCGGTGCCGCCGCTGGCCACCCACTTGGCCAAGTCGGCTTGGTGCTGCTTGGCGATCTCGCCGCTGACGGCGACATTCGTCGAGGTGCCGATGAGCGTGCAGGTGCCGCCGAGGATCGACGCAAAACAAACCGGCATCAGCAGCTTCGACGGGCTGGTCTTGAGCTTGCGCGCGATCGACATCGTCGGGCCGATGAAGAGCGACGTGACCGCTGTGTTGTTCATGAACCCCGACAAGCCGCCCACCACCGACATGGTCGCAAACTGCAGTTTGTTAACACTCCCCCCCGCGACGCGCAGCAGCCAAGCGGAAACCAGATCGAGCACGCGCCCCTCCAGCAACGCGCCGTTGATCACGAAGATCGAGCCGAGGAGGATGATGATCTCCGAACTGAAACCGGCGAACGCCTCGGTGGGCTCGAGAATGCCGGTCAGCACCAGCGCCAGCAGAAGAAAAATCGTGACCAAATCCACCGGCAACGCCCGCGTGGCAAACAGCCCCACGGCGGCTAACAGCAATCCCAGTACGATGCCAATCTCAAGTGTCATGCCCCAGTTCCTCTCCGGACGCCCGCTTCGCTAGTGCAAAGCGCCCGTCCGGGCAATGTTTTTGTCACCGCTTGGCCAAGCGCATTCGCGGGTTGATTTCGGCCCCGCAACCATCGACCCTCCCCAAGCGCTCATGAAGATCAGCAAAATTAGTGTCTTTCAGGTGGATCTGCCGCTGCACGAAGGCAGCTACAACTGGGCCGGCGGCAAGTCGGTACAGGTTTTCGACAGCACAGTCGTGCGGATCGAGACCGACGACGGCATCACCGGCCACGGCGAAGTCTGCCCGCTTGGCCCCGTTTACCTGCCAGCCTACGCCGAGGGCGCCCGCGCCGGCATCCAGATGCTCGCGCCCGCGCTGCTTGGCCAAGACCCGACGCAATTGGCCAAGCTCAACCGCCACATGGACGCCACGCTCAAGGGCCACCCGTACGTCAAGTCCGCCCTCGACATGGCGTGCTGGGACATCCTCGGGCAGGCAACCGGCCAGCCGGTTTGCAACCTGCTCGGCGGACGCTACGGCGACGACTTCCTGCTGTACCGCGCCATCTCGCAGGAAGCCCCCGAGACGATGGCCGGCAAAGTCGCCGGTTACCGCGCCGAGGGCTATCGCAAATTCCAGCTCAAAGTCGGCGGCGACCCCGAGACGGACATCGAGCGCATCCGGGCCGTGTCGGCGGAACTGCAACGGGGCGACACGCTCATCGCCGACGCCAACACCGGCTGGCTCATGCACCAAGCCGCGCGGGTCGTCCGCGCCGTGAAAGACATCGACGTTTACATCGAGCAACCGTGCGAGACGTTCGAGGAATGTTACTCAATCCGGAAGATGACCGACCACCCGTTCGTCCTCGACGAGAGCATCGACGGCCTGCCGATCCTGCTCCGCGCCAACAGCTTGCAGGCGATGGACGTCGTCAACATCAAGATCAGCAAGTTCGGCGGACTGACCAAGGCACGCCAAGCACGCGACCTCTGCGTGTCACTCGGCATCGCGATGACCATCGAGGACAGTTGGGGCGGCGACATCATCACAGCGGCGATTTCGCACTTGGCCCACAGCACCCCGACCGAGTTGCTGTTCTCCTCCACCGACTTCAACAGCTACGTCACCGTCTCAATCGCCGACGGCGCGCCGCAACGCGACAACGGCCGCCTGGCCGCCGCCATCACCCCCGGCCTCGGCATCACGCCCAAAACGGAAGCCCTTGGCCAAGCGATGTTCGAAGTGGGGTAATCCTGCTACGCTTTCCCACTTGGCCAAGCGAAGGCAGGGCGACCGCTTCCTCAACTCAAGCAATCACAGAACATCGTCGTCCAGCCATATGCCGTGGAAGCCGTTGGGCACGCGCTGGGGAATCAGGACGCGGGCGATGACCGATTTCTTGAAATCGCGGCAGTCGATAATCGCCATCTCACTTTGTCGTTCAGCATGGTCGTAGACGAATGAAATCAAATATCCGTCGTCTTCATTCTTGCCGTCCTTCCTGGGAACAAACACGCCTTCTCCCGTCTCGCGGCCTTTGCCTAAGTCATGCCGCTCATTCGTGTTCTTGACGAAGTCGAACTTCACATGAGCGGTTCCGCTGGAGACGGAAAGGCCGTAGCCGTAGCGTGTTTTCGCCCCGGCAAGCCGATCGTCGATACGCGGGAATTCGCAGTCGAATTCGTCCAATGCTCCCTCTGTTATCTTGCCCGTTTTCAGGTTCAGTCGCCAGCGATAGGCGATCGGCATGTCACCTACTGCGCCGCCCGCGCCCGGGTCGTTTGCTGCTTGCGGGATCAAGTTCGCCAAGTCCGGATACTTGGGATAACGGCAGCCATACAGGTTTACTTCGTCGCCGTCCTCAAAGGCGTTGAAGACATGAAAGACGAAACAGGGCTTGATCTCGAACCAGCGAACCTTGTCGCCCGCAGCGTGACGCGGCAGGACACCGATCCTCGCCCCAAACTTGGGTTCCCACTTGAACGGCTTGCCGCGCATCGCTCCCGCCATGTCCATTACTACGGGCGCGTCGAGAAACAAGGTATATTTCCCGGTGATGGCCAGGTCGTGCATCATCACGGACCGGGGCAGATCGATCGGCGTTGTGTGGATGATTTTGCCATTGCGATCGGCGACGCTGTATACCAAAAATGGGGGGACTGGCACAAACGCATAGGCATGAAACATCATTTCGCCGGTCTTTGGGTCGATCTTAGGATGGGCCGTGCACGGGTGTTTCAACGCGCCGCCAAAGTTGTACTCGCCGACTGTCTCCAGCCCGGGAACCTTGATTTCGTGTGGCGCACCACCTTCATACAGCGCCAGCAACTTGCCATGATGCCAAATCAACGCTGTGTTGGCACGATTCGGAATCGGGCTCTTGCCCGCGAGACTTTGCTTTGCAAAAAATGTGAAGTCGACCGGGTCAAGAAAACTTGGGTAGATCGCCTTGTTGGCCTTGTTTTCCTCCTGCCACACCGCCGTGCGGACTCAGCGGTTGCGATAACTCGCCTTGCCATCGCGCAGACGCACACCATGGAGCATGCCATCGCCCTCGAACAAGTGATAGTTTTGCTTTGGCGGAAACTGCAGATTCGGCCCGTTCCGAACAAACATCCCTTCCAGATCCGCCGGCAGTTTGCCGATAATTTTCAAATTGTCCGCGGTGATTTCCTCGTGAACCGGGGCTCCGTTGCCCTGCAAAAACGGATTGTCCGGCCACTTTTTTTGTTCGTCCGCCGCGCGCATGGTGAACGATGGCAAAGCCGCGGCCGCGCCAAGCCCGACACCGCTCTTCAGAAAGGAACGCCGCGAGGCAGCAACGGGTTTCGTTTGGAGAGAATGCGTATTCATCTGGAAGGGATATACTCGTCAGTCGCATGAAGTTACACCCAAAAAGGGGAAAAGGGGATTATTCCCGGCGGGCACCAGCGGACGTGAGGGGACGGCACGTACGGGGAGATTGATTTGCATTCGCTGGCGCTCGGCGTCTTTGCCCGATAAAAACCGAAGGACTGATTCGAGTTCACTTCTTCGCCCTTGGCCAAGCGATGTCCGAAGTGGGGTGAGTCTAAACTAAACCAGCCTCCGCCAATGGTGGTCATGCCGGGCGACGTGAAGAACCGCAAAAACCACGACAGCATCTTTGCGGTTAATGAAAAAAAATCGGTAGGGAAATCGACGCGCTAAAATTCTTCGGACTTCGGGCTCTCTCCGAAGCCGCGCAAAAAGTTCTGGATTTTGAAGTGAGCGATTAATGGCATTTCGAATCTCGGCCAGAAACTCAAAACCCAAGCCGTTATCTTTTTCCTCATACCAAACCGCCGCCGGCGCAATATCCTGCTCAGCCTCCGGGCGAACAATAAGCCGAAGACTCATGCTTTCAACTGCGCCGCGATTCGATTCTCGACCTCCTGCCACGTGCTGCCTGCATCCGGATCTTTTTCGTAGGCAGCCAGGCGTGAATCAAGCAGTGCCTTCTCGGCTTCAGTCAGCGGTTCTTCAGTATCCAGCCAAGCGTCGCCGTCCAGTTCACTGGTTTCGAGCGAATCTCCATGCGCTCAGAAGGAGATAGCTTCGGGAATTCAGACAAAATCTCAGATTTACTCACGCCGCAATTCTACATCACAGGAAGGATTCCGAGTAGCAAAAAATGGACGAATCGCCCCCGCTTGGCCAAGCGCTTGGCTCACTTGACCGCCTTTGGTTCCTTTGCGGGTTTGCGACGGAAGTTGCCGGTGAGCTGCGGGCCGTTGTCGGGAGGCATGGATTTGTGCCATGCGATGCAGGCTTTGGCGAATTCGGAAACCAATCCGGAGTGTTTCGCAGCGAGATTTTTGGTTTCGGCGCGGTCGGTTTTCAGGTTGTACAACTCGGGATCGGAGCCGTCGTATTCGCAGAGGAATTTCCATTGGCCATCGCGCACGGCTAAATCCGGTAAGTCTTTGTCGCCGTAAAATGAATCGCGATCGGGCGGGCGTCGGAAATAAATCGGAGCCTTGCGCGAAGCGGCCGCTTGGCCAAGGAGCGTGCCGGGCAGTGATTCGCCGTCGAATTTTGTGTGCTTGGGATGCGGCGTGCCGGTGATGTCCAAAAGAGTTGGCACCAAATCGATGGCGGAAAAAACCGAGGTGCGATTCACATGGTTGCGCTTGGCCACCGGCCCGCCCCAAGCGATGAGCGAGGAGCGGATGCCGCCTTCGTAAAGTTGCGTCTTGAAGCCGCGAAACGGGCCGGCGGAACCGGCACCCTGCTCCGGGCCGTTGTCGGAGCAGACGAGGATGAGGGTGTTGTCGCGCAGAGCGGGGTCATCGCGGATGTGGTCGAAGAGCTTGCCGAGTTGGCGATCCATTTCTTGCAGCACGGAATGGTACAGGCCGCGCTTGCCGTCGGCCCATTTGTCCACCGGCGGCCAGAAGGGGCTGTGCACGTCGTCCGGCCAGAGGTTGATGTAAAAAGGCTGCTTCGCCTCGGCGGCTTTTTGGATAAATGCAATGGACTCGTCCACAAAGCCGCCGGTGATTTTGGAGCGTTGCATCCAGCGTACGCCTTGGCCAAGCCGCTCAGCGTCGGCCCAGATGCGGCGCGGTTCCGTCCATCCCGGCTTGAGCGTGAGCGGCAACAGCTTTGGCCCCATGCCTTCAAAGTTGGTGAGCGAGACATCAAATCCGTACTCGGTAATCGCCGGTGCCTCGGCCACATCGCGCTGGCCACCCATGTGCCATTTGCCAAAATGCCCCGTCGCATAACCGGCCCGCTGTAGCGACCGCGCAAGCATCGGCGCCTTGGGATCGAGCCACTGCGCCATGCCGCGCTTCTCGTTGCTCTTGCGATTGTTCAGGTACGAAGTGATGCGCCAGCGCTGCGGATATTGCCCCGTGGAAATCGCCGTGCGCGACGGCGAACAAATCGGCGAGTTCACATAAAACTGCTCAAAGCGCACGCCCTCCTTGGCCAAGCGATCGATGTGAGGCGTCTTCGCGGCCTCATTCCCAAAACAGGAAAAATCCCCCCACCCCATGTCGTCGATGAACACGAGCACGATGTTGGGTTTCCGATCCGCCGCCGCACCGGCTGCGAGCACCACGAAAAACAACAGCGAAACAAATCTGGATTTTGCGATCGTTTGCATTGGCGAATTGGGCGCTCACTGCAACTTGGCCACATACGCGTAAAACGCGCCCATCGGTGTGCCTTCGGCGTCGGTGAACTTGGCCCAGAGTTTGTCGCGGCCGGGGTGAAGCTTGAGGCGGAAGGTGACGCTTATGGCGTTGGGGTTTACGGGGAGGGTGAGTTCTTTGCCGCCGAGTTTTAGATGGGCTTTCACGGCGGCGAAGGGTTTGCCGGGATGAGCCCGAAAGGCCTTCACCCCCGGCACATTCGCCCCTGCCTCAAGGTCAGCCGTAATTGCGCGGTCAGTTTCCTTGGGCCAACGGCGCAGTTCCACGGTGTATTCGCCGGTGGTTTTTATGTCCACTGCCCAGAAGCCGGTGTTGCTTGGTTTTTTCTCGGCGTTGCGGATGTGGCGTTGGTTCCACGGGGTGCTGCCATCGGCAATCCAGTCGTGGCAGGTGAGCGTAACGGGGTTAGCCATAGGCGCGGGGTGGCCAAGGTAAATGGCGGTTGGCTGGCCAAAGGTGGGCACGAGTTCCTGCCACCATGCCTCGTAAAACTTGGCCAAGCGCGAGACCACTTTCGGATGCCGCTTGGCCAAGTTGGTCTTCTGTCCGGGGTCGGCGTTGATATCGAAAAGTTCCTTGCCGTTGACGAGCCGCCATTGGTCGGTCATCACCGCGCTCTTGCGCCACTTGATGGGATCGCGCACGCGCTGCGAGTCGGTGACGAGAATGCGGTCGGGCCAGCTCCTAGCCTTGCCCTCGATGAGCGGGCGGATGTTCACGCCGTCAAACTTCACGCCCTTGGGCGCGGGTACGTCGCAGTAGCTGATGAGCGTCGGCACGATGTCGACGTACGAGGTGATCATGTCCACGTCGCGTCCGCCGGTGAGGCCGCCCTTGGGCCAGTGGATGAAAAACGGCACGCGATGGCCGCCGTCGTATTCGCTGCCCTTGGCACCGCGCATACCGTCATTGAAAACTCGCGCGCCGCTGGAAGTGCCGTTGTCGGTCGTGAATATAAAAATGGTGTTGTCGGTCAGTCCTTCTTTTTTCAAAAACTCGCGCATCGCGCCGACGTTGTCGTCGATGTTGGAAATCATCCCGAAAAAATTGGCGACATTCACGCCTTGCTTCTTGTACGGCGCACTGGATTTCTCCGGCGAATGCATCGGCCCGTGCGGCGCGTTGGTGCACAGATAAATAAAGAACGGCTTTTCGTCATCCTTCACCTTGCGAATGAACCGCTTCGCGTAATCGAAAAAGACATCCGTGCAAAACCCCTTCACCGGCACGGCTTTGCCGTTGTGAAAATAGGAGCCGTCGAAGTAAGCGTTGTCCCAATAATCCGGCGTCTGCCCCACGCCGCCGCCGCCGTGCCGCAGCACTTCCTGAAACCCTCGATCCTCCGGGCGGTACGGATAGTTGTCGCCCAAGTGCCACTTGCCGAACATCGCCGTGTGATAGCCTCCGTCGCCGAGAATCTTTCCAATCGTCACCTCATTATCGCGCAACATCGACCGCCCCATAATCGTGTGCCAAACCCCCGTGCGATTCGACCAGTGTCCCGTGATCAGCGCCGCCCGCGTCGGCGAACACGTCGGCGCCACGTGATAATCCGTCAACCGCACACTCTCCGAATGCAGCTTGTCGAGATGCGGCGTCTTCAAAACCGGATTCCCGTGGCACGACAAATCGCCATACCCCTGATCATCGGTGATCACCAAAACCACATTCGGCCGCTTGGCGGCAGTGGCATTAAAAATGCAAACAAGAGTGACAACCAAAGAAAGAAGAATTTTTTTCATAAGCAATGCGTGCGGGCAGTGAACGGCGAAACAATCGAGGCGTCAATCATCAACCCGCGAAAGGGTTGACAACCTTGATAGAGTCAACCCCCCAAGCTGCAAAACGATTGGCTCACTCAACGTGTCGTTTCCGGGCTAACTTTTGTCGCGAAATTGACTGTGTTTTCGTTGATTGTGTGCCATGGTCGGCCTTGCAGTAATTTTAGCCATCAAGGTAAACCAAATGAAACCAAGCGCATCCATGTCCAACCGGAAGGCATTCACCCTGATCGAGTTGCTGGTGGTAATCGCCATCATTGCCATCCTGGCCAGCCTGCTGCTGCCCGCCTTGGGCAGGGCCAAGAGCAAGGCCCGCCAAACGGTCTGCATGAGCAACCAAAAGCAGCTTGGCCTCTCCACGGCAATGTACGCGGAGGATTTTGAAGACAAGTTCCCCCTCTCAGCGGCGGGCTCCACACAGGCTCACGCCAAGTGGCTGGTTGTCATGCACGAGGTGGGCTACCTGAGCACCATGGATTTATTCAGCGATCCCGCCGACGTGGAAGGCCCACACAACCTGTTCAAACTCCGGAAGCGCCGGCTCATCGTTGGCAAAAAACCCCGAGACATCGTTTTCTCCTACGGCGCCAGCGAGCAACTGGTCGGCCCGGCAAATATCAAGTACCGAAAAATCAGCCAAGTGCCGGTGCCGGACAAGATTCTGTTCTTTGCCTGTGCCAATTACATGGTCGTGCCGTTCTGGGATCACGAGCGGGTCTACAACGCCAGCGGCCCACACCCGATCGGCCAATCCACTAATCCGCCAAACGAGCTCTACGCCCGCCACAACTCCGGCAAAAACAACAGGCCCACCCAACAAAGCAAGGGCGGCAACAACATCACCTTCGCCGATCTTCACTACGAATACAAAAACCAGTACTTCATCGACCGGAAGCTCTGGTGGTACAAGGATCACAAACTTTAGCCCAGCCATGCGCTATTGGTTGACTATTGGAATGCCGAGGCTCACGGTCGCCGCTATCTGCACTTCGGCTTTATGAATACTGACAACTTAAACAGACGGCACTTCCTCAAAACGACCCTTGGCGCAACGGCAGTCGCCGGGGCGACTTGGTTTGATGTCCCCGAAATCCTCGCTGCCACCGGCAAGGACAAATACAACGGCTTCCCGATGGGCATCCAGAGCTACTCGCTTCGGGGCTTCGGCGTGGACGGCGCGATCGAGCAGACCCAAGCGCTTGGCCTGCATTTCATCGAGTTTTTCAGCGGGCACTTCCCGATCTCCCCCGACCCGGCCAAGGCGAGCGCGATGAAGGCCAAGCTGGCCAAGCGCGATATCGCCATCAGCGCCCACGGCGTCAATAGCTTCACGAACGACCACGAGCGCAACGAGGTCACGTTCAAGTTCGCCAAGCTCGCTGGCATCAAGAATATCTCGGCCAACCCCAAGCCAAACTCGTTCGACAGTCTCGACAAACTCGTGGCCAAGTACGACATCCGCATCGCCATCCACAACCACGGCCCGGGAGCGCTGTACGACAAGATCGACGACGGACTCAAGGCGGTGAAGGGGCACGACAAGCGCATCGGTTTTTGCGCCGACTTGGGCCACTACATCCGCTCGTCCGAGGATCCGGTCGAGGTGATTCACAAACTCGGCGACCGGCTGTACGGCGTTCACCTCAAGGACTTCGCCGAGCAAAAGAAAAAGACGCACGGCGTCATCCTCGGCAAGGGTCACCTCGACGTGCCGGGTGTGTTCAAGGCGCTGCGCAAGGTCAAGTTCCCGGCCGACGGCGCGCTGAGTCTCGAGTACGAGGAATCACCGAACGACCATCCCAAGCTGCTGGCTGACATCGGTGAGTGCTTGGCGATTGCCGCCGAGGGCGCACAAAAAGCCAAGCGCGGCTGATCGGTTACTCGACGGCTTTCCCCCGAAACTTAAGACTCAACCCGCTTGGCCAAGCGCCCGGAGAAATCTCCGTAATTAAGCGTCAAAACTGGGCCTCGATGCCGACGAGGAACGACTGCGGCATGCCGGGGCGCGCACCCTGCGGCAACCGGCTGACGACGTACTCTTCATCGAACAGATTTCGCGCGGTGGCGAACACCTTGGTGGTGTCGCTAATCTGGTATTGCACCGTGAGGTCGGCGATGAAGTAGCTCGGCACTTCGCCGTAGCGTGAGTCGAAAGCCCCTGCTCGATTGTAGGGGCCGGAGCCGTTCGCTCCCGAGGCATTCGTATCCCCAACGTAAGTGCCATCCAAAGCAATGCGGTATTTGCCCACCTCCAAGCCAACGCCAACATGAAACTGCACTTCCGGAATATACGGAACCGCGTTGCCGGACTGCGCCCCGCTGAAGATGCTCTCGCCGTCCGCCGAACTTGCGCCGCTCCCAAACTCCGCCTCGGTCAACGTGATGCCAAAGGTCACCGGCAGGCTGTAGCCCGCGCCGTTGGCCGCGCCGAAGTCGTAGCCAAGCTGTAGTTCCAGACCCAGCGCACTGATCTCGCCGTCGTTCCGGCCTTCGTCGATCACGACGGTTTCGCCGCCATCAAACTCCTCGAAGCCGGTGCCCAAGTTGTCCGGCACGATGAAGTCCGACAGGTCGGAGTAAAAAATCGCACCGGTGGCGACGAAGGCCTCGTTTTGGTAGCGGGCACCCAACTCGTAGCTCATGGAGCTTTCCTCCTTGAGCGACTCGTCGCTGCGAATGTAGGAGCGCGGCCCCGGCAATGAAGCCCCACGATAGATACCCGCGAACAGGTTCAGGTTGTCCTGCAAATCGTAGGAGAGACCCAAGCCGCCGGTGACCACGTCGAGATCGCCCGAGCCGGCCGCCGGGGACTTGTCGGACGTGCGGGTGTTTTGGTCGTACGAATAGTCCAGCGACTCGTAGCGGATACCGGGAGTGACTGAGAGTTTGTCGCTGATCGCAATGCGATCCTCGAGGTAAATCGACCATGCCCCGGTGTTTTGGCGGCGATCGCCGGCCTTGCCGCTTGGGGCGTCCGGGCCGGCGGTGGACAAGTTGCCGTTGGCGTCCTGCGTGTAGCGCTGATACCACTGTAGGCGGTTGACTTCATCCTCGTGATAACGCACGCCGAGCTTGACTTGGTTATCCAGCGAACCCAGCGCCAAGTCATATGTCAAAACCGACTCAATCCCCATGGAGGAATAGTCACGATTATTGGCCTTGTTGCGCAACTCACCGGCGGCCTCCCCCTTGACCACCGCAAGAAAGCCCGGATCATCCCATTCCTTGTAAGCCGACATGCCGTTGACTTTGTCCAACTTGAACCAGTTACGATGAAAGTTGTTGAAGTAAGCCGTGGTTTTCAGTGAAGCGTTGCCGCCCAACTCGGCAAAGTGACGCAGATACCCCCGCGAAGCGTAGGTGTTGATCTGGTCGTTGCGGGTCGCAGCGTAGCGGGTGTAAGGGTTCGCCCTGAAATCGTCATCGGTGATGCCGAGGTAAGTTTCGTTCGCGTCAAAATCAGTGCTGCTCAACTTCAACTCGAGCGACTGATAGTTCGCCGTGTTCGGCTCCCACGACAACTTGAGCATCGGCTCACTCCGGGTAAAACCAGTTTCGCCTGTCGCCCCCTGCAACTCCTTGAAGCCGTCGGTCGTGCGGTAGTAACCCTCAACAAGATAACCGATGCGACCGATGTCCGTGTCCTGTTTCCCACCGTGATAAATGTGCGTCACCATCTCGTCAAAACTGCCGTAGTAAACCTTCGAGTATGTGGTGACCTCCTCCGGGATTGCGGTGGACAAATAATTGATCGCGCCGCCCGTGGTGTGCGGCCCGTACTTCACTTGGCTCGAGCCCTTGATGACCTCCAAGCCGCTCATCCGCTCCAAGGTCGGACTATAGTAAGCCGACGGCGCGGAGTACGGGGCCGGGGCCGCGAGGATGCCGTCCTCCATGATCGTGACTTTGGAACTGCGGCCCATGTCGATCCCGCGAAGACTGATGTTCGGAAAATTGCCGTAACCATCCTCCGGGCGAACGTAAACCCCCGGCACGCGACGCAACGCTGAATTGATGTCGCTGATCGAGTGAACGCGAAGATCGTCGATGTCCAGATAAGTGGCCGAACCAGTGATCAAATTGACCCCCTCTTTCGAGCCAACAATCGCGCCGCTGACCAACACAGGATCTAACTCATCCGCCGCCTCGGAGGCGTCTTGAGCAACCGCAGAAACCACGCCGAACAAACACGCACCCGCAAAAAGAGTGCGAACTGATTTTTTGATTTTGAGACTCTTTCTCATTTAGTAATGCTTATAAAAGCCGCCTTATTGGCGGCTCGGCGCAGATAATGAGATTCAATCGCAAATCAGTCAACCGTTATTTTTATTTTGAGAAAAAATCTGTTTTAAACCGTTTGCTCAGTTTCTCGCGTGAATTGCCTCATTTTCAATCTAGCCCACTCGGCACACTGCGAATCAAAAACAGCTCTCTCGGCGATAAATTGGGTTAATTGCTGCTGAAATGCCTTTTAATCTCATCCGGCAAGAGGGCTCGATTGTAGTAAGCAATTTCATCAAGTTTACCGCCGAAATTGCCAATGGCATCCGGCATCGCGCCGAAGTTGAGCGACAACACGGATCTGGCTTTGCGGTTTAACTTGGCTTCAAGTTTGCGTTCGCCATTAAGCCAAACGGCGGTGTTGTTTCCCCGGCACACGACAGCGATGTGTTGCCATGCTCTGGGGTGTAGCTGGATGTTGCCAGCAACGCCGTTGAGCATCAGGGATGGAGAGGATTCCCCCGCCCCGTCAAGTTGCAACTGCAAGTCACCAAACGTGGCCAAGTGGACGGACTCCCCGGTCGTGTTTGCGATCGCGCCGTTCCATAGCCAAAACTCGACAGTGAACGCCTCGGCTGCCGGCACCTCGGCAACAACACAGCCTCCGGCAAAGTGAGCCGCGCGCGAAACGTAATCGGCGTCGCTCGGTTGACTGTAGCCCGGCAGGTGAAACGCGACCCCCGGTTTGTATTCGGCATCGTGACCGTTGCCGGTGGCATCAGCGGCGGTCGGCCCGGCCTGTTCGCTCAAGCGCCAAAACGCGGTTGGCTTCGATGCCATCACCGCCTTGGCATACGGCGACATCGGCTCGACGTATTTTTTGCGTGCTTGGCCGGAGGCTTGCTCGAGCAGCCGGGTGGTCTCCTCGACGATGCGCGGCTCGGCGTTGACCTCGAGCCCGGCGGTGCGCGCCGGCCAAGTGGTGTAGCCGCCGAGCGCGTGCTGCTCCGGCGGCGGGATGTAGCCGCTCGCGCCGTTGGCCAGAGTGATGTTGAACGTCAGCGGCAGCGGGCTGGCTGACTTGAGCTTGAGCCCCGTCAGCGCGTAAACCTCGCACGGGATCGCCGTGATGCCCAAGCCGCCGATTCGGATCGCCTGCAACGGCACTTCTTCGGTTGGGTTTTCGTGAATCCAAACCGCTTGCTCGGCGTAAACTTCCGGTTTGTTGCCCGGCCGTTTGCCGTTCATTTTTGCGATCGTGCCGCGAGCCCACTTGAGGCGGGCGGCGTCCGGGGTGCGGCGATATAATTCCGGCCGCGACTCGGCAAAGCCCAGCGGCACGTCCGCCGAATAGTCGAGCTTGGCCAAGCGCTTGGCCACGAGTTCCACCAGTTGGCCGGTGTATTCCTGCATCGACCAAGTGCGGCGCTTGGCCCGGCGGTAATCGCCCCACCACGCATCGCCGCTCGTGCCTTGCGACATGATGCCGACGAACAACTCGTCGCCCGGCGCCAGCCGCTTGGCCAAGCTCTCCGAGAACAACCCGGCGTAATCGGCCGACACCCCCGGATGCCCGCCAAAGTAATGCATCGAGAAATTTGCCAGCACCGACAGCGGCTTGCCGTCAGCGGTTTGCACGCTGAGGAAACTTAGCCACGGATCGATCGGGCCGGTCGGCCCAACGGCGTTTTTGTTGCCGTGGCCGGGGTGCATGTTGGCGCGCACGGTTTTGTCGCCGAACGGATCGACTAATTCGTTCCCCTTCAAAAACGACCAGCGGCGGCAGGCGGTGAACTCGCCCGCGTCCACCCTGCCCCACGCCGCCTTGGCCGGCTGCAATTTTGCGTTTGCAGCGACGATCGCCTCGACGATTTTGCCCGGCAGAAATGCGCGGTAACGCGGATCGACCCGGCTGCCGAGACAGTGGCTCATCGAACTGGGCGCACTGTGGCAATGCGTCGCCGAAATCAAGATGCGGTTGAACGGGATGCCGGTTTTGTTGGAGGCCGCGCGCTTGGCCTCGTCGCACAAGTCGCGCGGCAACATGCAACTGTCCACCACCACGATGGCCAACCGCGTCACGCGATCGTCGAGCACGAGGCAGCGTGCGTGCAACGGGTCAACCACCTTGTCGGCGGTGGCCTCGACAAAGCCGCCGTTGCGGATCACCGGCAACACGAGCGGAGTCACATCGACCTTGGCTGCGCCGGCACGCAACTCCGCCCGCGCCTCGGCGGGAAACAGGCCCGCAGCCAGCGACACGGCGAATAGAAAAAAGTGTTTTTTCATTTCAGTTTGGATTGACGATAAAAGCCAGCAAGTTGGCCATCTCAACAACGCTTAAGCCGCTCTCCAAGCCTTCCGGCATGAGCGATCGGGTGGTGGTTTTCAACTCGGCGATGTCCGCCCGGAGAATAGTCTGCGGTTTGCCATCGACGCCGCGGAGCGTGAAGCCGTTCGCGGTCTCGTCGGCGATCATTCCGGCCAGCGTGATGCCGCTTTTAAGTCGCACCAAAAAGGTGGCGTATTGTTCGGACACGTCGCGGTTCGGATCGATGGTGCCGACGAGCAACGCTCCCGGCGATTTATCGGTTAGCGCAGCCAAGTCGGGGCCGACCGCGATACCGATGCCGCCGAGTTTGTGGCACGCGGAACAGCGGGCCTGAAAAATCGCGCGCCCCTCGGAGGCGTTCCCCTTGAACGTCGTGGCTTTCGCAAATCGTTTCAATGCGTCAGCCCGGTTCGGCGTTGCGGCTGATTGCGATTTTGCCGGTGCAGCTTTCGCAACAGCCTTCGGCTTGGCACGGACACGCGCGGCGATCTGCTGAATCTGTTTTGCCACCGTTCCGGGGAGAGTCGCCGCGCCAAGCGCTGTTTTTTGGATCTCGGCAAAGTGCGGCAGACTGGAACTCAAGATCGCCGCAGCCAGATACGGGTCGGCGGCATCGCGGATCAGCAGCTTGGCCAAGGCTTCCCCGGCGGCGGGATCGGTCGCTTGGCCAAGCGAGTAGGCAAGTTGCTGGCGCACAAAAGGATCGGGGTCGGCGACAAGCTTGGCCAAGCGGTCGATCCAAGCCGGGTCATCGGCAAGGAGGGGTTCACTCAGCCGGATGGCATGCCGGCGAACCGCCGAGTGGGCATCGTCCAGCGCGGAGGCGACATCGGGCTTGGCCAAGCGGCCCAGTTCCGCCAACGCGGCCATGGCTTGAACGCGCGTTTGCGGTCGGCTGCCAGTACGAACCAAGCGCCGCAAACCGGGAACAGCCGCCTTGTCCGCTGACCAAACGATCTGTTGATGCGCCAGTTCGCGGAGCGTGCCGTTGGGCGACTCGAGCGCCTTGGCCAAGTCGGCTCCGCTGCGCCGGGTGAGGTCGGGAACAGGCCGGGCTTTTTTGCCACTCGGCAGCACGCGGTAAATCCGGCCGCGATCGCTCCCGGCGCGGGCGTCAATCTTGGCCAAGCGCCCCGGCTGAACCCAGCGCGGGTGCTCGACGAGAAATCGATACATGTCCACCACCCAAAGCCCGCCGTCCGGCCCGGTGCGAATCTCTGCGGGGCGAAACCAATTGTCGGTGGAGGCGAGAAATTCTGGCGCTGTTTCCCCCTCCGGACGATACGCGGAAAAAGTGACGCCCTTGGGCTGCAACTTGAGGCGGCGAACAAGGTTGTGCACCGGCTCGCAGACGAAGGCGTCGCCGTAAAAAGCCTCGCCCAACAGCGTGTCGCGATACAGGCCCAAGCCGCAGCCGGAGGTCACGCGGTTGATGTGGCTCGGGTCGTTGAAGCGCTCGAGCGGCCGGCTGATTGGGAACACACGATTGGCATCCGGGTAAGTGGCCGCGGCGACGCCCGGGCTGGGCGGCGAAACGTGGGGGTTGCGTCGCAGGTAATGGTCGGTCAGCGGATAGTGCCGGAGCAGCGTCCCGTTGTCGCAGCCGAACCAGTTGCCCCAGTCGTCGCGGACGCGGCCGTGCTGCGTCAGCCCGGCCAGTGTCTCGAACGCGCCGGTGTCGGGGTTCAGCCGGAAGTCGCGACCGCGAATGTCCACCGGTTCGCCCCCGGCGAAGCTGGCGATGCGGCCGCCGATCAAGCCGTTCGCGCCGTGGATCCAGCCGTCGAGGCCGTAGGCCAAGCTGTTCACCCGCGCTTGGTAATTCGTGGTGGCAAACCCGGAAAACAACGTGCGCCGGATGTCCGCGCGGCCGTCGCCGTCGGTGTCCTCGGCGTAAAGAATGTCCGGCGCGGCGCAGATCAAGACGCCCTTGCGCCAAACGGTGACGCCGGACGGGAATGGCAGACCGTCGAGGAACACCGTTCGCTTGTCGGGGAAGCCGTCGCGGTCGGTGTCCTCCAAAAAAACAATCCGGCCGCCCGGCTCGTAGCCGCCGCGCAGGCCCAGCGGATAATCGTGCATCTCGACAACCCACGTTTTGCCGTCCGGGCCGAAGTTGATCGAGACCGGGTCGATGACCAGCGGCTCGGCGGCAACCAACTCGACCCGCAGGCCGGGGCTGACGCGAATCGACCGCAGCGACGCCTCGGGCGATTTTGGCTGGGTGCCCTCGGTGCCTTTTTTCTGCCGGAACGACCCGGGCAACTGCCGGTGAATCTCGCCGACAATTTTGTCCTCCAAGCCAACGGCCAGTTTCGTCGGGCGATCGTAATAGACCATCGCTCCCGCGCCCTCGTAGCCGCCCTCCCGCAGGATGCGCTCGGACGGGATGTAGCACGGCGCGTCGTTAGCGTAGGCGTTGATCCAAATCCGGTCGCGGTCGAACTCCCGCTTGAGGCGCAGCGAGTAATCGACCACCACTTCGCCCGGCAAAAACAGCATCGCCAGCTCGTCGCCGAAGTGCCAAGTCTGGATGGGATAATCGAGCCGGGTTTGCAGCGTCTCGCTGCGGGCCAAGCGGGCAAGCTGCACCTTGGCGTGATAGCCGATCGCGTCTGTGCGCTTGGCCAAGCGCTCCCACTCGGCCTTGGCCGGCGGAGTGCCGAACGCGAGATCGACTTGGGCAAGCGTGGTTTTCAACTTGCCGGTGATCGGCGTCATCCGGCCCTTGAGACGGCGAGCGATTTCGTCGGCGATTTGCCGGCCCTGCGCCGAAGCGGTGGCGGTGTTGTCGCCCGTGACGCCGGAGTTGGGATTTTGATCCGCGCCGCAGCCGATGGAAACCAAGGCCACCGCGCCGGGATGATTTTTCTGCAGCCACTCTTGTGCGTAACCGGCCCAGTCGCCGCTAACCTTGTTGTTTGAGAGCGTCACGCAATGACAAGCGTAGCTGGTGTAAATCGCGCGAATGCTGCCCTTGGCCGTGCGGGCGATGAGCACCGGCAAATCGTGATCAACCGGGCCGCCTTTGGTGCGGCGGTTTTTGGCAAAGCCAACCTTGCCCGCGCTGCCGGGACTCCACTCGAGTCGGCCCGGTTGCAGGTCGAGCATGGCCTCAAGCGCGGCCTGCTCGATCCAGCCGGTCAACTGTTCCGTGTAACGGTCAATGCGCTGCTGATGCGCTGCGGGGATCGGCTGGCCAAACAACGTCGGCGCAACGCCCGAGAGCATTGGCGCGGTGTGGGTGTGCGTGGCGGTGACGGCGAAGCGCTCCGGTGCGAGGCCGGTTTTTTTTTGCAACCGCTTGGCCACGGTCTGCACCATCGGCCACGGCACGCCGAGGTTGTCCACAGTGACGATCACCGCCGGGCCGGTTTGACCGTCGTCGATCGCCAATGCCTTGGCCCAAATTTTTTGGGTGACGCCCTCCGACTCGGCCCGGCGAAAGCCAAACCCGCTCAACCGCACCGGGAACCCCGGCGTGACATCGACCGCGGCCGCCCCGATGCGCCACTCCGCGTGGGTTTCGGCCGGCATGAACGCGACGAGCAGCAGAACGGTAATGAGCGAAAACGGTTTCATGCGGGGCCGGAGTATGGCGACCACTGCGCGGGGTGCAAGCCGTCGCTTGGCCAAGGCCGTTTTTTTGATTGACGGCAGCTCGGCAAAGGGACAGCTTGGCCTCGCTTTCCACTTGTGGATTAAACCAAAAACAAACGATAAATATGAGTGATAAAATTGTTCCCCTGATAAGTTCCGGAACCAAGGGCCCGCTGGGTGTGCTGCACCTGCCCCGCCTTTGGCAGAAAGTTTCCCTCGAGGCCGCCGGCAAAATCGCCGATGGCTATCCGGGAATCGGTGGCGGCTACGACACAATGGTAATCAACGGCCTCGGCCTGAACGCCGACGCCGTGCGTACCCACATCACCAACGACAAGCCGACCTACCCGCAGTTCGAGGCGTGGATTCAGGCTCAAGAAGGCGCCACGCTGGGTGCCGATGCCGTCGGTGCGCTGAACGACTCGATCGTCGGCTACGACCACGACGACGAAACCCGCCAAGGCATCCTGAGCGCTAACGGCCTGTCGGACGGCGACCCGAAGGACGCTGTGAACCTGAACAACCTCGACGACTGGCTGGAGTTCCACGCCGCCGAGATCGCTTGATTTTCAAGCACTTTCCCCCAAACCGCAGCCGAACTTGGCTGCGGTTTTTTTGTGTCCGCACCGTGCTTGGCCAAGCGCAAAAATAGGGGTTGTGCCGAGGTGTCCCGGTGAGTAGGTTGCCCCCGTTCCCAGCCAAACTTGGCCGGGACAACGCAACCTAAATCCAGCAATAATGAGTAACATCAAACAAACCGTCATGGCCGCAGCCGTTGCTGTGGCGTTCACCACCAGCGCGCAGGCGGATGGCCTGTCCGATTCACTGCCGCTGGCCAAAAGCCTCGCAGCCGGGAAGGATCTCCCGCTACCACTCGGCGTCAGCGTCAACGTGTTTTTTCTGGAGCAAAATATGGAGGCGCAGTCGATCACGATCGACATCCCGCCCCTGCCCCTGCCCACCGGTCTGGTTCAATTCCCACCCGGCCTGCCCGCCACGGCAGACAAGCTCGAGAGTCGCGCCACCAGCACCACCGCCAAACTCGACGCATGGCTGCTGCCGTTCCTGAACGTGTACGGCGTCGCCGGATACGTGGATGGTGAAACCGTCGCCAGTGGATTCTCCATCGCCGGTTTGCCGCCGGAATTGGCCAGCCTGTTGCCCAGTTCTTTCTCCATCGCCTACAGCGGCCCCCTCTACGGCGTCGGCGTCACATTGGTGACAGGTTACAACCAGTACTTTGTCTCGCTGGACGCCAACTACACCGAGTCCGACCTCGACATCGGCGACTCCACCATCGAGGCGTTCGTCGTCTCGCCGCGCGTTGGCATCACAGGAAACCTCGGCGGACTGGAAGGCTCGCTCTACGTCGGCGCCATGTATCAGGACATCGATGAGCACCAAAACGGCAACGTCAACTTCCCGGTCTTGGGACAGTCGCTGCCGGTCGGTTACAACGTCATTTCGAATCCCGAGGACAAGTGGAACTACCTCGTCGGCGCAAACCTCAAGGCCAGCGAAAACTGGAACTACGGCATCGAGGTCGGCTTCTCCGAGCGCACGCACGTGATGGCCACGCTCAATTACCGCTTCTGAGCCGGACGCAAAACAAACTCTCGAGGACGGGCTAAGCGCCCGTCCTTTTTTTGTCCCGCTTGGCCAAGCGGGAAGTAGGGACGGCTCTCCGCAGCCGTCCGTATTGAGGCGTACAACGGTTCGGACGGCAAGGGACTGGCGTCCCTGCCCTGCGGCGTGCGCTTGGCCGGGCGAACGCCCTTGCCTCCGACGCCGCTTGGCTTCATAAACCGCCCGCACCATGAAAGCATTCGCAACACTCTCCGCCGCCCTCGTCGGCTTGGCCGCAATCGCCGACAGCCAAGCCACCGATCTGCCCACGTTCCGGCACGTCACCATCGACGACCAAGTGAAGATCGGCTACGGCACCGCCATTGCCGACATGAACGGCGACAAAAAACCGGACATCATCCTGTGCGACGCCCGCAACATCGCTTGGTACGAAAACCCGTCGTGGAAAAAACACATCATCGTCGAGAACCTCACCCCGCGAGACCACGTCTGCATCGCCGTGCGCGACATCGATGGCGATGGTCGGGCCGAGATCGCCGTCGGCGCACAATGGAATCCCGGCGAAACCACCGACACAGCGAAGTCCGGCGCCGTGTTTTATCTCATCCCACCCGCCGACCGGACGCAAAAATGGACTCCTGTGCCACTCGATCACGAGCCGACCACTCACCGCATGCGCTGGTTTGAAACGGCCACCGGCACGTTCGACCTCGTCGTGCTGCCGCTGCACGGGCGCGGCAACAAGGGAGGGAAAGGCGACGGCGTCCGCACCCTCGCCTACCACAAGCCAAGCGACGCCGAGGCCAAGTGGAGCACGACCGTCATCGACGACCGCATGCACATGAGCCACAATTTTGAGGTTGCCCAGTGGGACAAAGATGCCGCCAACGAAATGCTGCTCGGCGGCGTGGAAGGCGTGTTTTTGTTGAACCCTGCGAAGAGCGGCTACTGGAGTCGCCGCCAGATTTCCAACAACCCAACCGGCGAAGTCCGCCAAGGCGCCGGTGCGAGGGGTGAAAAATTCATCGCCACCATCGAGCCGATGCACGGCAACCAGCTTTCCATTTACACCGCTGCCAAGGGTAAAAAACTTTGGAGCCGCAACGTGATCGACGAGTCACTCGACCAAGGCCACGCCTTGGCCACTGGCGACTTTCTCGGCACCGGCAGCGACCAAATTGTCGTCGGTTGGCGCGGCACACGGCGCACCGGCAAGGTCGGCGTGAAGCTGTTTTATCCCACCGACAAAAAGCGCACGCAGTGGAAAAGCCTGTTGATCGATGACAACCAGATGGCCACCGAGGACATCCGAGTCGCCGACCTCAACGGCGACGGCAAACCAGACATCGTCGCCGCCGGCCGCGCCACCCACAACCTGAGAATTTACTTCAACGAGTAGCAGCTTTGTAAGTTTTCAGTTTTTATGGATCGCAGGCAGAAGGGGCAACGCCCCGACGCTATACCAGCCTTGGGCAACGCCCAAGGAAACCGGTCGTGATTAAAAAAGGAGGGCTGAAGGCCCGTTTCATCAGTGAGGCTTTTCGAGCGATTGGGGCATGCGATGGGACGGGCCTTCAGCCCTTATGGATTTGGCGGGGCAGATTCCCGGGGCGATGCCCCGGGCTGGTATGAGGCCGCGCCTTCGGCGCTGATTATCCACCACGCCAATGGTGCGGGCAAATGGATGCGCCCCCCGACGAG
>Ga0208879_1000441_pt1 | contig 42905 bp, 30 predicted proteins | sample Knorr_S15_td_Bot_FD_185605 | JGI IMG/M metagenome (GOLD analysis project Ga0208879, IMG submission 185605) | Marine microbial communities from Southern Atlantic Ocean transect - Knorr_S15_td_Bottom_ad_5009_LV_A (SPAdes) (version 2) | ecosystem: Environmental > Aquatic > Marine > Oceanic | place... | reverse complement strand
CGGAAGCCTCCTCTTTTGCGGAAGCCTCCTCTTTTGCGGAAGCCTCCTCTTTTGCGGAAGCCTCCTCTTTTGCGGAAGCCTCCTCTTTTGCGGGTGCTTCCTCTTTTGCGGGTGCTTCCTCTTTTGTCTTGGTGGCCGCAGCCTTGCTCTCCCCTTCGTCGTCGCCGAAGGTGTCAAAGGCATGTTGCAACGCCACCAGGTCTTCGCCCGGCTTGAGGGCGTCGAGCACGGCTTCCTCCTCCTTGAGCTGTTCTGTTGTGTAAGTGGCCGCCTTGATTGAGAGGCCAATGCGGCGATCCGACCGGTCTATCTTGATCACGCGGGCCGTCACTTCCTCGCCCACATTGAGGACGTCCTTGATTTTCTCGACCCGCTCCTCGCTGACTTGGCTGATATGCACCAAGCCGTCGATGTCGTGATCGAGCCCGACGAACGCTCCAAAGCTGGCGAGCTTGGAAACCTTGCCCTCGACGAGGTCGCCGATCTTGTACAGTTCGTCGATCTTGTCCCACGGATCATCGTCAAGCTGCTTGATGCCGACGGAGATGCGCTGGTTTTCCCGGTCGACCTCGAGCACCTGTGCCTCGACGTCCATTCCTTTTTTCAACACCTCGGACGGGTGGTTGACCCTGCGAGTCCATGAGATGTCAGAGACGTGGATCATGGCGTCGAGCCCTTCCTCCAGCCCCATGAAAGCGCCGTAACTGGTGAGGTTGCGAATCTTGCCGGACACCTTTGCGCCGACCTTGTATTTCTCCTCGGCCAAATCCCATGGGTTGGTGTCGAGCTGACGTATGCCAAGGGAGATTTTCTGCTCGTCCTGGTTGATGCCGAGGACGACGGCCTCGATATCCTCGCCGGCCTTGAGCACTTCGGAGGGCTTGTTGATGCGCTTGGTCCAGGACAATTCGCTGACGTGAACCAGTCCCTCGACACCGGGTTCCAACTCGATAAATGCGCCGTACGGCATGAGGTTGACCACCTTGCCGGCGATCTTGCAGCCAATGGGATATTTTTCCTCGATCTTGTCCCATGGGTTCGCCTCTTTTTGTTTCAAGCCGAGGCTGACGCGCTCGCTTTCCTTGTTGATGTCGAGCACGACCACCTCGAGTTCCTGGCCGGTCGCCAGCATTTGCGAGGGGTGCGTGATGCGGCCCCAGCTCATGTCGGTGATGTGCAGCAGGCCGTCGAGGCCGTTCAGGTCGATGAATGCGCCGAAGTCGGTGAGGTTCTTGACGGTGCCCTTGCGGATATCTCCCGGCATCATGTCGTCCAGGAGCTTCGCGCGCTTGGCGGAGCGTTCCTCCTCGATCAACTCGCGGCGGCTGAGCACGATGTTCTGCCGCTCAAGGTTGAGCTTCATCACCTTGAAATCGTAGGTGTTGCCGACGAAGACATCCAGATCCCGCGGCGTGATGATGTCGATCTGTGACGAGGGCAGGAAAGCCTCCACGCCGATGTTCACAATCAACCCGCCCTTGACCGCTGCCTTGACACGGCCCCTGATGCAGCCGCCTTCCTCGCAGATGGTTTTGATGTTGTCCCAGTTCTGCTTGAAAATGGCCTGCTCGTGCGACAGCTCGACCATGCCTTCGCGATCCTCGAGGCGCAGGATTTGCACGTCGACCACGTCGCCCAGCTTTAATTCCTCCTCGTCGTGATCGGAAAACTCGTTGATCGGCACCGAGCCTTCGCTCTTGTAGCCGATGTCGATCATGACTTCCTTCTGACGGATCTCAATGACCGTCCCTTTGACTATTTGGCCGGCGACATAGCTGATTTGGCTCTGCGCCATGGCCTCTTCCATGGTTAATGACACTATATTATTTTATAAATGGGAGTAAGTTTTCCCGGAAAAACCGGTGGCTCGTGAAAGGCGTCCGAAGACGGAGCGACCGGGTTAAAGGTTGGTTACTCGGTTAACAGTTGTTTCTCAGCTTCAAATGGGCTGCCCGCAATCACGGAGCCCAGCGGCGGGGCAACATACGCATGGCCAAGCCGATTGCAAGTGCCCTTTGCGAGAAAATAACTGTTTATTTGAAGGAATCCAGGGCGCGACGGGCTTCGCGGCGGACGTAGTCGTAGTCGTCACGCAGCCGCTTCCGCAGTTCCGGCTCGGCTTTTCGCGCCCCTTTACCCACTCGCCGCAGCACTTGGCAAGCGAAAAGCCGTACGAGTGGTTCGTCGTTGTCGAGCACCGAGATGTACAAGTCGACGTCGCGGACGCGCACTCGGCGCAGGGCATCCATCGTCACCTGCCGATCCTCGCTCACGTCCAGCCGGGCGAACAACTCCGGCCCGGCCGGGCGGGCATCCGAGCCCAGCTCACCCAACTCGCGGATGGCCGTGTGCCGCACCTTGGCTGACGAGTCGTCCAACGCCGACTTGAGCACAGCCAACAGCTTGTCGTCATCCGGATCGACCCTGGCCAGGGCCTCCAACGCGCTGGCCCGCACCCCGGCGTTGTCGTGATCCAATGCCCGGTTCAACGCTGGCAACGCCGGCTTGGCTACCGGCCCCAGCTTGGCCAGCGCGGCGAACGCGGCGGCTTGGGTGGCGGCATGCTTCACGTTCAGCACGCCAACCAAACTCGTCACCGCGCTGTTGGGCAACTTGCGAAAACCCCCGAGCGACTCGACGACAGCCAGGCGCAAATCCGTCCCGGCACCGTCGAGCATGCCGACAAGCCGCCCGGCCAGTGCCGCGTCGGCACTGCCGAGTTTGCCAATGGCTCGCACGGCGCTGAGCTGAATCGCGCCGTCCTTGTCTCCGAGTCTCTCGACCAATGCCGAAGTCGCCCCGCGCGCGCTTGGCCCGAGGCTGGCGAGCGCATCCATTGCCGACTGGCGGACAATCGAGTTGTCATCGTTCATCGCCAATTGCAACCGTGGCATCAGGTTGGCCGGCTTGGCGGTGGACGCCACCAACGCGGCCAGTGCCATCCCGCGAAACGCCGCCTGTTCGTGTTCCAAAAACGGCAGGATCGCCTGCCGCGCCGTCGCCGACTTTGCCCCGATGTTTTTCAGCCCGAGCAGGGCGAGATAAGCCGGGCCGGACGCCTGTTCCGCCTTCAACGCGGTCGCAAGCGCGGGCACGGCCTGCAGGCCGATGTCACTGAGGCACCGGGCCTGCCACGTGTCGTCGCCCAGTTTAGCCAAGGGCTGTGCCTCGACCGACGCCAAAAGCCCCGGCACAGCCTCGCGGCCGATCTCGACCAGCGCCCGGCGGCAGGACGCCCGCTCCTCACCCTCCGCTTGGCCAAGGTGGGCGATCAACTTTGGAACAGCGGCGGCGGCGGACGGGCCGATGCGCCCAAGCAAATCAACCGCCTGGCTGCGCTTGGCCCGGTCGGCTGCTCCCAGCCACTTGAGCAGATGCGGCACAGCCGCCCGGCTGTCGGGGCGCAGGCTGAGCAGGCCGTTCATGGCCTCGTGCCGGACGGGCTCGTCGTCATGCTCCAGCGCGGGCAAAAGCAGCGGCAGCATTTGGTCGCCGGACAAGCCAACGCGATTCAACGCCTCGAGTCCGTTGGCGATAACCCCGGGGGACTGCTCCGCCACGAGTAGCTTGGCCAAGCGCCCGCTCGGTTCGCCCGGTTGATTCATCCAGCCGATGGCCACGGCGGCGGCGGCGCGAATATTTTCTTCCTCCGAGCCAAGCGCCTCCAACACCTGCGGGTGCGCTGCCGGGCCGATTTTCCCGAGCGCGGCACCGGCGGTTTCGCCGATGTAATTTTCCTCGTCGGCCAACAGGGCGAACAGTCGCGGCACTGCCTCGTGAGCCGACGGCCCCATGTTGCCGAGCACCTTGGCGGCTCCGCTGCGAATGGAGCGGCTTTCGTCGCCCAGCGCGTCGATGAGCTGCGGCACCGCAGCCGGGCCGATCCGGGTCAGGGCGGTGACCACCCGCAGCCGAACCTGGTCGCGATAACGGCGTCCGCCACGGCTGAGTCGCTTGATGAGTTCCGGCGTGGCCTCGTGGGCGGCTGGGCCAAGGTTGGCCAGCGCGGTGGCTGACCAGAAAAAAACCTGCACTTCATCGTCGTCCAGCGCTCTGGCCAGCGCCGGCACGGCCGCTTTAGCCTCCGGGCCGATCAACGCGAGCGAGCGGGCTGCTTCGCGCCGGGCAACCTTGTCTCCGTCCACCAGGTCGCTGATCAACTCGTCCACCTCCGCGGCGGCAGCCATCAGCGCCCCCATCGAAAAAATAAAAATGGTGCCGGATATTTTCATGCGTGAAAAAATTCCCGCCTCTGCGGGATTGAAATTCAATCGGCAGCGGGTTGCCGGCATCACGACAAAAACGGCAGCGTGCCGGTGCTGTCGTTGAACGAGCCGGTCGTCGCCCCGGCTTGGTTCAGCATCGTGACAAACAGGTTGTTTAGCGGCGTGTCGCCGGAATACTGGATGTGCCGGCCAGGCCGAATCCATCCGCCGCCGCGGCCCGCGAGCACGATCGGCAGGTTCTCGTTATTGTGGCGGTTGCCGTCGCTGATGCCGCTGCCGTAAACGATCATGCAGTTGTCGAGCAGCGAGCCGTCGCCTTCCGGGATCGACTTCATTTTCTGCAGCATATACGCGAGCTGCCCGACGTGGAATGTGTTGATTTTGCTGATCTTTTCCAGCTTGTCGCGGTTGTTTTGGTGGTGCGACAACGAGTGATGCCCCTCGCTCACGCCGATCGGGCGGTAGCTGCGGTTCGAGCCGGCGTTGGCCAGCATGAAGGTGGAAACACGGGTGACGTCCGTCTGGAACGCGAGGATCATCATGTCGCCCATCAGTCGGATGTGTTCCTCGTAGCTGTCCGGCACGCCCTCCGGCTTCTCGAACCCGGCGAGGACATCCGGCTGCGCGGCATTTTCGTCCTCGGCACGCCCGATGCGCTGTTCGATCTCGCGGACGGCGACCAGGTATTCGTCGAGTTTTTGGCGGTCGTTGCCGCTGACTTTTTTTGTCAAAGAACGGGCATCCTCCAGCACGAAGTCGAGGATGCTCTTCCGGTATCGTTGGCGCCTGGCCAGACTCTCGTTGCGTTCGCCCGCGCGGTCGTTGCCAAAGAGGCGTTCGAAAACCAGGCGCGGGTTGGTCTCCTTGGCCATCGGCGTGGCACCGTCCCGCCACGAGACGTTGTTCGAGTAGGCGCAACTGTAGCCGGAGTCGCATTTGCCCGACTGCCGGCCGCGCTCAGTGCCCAACTCGAGCGAGGCGAAGCGCGTCTGGTGACCGATCTTTTGCGCGGCAAACTGATCCACCGAAACGCCGGCGCGAATCTCCGAGCCTTCGCTCTTGAGCGGCTGCACGCCGGTCAGGAACACCCCGGCGCTGCGGGCGTGGTCGCCGGGGCCGTCGCCGTTGGAGCGGCCCTTGTCCTGCGTCAACCCGCTGAGCACGCAAAGGTCGCGCTTCACCGGTGAGAGCGGCTTGAGGATGCGTGGCAAATCGTAGTGCGCGCCGGTGACTTCCGGTTTCCATTCCTGGATGTGCACGCCGTTTGGCACGAACAAAAACGCCATGCGCACCGGCGGCTGGACCGGCGCCGCGCCGCCCAGGGCGCGCACCGGGTTCATGCTCTCTAGCAGCGGCAGCGACACCGCCGCGCCGAGCCCCTTGAGAAACGTGCGTCTGTGAAGGTGGGTTTGGTTACTCATCGTTCTCCATCTTTGTGTTGCTCATCAGGAACGGCTTGCTGCTAATCACGCCGTTCAATAGCGCTGTGAAGCGGTAGTCGTTCGCCTTTAATTCATTGCAAATATCCTCGACCGCGCACTTGTCGTAATATTCCAATCCGCGTCCGAGGGCGTAAGTTAGCATCTTCGCACACAGCGTGCGAATGAAAGTTTCCCGTGATTTGAGCACTTTTTTTAGGCCTTCGGGGCCGTTAATCGTCTCGCCGGTGGGTAGTTCACCGGAAGGATCGATCGGGAAATTGCCGTCGAGATCACGCCACGCGCCGATGCCGTCGAAGTTCTCCAGCGCAAAGCCAAGCGGATCCATCTTCGAGTGGCAGGTCGCGCACTCGGCCTTTGCACGATGCTTCTCAAGCCGCTCGCGGAGGGAGCCGCTGGTGATCGCCTCTTCATTTTCCTCCAACTCCTCGACGTCGGGTGGGGGCGGCGGGGGCGGCGTGCCGAGGATTTGCTCCAGAATCCATTTGCCGCGATTGACCGGCGAGGTGCGCGTGGGGTTCGACGTGATCGTGAGGATGCTCGCGTGCGTCAGGATGCCGCCCCGCCCGCTGCCCTTGGCCAAGCTCACCCGCTGGAACGCCGACCCACTCACGCCGTCGATGCCGTAATGCCTGGCCAAGCGCTCGTTGAGGTAGGTGAAGTCGGAATCGATCAATTCAAGGATGCTGCGGTCCTCCTTCATCACCGCCCCGAAGAACAACTCGGTCTCGCGCTTCATCGCCGCGCGCAGGTCGTCGTCGAATGTCGGGAACTTGACCGGGTCCGGCGTGACGTCGGCGAGGTTGCGAATCTGCAGCCATTGGCCGGCGAAGTTCTCGACGAGCGCACTCGAGCGCGGATCGGCCACCATGCGGCGCACTTGTGCCGCGAGCACGTCCGGCTTGGCCAACTCGCCGCGCTTGGCCAAGCGGAACAACTCGGCGTCCGGCATGCTGCTCCACAGGAAATACGACAGGCGCGACGCCAGTTCCCAGTCGTTCAGCCGCCGGATGGTCTCGTCGCTGGCCGGGCGCGTGTCCAGTTCCCAGCGGAACAGGAAGTGCGGCGAAACGAGCACTGCCTGCGTGGCCAACTGCATCCCCTCCTCGAACGAGCCGCCGTCAGCCATCACCATGTCGACGAACGACAGCAGGCGGTTGATCTCCTTTTTGGCGACCGGCCGGCGGTACGCTTTCTCTGCGAACTGCGCCAGCGATTCGCGGGCGACCTGGCGCGACTCGCCCGGCTTGGGTTGCCGCACGATCACGCGGCGGTGCGACTCCGGCAGCTTCGGCTGCGGCGCGTCGAGCGGGCCAATGATTGTGGTGCTTTTGATGAACAAATTCCGGTCGCCACGCAACGCCGGGTCCGGCGAGTCGTTGTTCACGTAATTGTTGAGGTACGCGACGGAAATCTTGTGAACGCCTTTCCCCGGCTTGAGTTTCACCACAAAATCGCGCCGCTCATCCTCGCGCTCCTTCACCTCGAACGTCTTCACCGGTTTACCGTTGAGGCTGATCTGCATCCTCGGCGGCTCCGGCCCGGCGAGTGTCGCGTAGGCGTTGAGGTGCAGGAGGTACTCGCCGTCCGTCCGGAACGGATAACGGATGTCGATGCTGCCCTCGCGCCACATGCCCCAGAAACTGTCGTTCTCGATTCGCACCGCCCGGTCGTCGCTCTTCGTGCCCCATTTTTTTGTGCGAATGGTGTTCTGCGGCGGGTACGGCGGAATGTCGGTCCGGATCGCCTTGGCCGTGATCTCCTCCGCGGCGCGAAGATATTTCTCCATCAGAATCGGCGAGAGTGAGAGCACGTCGCCGATGTTGTCGAAGCCGTAGCCGACCTCGTCGTTGGGGAAGTCCGCCGCCGGCCGGTAGTCCACGCCGAACAAATCGCGGACGGTGTTGTTGTACTCGCTGCGGTTGAGGCGGCGCAGCGTGACGCGGCCGGGGTTCACCGGCACGTCCGGGTTCGAGCAGTCAAACTTGACCAACTGCGCGTCGATGAACTCTGTCAACAGGATGCGCTCATCCTCGGTTGGCTGCGGCTTCTTCTCCGGCGGCATTTCCCGCTGGTGCAGCATGTGGTGAACCTTCTCCCACGTTCGCCCGTCGCGGAAAAAATCCGGCCTGGTTCCTAACGCCTCGAGGTTCACCTCCGCCTTGGCCCGCTTGTTGCCGTGGCATTTGAAGCAGTACCGCTCGAGCAACGGCTTGATGTCCTGGACGAACTCCGCCTGGCAAAGCGCTTGGCCAAGGCCAAAAGCCAGCAGCAGGCAAACCGGTCTGTTGAGCGAAAACACCATTAAACCCCCAAGAAGTTAGCGCAAAAAGTACGCGCACGCACGCTGGTATATTCAATAACGCGCGTGGGTATATGGATCGATCACAAGGCGAATCAGCGCGGCAGCGTTTCCGGGAGGTCGGCGATGACGTAGGCCATCACGGCCATCGCGGCGACGCAGCGGTTGAACTCCACCACATCGAGCTTGTCGATCGTGTCGGCGTCGGTGTGGTGAAACCAAAAATATTTCTCGCGATCCACCTCGAGATGCATCACCGGCACGCCGCCCCGAACCAGCTTGAGCACATCCGCGCCTCGGCAGCCCTTGGCGATGGAGCCGGAGCCGATCGGGTCGAGCAACTTGGCGACTCCCCGGATGATCTCCATCCCCCGGCCGCTGCCAAGGAAGCCAAAGCCGGTCGGCCGGAACACGCCGGAGTCGGACTCGATCGCCAGCGTGTGCTTGGCCAAGGCCGCCTCGTGCCGCTTGGCGTACGACCTTGCGCCGCGCATGCCGTTCTCCTCATTCGTCCACAGCACGACGCGCACGGTGCGCCTTGGCCGCAAGCCAAGCTTGAGCATCAGCCGCGCAGCCTCCCACGCGGCGAGGCAACCGCCGCCGTCGTCCATCGCCCCTTGGCCAACATCCCACGAGTCGATGTGGCCGCTGACGATGACGATCTCCTCCGGCTTCTCCGTTCCGGGGATCTCCGCAACGACGTTCCGCGAAATGCCATCGGCCAGCGTGCGTGCCTCCATCTTGAGCCGCACGCGGAGCGGCTCGCCGCGGGCCTGCATCCGCGAGAGCATGTTGGCGTCCTCCAGCGAGAGCGCGGCATGCGGGATTTTCTTTACACCATCGGCGTACGACATGCCGCCGGTGTGCGGCGTCTGCATCGAGAACGGCCCAACCGACCGAATCAGGCTCGCCACCGCCCCGGCCCTCGCCGCGTGAATTGCCCCCTGCGTGCGGACGATCACCGTCTCGCGATACTCGGTGAAAGGCACGTTGAAGAGCACGATTTTCCCTTTGGCCTCAGCGGCACGCTGCGTGAGATCGTCAAACCCGGTGACCACCAACACGTCCGCCGTAATGCCTTCGGGCGGCGTGCCGACGCTGCCGCCCAAGCCGAGCATCGGCAGCTCGCGGCGGCGTGGCGAAAGCAACTCGACCGACTCGCTGCCACGAACCCATCGCGGCACCGTAACCTCCTCACCCCGAACGTTTTGGAAGCCGTCTTTTTTCATCTCAGCGAGACACCAGTCTATGGCGGACTCGAGATTTTTCGAGCCGGTAAAGCGCGGGCCGAACGTGTCGCACATCGTGGCCAGGCGTGAAAAACCAAACACGCTGTTCGTCGCTGCCTGGGTCAGCCGCTGGGCTTCCGGTTGATAATCCGCCGGCGCGCTACCGGCCGCAAACCCAGTCGCCACCACCAAACCAAGCGACAAAAAAAGGAAAAGCCGTTGCAAGTTCATTGATGAAAATTATTTGCCCGGGCGGACCGGTTGCAGCCAGGCGCGTTCGTGTTCGCCGGCGGCGTAGGGGTTGGCTTTCTTTTTCGAGGCCATGATCTCGGCGCGGACGTACAGCTCGTCGCCGTTGAAGGTGTAGCTTGGCTCGAGCGACTGCGATTGGCCGAGGATCTCGCCGATGCCGGCCTCGCTTGGCTTGAGCGAGTTGCGCTTGGCCAAGTCGCTGCTGCTTTTGAAATTCTTCCGCGTGCCGATGAACCACGTGGTGTATGTCACGCCTTTTTCCGGCAGGATGCGGAAGCTGTACCTGCCCTTGGCCATACGGATGTCGTCCACGGCCACGCCGCTTGAGGCGTAAAAGTCGCCGCGCTCCATCGCCGCGATGATCGACTGCGGAGTGAGCGACTTGGAGCGAACCATCACCCAGCCGCGACCGGTATTGCTCTGGCCAACGGCGAGGTCGTGGTAGTTGTGCGCGTCGTCGGTGCCCAAGCCGAGCATCAACGGCAATTTGTGCACGCCGATCCGGTAGGCGTTGATCACGTCCCAAATCTGCCCCGTGCTGAGGTGCTTGGAGTCGCCGTAGTTCCGTACCGCTGGGTGGCCGTTGTACACCTCGAAAAACCGTTCGCCGCGCAGCCGGATCATGTCGGCCGGCTGGATCGCCCAGCCGAAATTGGGGTGGTTGATGTGCGGGAACATCGGCTGGCCGGTCGCCTTGCGCTGCGCCAGCACGGCGTCGATGTTTTTCTGCATCGTCGCCGCCACCCCGGCCCCGCCCTGCGGCGGGATTTGTTTCCCGATGTTGGTGACGTTGATGTGGATCGGCAGGCCCTGAAACTGGTCGGAGATTTCCTCGCTCTGCATCAGCAGGAAACTCCCCGGCACGGCCATTTTCGGGCGATACTCGGCGTAGGTCTTGAGCCGAACCCGCGGGACGCCCTTGACGACTTTGTGCTCGACCCAGTCGTCGCCGAAGTGCTTGAGGTACTTGTCGAATGCCTGCTGGCCGCCGGCGTTTTTCTCGCGGTGAATCCAGCGCTGGCCCTCTGCCAGCACGTTGTGGTCAGAGATGGCTAGGAAGTGGTAGCCGTTGCTGCGGTACCAATCGGCGATCATCTCGGGGTAGTCGTCGCCGTCACTCCAGAGTGAGTGGGTGTGCAGGTTACCCTTCCACCACCGGGCGTCCTCGGCGGAGAGGGTTGAGGCGGCCAGCGCGAAAGCAATCGTGAGGAGGATCTTGGTTTTCATGCGTTGAAGGGGGGAGAGTAGAGTTTTCAGTTTTCAGTTTCAAGTTTTCAGTCGGGACGCGGATTTCCAGGATTCACAGGATCAATTTTTTAAATCCTGACGACCTGCGTTCATCTGAGTCCCCTCTTTCCTCTCGTTCCTTTCCGCCAACTGCTCACTGCTTACCTTGAACTGCTCACTGTTCCCCGGCCATGCGTTACTGCCGGGAGTTGAAGACGCTGGCGAGGATGGACTCCTTGGTTTTCCACAGAAGCGACATGGTCATCGATACAGGAATCAGCACGAAGGCCATGAACAGCCAAGGTCGCAACTTGGCCGCCAGGGGCACGACTCGAAAGAGGATCTCCGGCAAATCTTCCATAAACGAAAACAGGTAAATGACGCCAAAGCCGATCGGCGTCATGGCCAGCAACACGCGGTTCATGCGGGAGAAAAGTCGGCATTCAACCCGAAGCGTCTCGTCCGGCATCATGGCAGCGAGGCGAGCCAGCATTTTGTTTAGCGACATCAGGTAAAATACGAACCCCAACGCCAGTAGCCAAACGGCGTTGGCGAAGTATAATTCGTCCGGCACCCGGTGGTGCCAGTGTAAAAACGGCGACAGGCCAAGGCTGAACAGGCCAATGAGTTTCGCCTGGCCAAGCGCCGCCTGCCAGACGCGTTCCTGCGGCTGGAAACTGCCCAGCAGCCACAGTCCGTACCACAGCATGCCGAACGCCACCGGCGGCATGAGCATGCCCATCGGCCAGGCAGCATCGGTCCAGTTTGAGAGGGTGGCCATGACGCTGACGACCATCGCGATCGGCAGCCCCCAGAATAGAATCGACGTCCCGCGCACCACTCGGGCCAGCGCCGGCAGCAGGTCCTTTTGCGTGTTAGGTTCGTCCGTTGTCACAGGCTCAGGTAGGTCTGGTCGCGCAGGCCCTTGGTGTAATCAGCGAACAACCGCACGCCCTCGGACGGCTTGAGTTGCTCATGCCATCCCGCAAGGGACGCGCACTATACGAGCGCCCGAACCGATTTCAACCGTGAAGAAAAAGCGGCGAGCTCATTTGTCCCGGGCCACGAACGTCGTCACCACCGGGCGGTGATCCGAGCCGTGGCCCCAGTTCGCCACGACCGGAATCCACGAGTTGGTGCGATCCAATTCCCTGGCCATGCCGGGGCTGAGCAGGATGTAATCGATCCGGCTGTATACATCCTCCACCCCGTAAAAATGCGTCCACGACACATTGCGCGAAAACCATTTTGCGTTGATCCGGTTCGGGCCACCGTCGCCGTTTTTTTCGCCGGGACGCGCATCCACTAGCTTCGACTTTCCGCGACCGACGAGCGCCTTGAGCGGCTTTGAATTATAGTAGTCGTTGAAGTCGCCGAGCACGGCGAAGTTCATTTCCGGATTGGCCTTGAGCCGGGCATCAATGATGCGCCGCAGCCGCAACGCCTCATGCAAACGCATCTCCGCCTCGTCCGCGACTGACACTTTCCGCTTGGATTTCAGGTGCGCGGTGATCAGCGAAAACGAGTAGTCGCCCAGCGCAATCTCCACCTCCGCAAACCCGCGGCTCACGTGCAGCCGCCGGCCGTTGAGCAGGAAGCTTTCGTTGTCGTGCCGCGTGATTTTCTTGAACGGGAAACGGCTCAGGTACGCGACGTGAATCGCCGGGTCGAACGCTGACAGATGTTCCACGTGCGGCAGGTCGAGTCCCTTGGCCTTGAGCGCGGCCTGCAGCTTGATCAGCGCCGTTTTTTTGCCCATCTCCTGCAGCGCGATCACGTCCGGCTTGGCCGCGAGGATACTCTCGATAATCTTCGCCTGCGCGAACGGTTTCTTGAGCGGCCGATTCTGGATGGGCTCGAGGATGAAATTTTCAACGTTGTACGTCACCACGCGGAAGGTCTGCTGCGCCTGGCCAAGCGGCCCCGCCAAAATGACAGCGGCGGCGGCAATAAAACACTTTTGCAATCTCACGATAAGTTACTTGGCCTGGATGATGAAAAACTGCGCCGCTCGGTCGGCCTTGGCGCTGAAGGAGCCCGTGCTGTCGTCGAACTTTAATTTCTTCCCCACCGGCGTGTACGGCCCGGCCACCGAATTGCTCGACCGTACCGTGTAGCTTGCCGCCGGACTCGCTCCCCAACTCAAGTGGATCTCGCCATCGGCCAGACTGACGGTAATTTCGATCTCAGGAATCTCCACCGTCGGATCCTCTGTGAACGGCGCGCCGCTTGGCCAAGTGCCGGCTGAGACGGCCGCGTCGGCCACTGTGCTGTGATCTGCAAACGCCCCGTTAAGGCCGGGGTGCCGTGTCATCGAGCCTTTGCTCGTCGGTTTGCCGAACTTGATGCGGTCGATCACGTGCCCGTCTGCGTTGCGCAGCGTAATCGTGTCACCGCTGTTGTTGAGGCCCAGCCCGCTCGTGCCCTCGGTGGCCGGCAACGCCAGCACGCCTTCGTCCAGCACCGGCTCGGAGCCGGACAAACGGCCGCCGTACACGATCACCGCGCCGCGCTTGGCCAGGACGTCGCCCTCGTAAAAATTGCTCCGCAACGCCACGGCGTCGGAGAGGCTCCAGCCGGCCATGTCCACGTCCGCTTGGCCAAGGTTGGCGATCTCGATGAACTCATCCTCGACGCTGATCCGGTTCGAGCCGCTCGGCGTCTCACGGTGCAGCGGGTTGTAGTGGCCGGCCGAATCTTTGCCGGTCGGGTTGGCCAAAAACTCGGTGACGGCCACCTGCTGCTCCGCCTCGCTTGGTACATAAATATCCCACTCCAGCGTCGCCACGCCTTCGCTGTTTTCCGCTTCAAGCAACACGTCGAACGACGCCCCGAAATCCTCCTCACCAGCGGTCAGCACCAGCCTGGCTGTGACTTCGCTGGCGGGATTCGCCGAGAGCACCCAGCCCCCCGTCGGCGTCACCGTGATCTCGCTGCCGGAGGGCGATTTCACCACGGCCTCGATCACCGCCGTCTCGCCATACAGCAGAAAATGATCCGTGCGCGAACTCTCGATCGGCCGCCCGGGGCGAATCAGGTTTTCGTACTTCAGCATGAACTCAATTGTCGGCAGCTTCGGGCCGGAGATGTCCTCGATGCGCGTCGGCATCAATTGGTAGCCACCCTCGCGCGGCCGGTCGTGCATGTACTGCGAAAGCACGCCGGTGACGTTGACAGCGGTGCTGGGGAACGGCTGGTCGATGATCGACTTGATGCGCGAATCAATGCGCATGGTGAACGTCATCCCGCTGGCATCGGTCAGCGTGTAGTTGGCGGCACCGGAAAACTTCGAGCCGCCGCCGCTGTCGATCTCCACCTCGCTGACTACCACGAGAGAGCCCTCGAGCGCCTCCATCGCCGCCGCGTCATCCGACTGCATGAAGTCAAGCTTGGCCGGCTTCGGCAGGGAGTTGTCGCTGCTCACCACCTTGACCAGATGCATGGCATTGCCGGCGTCCGGCACAAGCTGCAGCAGGCCGTAGAAGTGGCTCAGCGGCGCAGAGACGCGCACCTTGTCGCCGGGCTTCGGATGACTCGACTTGCCGCTGCGGAAATATACCGCGATCCCGGCCGTGCCGTCTTGAAAGTAAAACAGCGAGTGGCTGCCGCCGGTCATGTTTGTATGCGAGGTGACAATGCCCTCGGCGGTAAAGAGGGTCTTCGTGTCCGACGGCTCGCGGTTATCATCCACCAGCGAGCGCAGGTGCTTGATGGTGACCACGTCGCCACCGGGCGAGTCCTGCACCTCGAGCGTGGCCGTGTCGCTCTCCACTGCGCCGTCGGCATTGCTGACCGTTACCACATAGTCGCCGGCATCATCAGCCGAGACGTCAGACAGCTCGAGGGCTCTCGATGTCGCGTCCCCAATATCCACCCCGTCCCTGCTCCACTGGTACGCCAGCGGCCCCGCGCCGGTGGCCACGACAGAGAATGAAATCGTCTTGCCCGCAAGCACAGTCTGCGACACCGGCTGCGAGAGAATGGTCAGGACATCGACCCAGTCACCGTCGGTCACGTCACCCAGAGTCGTCCCTACTTTCAGGTTGTCGATCAGCATCGCGCCGATGTTTTTGGCCTGCCGAAACGCAAAGCCAGTCACGTCCTCAGCAGAGCCATTGTCTGTCGTGGTGACGCCTCCCGCCGCCCCGCCGTCCGGATCGATCCAGAGCGTCGTGCTCGCGTCCGCGAGGCTCATTGCGATGACGATCTTGTAAACCGTGTCGAGATGAAGATCGTTGTCCACCACGGCGGTGGACCCTTTTCCCTTCGAGGTGACGCCGATCCGGAATGCGCCCCCTTCCGCGCCCGTGCTCTGCGCAATGATGCGCGCCCGGTAACCAAAACCGTCGTCCCGGAAATGCGCGAAGTAACTCCCGTCACCACTGGGCAGCTCGGTAAACTCCACGTCGAACGAAGCATACATCGTCCCGCCGCTGGATTTCTTGTACGGCCCGCCCGCAAGCTTCGCGTGGAAGTCCTCCGAGCCGGACTGCGTCAGGATAAGCTGCCCCTCGTACACCTCCGCCTGTGCGCTTGTGCCGCTGTGGTTTTTCCAAGTGTCCGCCGCCTGCACGACGATCGGGCCGTCGTCGTAGGTGAACGATTCCTCGAGCACCACCTCTGCCCTCGCCGTCACAAGGCCGATAGCTGCCGTCAAAAGTATGAGTCCTTTTGTCATGGTTCGATTTTGGTGAAATTATTTTCGGAAAGGCGCATTCCAGATCACGTCGGAGTTCGGCCCCTCGAATGTGCCCGCCCCATTGGTGACTGAGTGCCGCGAAAAATAGGCCGCATGCCCGTCGATGAACGACAGCACGCCGCCCTGCCCCTTGTGCCGCTCCGGGAACGCCCGCCACCGCGCCGCCGGGTTCACTGAGTAATACGGATTCCCCAGCCCCTCCGACGAGCTGAAATACATGTCCATCGTGCCAACCGTCGCCGACGGGCTGGGTAGATCGGTCGCCTTGGGCATTTTCGGATACGGCATGTACGAGTTCACCGTCCCGCGCTTCAGGTCGATGTTCATCGCGTAGCTGAAAAACCCGTGCCGCCCGCCGCCCTTCAACTGCTTCAATTCCTCCGTCGTCATCCTGGCGTTCGGGCAGTGCCAAATCTTCCCCTGCCTGCCGGGGAACGGCAGATTTTTGACGTTGTCCTGATACACCACTGTCGGCCGTTTCCAGTACTGCGCCAGCGTTTTCTCCCCCATGAATGGCGGCAACAGGTTAAACCAAGCGCTGGGATCCTTCGGCGTGCCGGTCGGCGGCGGCGTGCCGGGATAACGCCCGTTGGCCCCCATCCCGTCGCGGGGCAGCGAGTCCTCATTATCCACAAGATACAACTGCATCCCCAAGCCCCATTGGCGCTGGTTCGAGAGGCAATTGGCCAAGCGCGCCTGATCCTTCGCCTTGGCCAGGGCCGGCAACAGCAAAGCCGCCAAAATCGCAATAATGGCAATGACCACGAGCAACTCGATCAGCGTAAATGCCGCTCGCCACCGATTTTCAGAAAAAAAACATTTTGTGTTAAAGAATAAAGAGCCCATGCAAGCCACCCCAAGTCCAAAAAAGGGAAGCTACAACCCCCACCCAACAACGCAAGAAAAGTCGAACGATTAAGCTGTTCCGGGCATCGCTTGGCCAAGCGCAAAGGTAGGGCGCGCTGTCCCCAGCGCCCCGAAACGCTTCGTCCTCGTCATCCTACTCGTCCCTCGTCATCCAAAAAGACCACACAGAGCCGCGAAGAAAAGAGGGACGCAGATTTTCAGGATCGGAGAGGGTTTTTTTGGACACGGATTTCACGGATGTTCACAGATAAATCGTTGTAAATCCGTGTCCTTGCCGCTCTCCCTGGTTACAGGGTTTTGCAGAAGTCCTCCAGGCGGGCCATGCCGGTTTGGATGTTCTCCATGCTGGTGGCGTAGCTGATGCGGAAGTTATTGTCCGCGCCGAAGGCGATGCCAGGGACGGCGGCCACCTTGGCCTGATCGAGCAGGCGCTCGCAAAACTCGGCGGACTTGAGACCGGTCTCGGCCATGTTTGGGAACAGGTAAAATGCGCCCTTGCTGTTGATGCAACTGATGCCGGGCATGTTGTTCAGTCGTTCGGCGGCGTAGCGGCGGCGCTCGTCGAACTTTGCCAGCCAGTCATCGAGGTGATCCTGCGGGCCGTTGAGCGCGGCGACGGCTCCCTTTTGCGCGAACGAGGTCGCGTTGCTGGTGCTGTGGCTTTGCACGGCGTTGATGGCCTGCGCGATCGGCTTGGGCGCGGCGAGGAAGCCGATGCGCCAGCCGGTCATCGAGTAGGCCTTGGCCAAGCCGTGCACGATGATGGTGTGCGCCTTGTGCTCCCCGGAAAACCCGGTGACGCTGGTGAACTCGGCTCCGTCGTAAAGGAGCTTTTCGTAAATGTCGTCGCTCATGATCAGCACGCCTTTCTCGACGCAGACGTCGCCGAGCGCCTTGATTTCATCCGCGGAGTACACGGAGCCGGTGGGGTTGCTCGGCGAGTTGAGGATGAACAGCTTGGTGCTCGGCGTGATGGCCTCGCGCAACTGCTCCGGCGTGACTTTGAATTCGGTTTCGTCGGTGGTGTCGAGAATCACCGGCTTGGCCCCGGCGAGCTTGGCCATCTCAGGGTAGCTCAGCCAATACGGCGCGGGGATGATCACTTCGTCGCCGGCCTCGCAGGTGGCATAGATGACGTTGAAGCAGGAATGTTTGCCGCCGCAGTTGACGATGATCTGGCTTGGCTCGTACTCGACGCCGTAGTCGCGCTGGAACTTGTCGGCGACAGCCTGGCGCAATTCCGGGATGCCGCTGCTCGGCGTGTACTTGGTGAAGCCGTCGGCCAACGCCTGCGCGGCGGCGTCCTTGATGTGTTGCGGCGTGTCGAAGTCCGGCTCACCGGCGCCGAAGCCGATGACATCCTCGCCTTGGGCGCGCAGTTCCTTGGCCTTGGCCGAGATGGCCAGCGTCAGTGACGGCGCAAGCGAGGCCGCCCGACTGGAGATCGAATAATCCATTCGGTTCCCTAGCTGTGTAAAAGAAAGGCCAAGCGCGGATCAACTGCCCACTTGGGCGCGGGCTTCCTCAGCCAACGGGGTGCTCAGGTAGCGCTCGCCGGTGGACGGCGCGAAAGTGACGATCATCTTGCCGGCGTTCTCCGGTCGGCGTGCGACCTCGAGCGCGGCACAGACGTTGGCCCCGCTGGAGATGCCGCAGAGGATGCCTTCCTCCTTGGCCAAGCGGCGCGCCATCACAAAGGATTCATCGTTGCCGACCCGGATGCACTCGGTGATCTGGTCGCTGCCGTCCTCGCCCTTGAGGTGGAGATTGCCCGGGATAAAGCCGGCCCCGGTGCCCTGAATCTTGTGCGGACCGGGCGTCAACTCTTCGCCGGCCAGCGTTTGCGAGATCACCGGCGAGTCGGCCGGCTCCATCGCTATGGCTTGAAATGACGGCTTGCGCGGCTTGATCGCATCGTAGCAGCCAGTGAGCGTGCCGCCAGTCCCAACGCCGGCCACGATGATGTCCACCTCGCCGTCGGTGTCATTCCAGATTTCCTCGGCGGTGGTTTGGCGGTGAATCTCAGGGTTGGCCGGGTTTTCAAACTGCTGCGGGATCCACGAGTTTGGCGTCTCGGCAGCCAGCTCATTGGCCCGCTCGATGGCGCCCTTCATGCCCTTGGGCCCCTCGGTGAGGACGAGTTCGGCACCGAGCATCGCCAGGAGCGTGCGGCGCTCGAGCGACATGGTCTCCGGCATGGTGAGGATCAGCCGGTAGCCCTTGGCCGCCGCGACAAACGCCAACGCGATGCCGGTGTTGCCACTCGTCGGCTCGATGATGACGGTGTCTTTCGTCAGTATGCCGCTCTTTTCGGCATCCGCAATCATCGCCATCCCGATGCGGTCCTTCACGTTGGAGAGAGGATTGAAGAATTCGCACTTGAGCAGCACGGTGGCGTCGATGCCCTCGGTGACCTTGTTGAGCCGCACCAGCGGCGTGCGGCCAACCGTCTCCACGATGTCATTAAATATATTAGCCATTTTAATAAAAACAGATCGTCACCCGACCGCGTTGGCCTTGGCCGGGTGGGGTGATTATTTCTTGGCGGCAGCCTGCTTGCGCTTGAGGTAGGCCTTGCGACGTTTGCGTTTAATTACTTTGTTGTGTTGTTTACCCATGATGTATAATGGTTGCCTCTCCGGAGAGCGGCCGGGAAAGATGACGGTTAACATGAGAATTATCAATCACTATTTAATGGCAATTGCCCTATGCGCTGGGCTTGGCTTGGGCTGCAAATCCATGGGCGAAAAGAAACCCGGGGAGAATTACAGTCTCATCATGCTCTATCTGGAGCAAAACAACGACGGCACCAAGTATTCTCGAAAAATGGCCGTTTACCGTGCAGATCCGATCATTTTTTACGTCCACAGTGAGCCGTTTCTGAGCACCGCCGACCTAGAGAAAGCCACGCTGATGGAGGCTGTCGGCGGCTTTGCGCTCCAACTTCAGTTCAACCGGCATGGCACCGCCGTTCTCGAAAGTTTCACCACTTCAAACAAAGGCAAGCGGATGGCCATCTTCTGCCAGTTCACCGAACCTCGTGTTCTTGCCGCACCGATGATCACCCGGCGCAATGCCACCGGCATCATCCGGTTCACCCCCGACTGCTCCCGCAAGGAAGCCGAGCGCATCCTCGCGGGCCTCAACACAGCGATTAAAGAAATTAAAGGCAAGGGTAAATGATTGGCTATGGGAGGGGGTTGCTGACGATTGCGCTTGGCCAAGCCGCTGCCGCGCTTGGCCAGCCGTTCCATCTACCGACCCCCAACCAAGCGATCTTTGAGGCCGGAAAGGAAGCCGGCTACTTCACCCCAACAATTGGCCGCACTTGGCCAAGCGGCACCTTCGGCTGCGTGCGCTCCGAGGGCTGGCAAATGCACGAGGGCATCGACATCAAATGCACCCAGCGCGATGCCAGGGGCGAGCCGATCGATCCCGTCAGCGCCGCCGCCGATGGCACCATCGCCTACATCAACGCCAAGGCGTGGCTCTCGAACTACGGCAACTACATCGTCATGCAACACCAAGTTGACGGCCTGACGGTGTACACGCTGTACGCTCATCTGCGCGCCATAGCGAGCGGCTTGAGTGTTGGCCAAGCCAGGAAATCCGGTGAAATCATTGCAACAATGGGCCGCACCACCAACACCCGCCAAGGCATCTCCCGTGAACGGGCACACCTGCATTTCGAGATTTGCCTGCTCGCCAATCCAAACTTTTCCGCGTGGTACAAAAAAAATCTAGTCGATCAACGCAACGATCACGGCCGGTGGAACGGCCAAAACCTGATCGGCATCGACCCGTGGAAACTGTTCCTTGGCCAACATGAAGACAAGGCCAAGCGGCAGCCGTTCAGCCTGCGGCAGTTCATCAGCGGCCAACCGGTACTTTGTCGCGTGCTCGTGAAGTCCCCGAACCTCCAGTGGGCCAAACGTCACCCCAACTTGGTCGATTCGATGAAACCTCCCAAGGCCATTGCCGGCTACGAGATATCACTTGATCCCAACGGCGTCCCCGTCCGCAGCTTCCCGCGCGATGCCTCCGCCTTCAGCGGAAATAAACTGTTAAAATTACTTCAAGTTGATCCTGAAGTTTACAAACAATTCCCCTGTCGAAAGCTGGTTTTCAAAAAGGGCCAGCAATGGGTGCTCACCGCAAAAGGCATCAACCATCTCAAACTTCTGGCCCACTAATACTATGCTTTCATTACGTTATAATCTAAAAACACGGCTGAATCAAAAGGTTAACTTGATCATAGAAAATGTTTTGACGAGGGCTGTAATTAATATATATTTGATTATTGTTTATTTTATTTTTAGTCTTATTTATATTGTTTAGTTTCCTTGGGACCATGGGATAATGGCTTTCGATATGGATAAAATTGGCATCATTGGTGGCAGTGGGATGTATGACATCGAAGGCTTCGCAACTCAGAAGTGGACTCCTGTTGAGACCCCCTTCGGGGGCCCCTCGGACGAGTTTCTGATCGGCCAACTCAGCGGCCGTGATGTTGTGTTTCTGCCGAGACATGGCCGTGGGCATCGCCTTATGCCAAGCGAACTGAACCACCGCGCCAACATCTGGGCGATGAAACAGCTTGGTGTCTCATGGATCATCAGCGCGAGCGCCGTCGGCTCGCTTCAACCGCAGTACGCGCCGTGTGACATCATTATAATCGACCAGTTCATCGATCATACCAAGCAGTCAACAACGCATACTTTTTTTGGGGATGGGATCGTGGGGCATGTGGCTTTTGCCGAACCGATTTGCGAGGAGCTTCGAATGATCCTCATGGCTGCTGCCGATGAAGTTGGAATCAAGGCGCACGACCGGGGAACCTATGTCAACATGGAGGGGCCGGCGTTCAGTACGCGGGCTGAGTCGCTGCGAAACCAAAAACTGGGATTCGATGTGGTCGGTATGACCAACCTGGGGGAAGCCCGTTGTGCGCGGGAGGCAGAGATTTCCTACGCCACACTGGCCCTGGTCACCGACTACGATTGCTGGAAGGTGGAGCAGGAACCGGTCTCGGTGAAAACAGTCATCGCCAATCTTCAAAAGAGCGCGGGCTCCGCAAAGGAAATCATTCGCGCCGCAATCCCAAAGATTCCAATCGTCCCTGCTTGGCCAAGTCAAAAAGCACTTGAAAATGCGATTATGACAAAGAAAAGCGCTTGGCCAAGCGAGACGGTTCAGAGGCTTAAGCCAATTATTGGGCGGTTCCTTTGATGCAAATGTTCCACGTGGAACATCACATCCACTCAAATTTTCTGTCTTATTTTGGGGCTGTGCTCTTGCTCTCCACCCTACCCCTTTTGATCCAAACCATCAAAAGGCCCACATCCGTCGGGTTGATTCCTGAGATTCTTGAGGCCAAACCAACTGTTGCGGGCTGTATTTCCTTTAATTTTTGGCGAGATTCAGTTCTCAGCCCTTGGATCTGATCGTAATCCAACCACTCTGGAATTGCTCTGGCTTCCATTTTTTTGAACTTCTCGATCTCGGTTTCTTGGCGCGAAATATATCCAGAATATTTGACGGTGATCTCCACCTGTTCAGCCACCTCCTGAGAGATGCCGCCGCTTGGTTGCGGCAACTTTGTATGCGTGAAGTCATTCCGCTTCAGCAATTGTTCCAGTGTGCAGTTATCCTGCTTGGTAGTTCGGATGCGCTCCATCTCACGGTTGAACTCTGCTTTTTTGTCCTGAAAAATCCTATGTTGTCGATCGGACAACAATCCAATCTCCCGGCTGATCTCACATAAACGAAGATCAGCGTTATCCTGCCGAAGTAACAATCGATACTCCGCCCGGGAAGTAAACATGCGGTACGGCTCGGTCGTTCCCTTGGTGATGAGGTCATCAATCAAGACCCCAATGTAAGCTTGGTCTCGCCTCAGAACCAAGCTTGGTTTGCCTTGAACTTTCAGCGCAGCGTTGATTCCTGCCATTATTCCTTGCGCCCCAGCTTCCTCATATCCAGAGGTTCCGTTAATCTGTCCTGCCAAAAAAAGATTCTCGCACGGTTTAACCTCGAGGGTGGCTTTTAATTGAATTGGGAAAACAAAATCATATTCGACCGCATAGGCAGGTCGAAGAATTTCTGCGTTTTCACAACCGATAATGGTTCGAACCAATTCGTACTGAACATCGAAGGGCAGGCATGTTGAAAACCCATTCACATAGATTTCATCGGTCGAGATACCTTCCGGTTCCAAAAAAACCTGATGTTTTTCTTTATCCGCAAAACGGACGATTTTATCCTCAATGGAAGGGCAATACCGAGGGCCTATGCCTTCAATATCGCCCGAATACATTGGAGACTTGTGCAGGTTTTTTCGGATGATTTCTGCAGTCTTATCGGTTGTAAAAGTTATAAAACAGGGTAATTGGCCATTGATACGATCCAAGATTGAACCCGGCGGATACTTCCCCCCTGAATGGCCAATATCGCCTGGGCTGACTCCGGATTGTTCCACGTGGAACAAATCCTCCTTCCAGAAGCTAAAGTAGGGAATAGATTCATCGCCGTGTTGTTTCTCTGTTTTTTCAAAGTCGATGGATCTCTTTAGGAGGCGGGGAGGGGTTCCAGTCTTTAGTCGACCCAACTCCAATCCCACCGAACGTAGGGAATCAGAAAACTCGCCAACTGAATTTTCCCCGGCTCTACCGCCTTTCTGCTTGTTCCTCCCTACATGCATCAATCCTTTCAGAAACGTGCCGGTTGTAATCACAACCGTCGCCGACTCGTATCGGACCTCCATGGTCGTCTCTACCCCAATGACTTTCCCTGACTGATGAAGCAGTTGGGCGACTTGCCCCTGACAAATATCCAGGTTGGGCTGACGCTCACAAATCCACTTCATCCGAAACTGATAAGCTTTTTTGTCGCACTGAGCCCGTGGTGCCCGCACAGCCGGGCCTCTCTTGGTGTTGAGCATTCGGAACTGTAGTCCGGTCATGTCGGTGCACTTGCCCATCTCTCCACCGAACGCATCAATCTCCCGTGCGAGGTGCCCCTTGGCCAAGCCTCCAATCGCCGGGTTGCAGGACATCTGCCCGATGGTGTCTGCGTTCATGGTCAGCATGAGCGTTCGGCATCCCATGCGCGCTGAAGCCAAGGCGGCCTCGATCCCGGCATGGCCTGCGCCAACAACAATCACGTCATATTTCTTAGGATAAAGAAACATGGATTACTGACTTTGAAAGGTAATTTTAGTTAATGCCCCGGAGCCGATTTTTTTTACTCCCCGATACTCATTTGCAGAGAGGTGCTGGCAAATCAGAAACACCGTCTCCTTGCTTTCAGAATCCTTAATGGCGTCCGCAATTTCACCCACTGAATGAGCAGAATCGCTATTTACACTAAGAAACTCTATTATTTTGGCTTGTAATGTGATAACATCTTCTGCCGCTTTTTTGCCGGCTTCCACACCGGGTTGGTGGTATGCATTTATATTAATAATAGACGCATAATAACCAACAGATCTTTCAAACAACGCCACCAAAGCGCCTATATTAAATTCATTAAGTTCAGTAATATCAAGCGTTATTGATTCTCTTTGATTTTGATAAAGTGCGTTCCTCGTGCCTTGAAAGAAACCGTCAAGGTAGTCACCGCTTGTGTGGCCTTTTTCGACCTCGATTGACTTCCCATCGCGATCCTTCAAAACCCGGATGAAGGTGACAAAAAAGTTGTGCACGCCTTCGCGCAGTTGCTGAACGTAGGCGTGTTGATCCGTAGATCCCTTGTTGCCGTAAACTGAGATTCCCTGGTTGACAACTTGGCCGTCGAGGTCTCGTTCCTTGCCCAGTGATTCCATGATGAGTTGCTGTAGGTATTTCGACAAAAGCTCGAGTCTGTCCTTGTACGGCAGGATCACCATGTCCTTGGAGCCTCGACCGTCCACAGCGTTGAACCACATCGCCGAAAGCTGAGCGGAAGGGTTTCCCTCAAATGATTTTGTTCGCGTCACTGTATCGCAGGCAGCGGCTCCCGCGAGGAACTGGTCGATGTCAAATCCCTGCAGCGCTGCAGGCAGGAGGCCGACCGCGGACGTTTCACTGGTGCGTCCGCCAACCCAGTCCCACATCGGGAATCGCTGAATCCATCCTTCAGCTTTGGCGATTTTGTCGAGGTTGCTTCCTTCCCCGGTGATGGCGACCGCGTGCTCGGCGAAGTTCAATTCTGCCGCCTTGAACGCCGCTTTCATCTCGAGCATTCCGTTCCGAGTTTCCTTGGTGCCACCGGACTTGGAAATCACAATAACGAGTGTTTTTCCCAATGAATTGGCTAATTTAGCTTTAATACGGTCGATGCCGTCCGGGTCGGTGTTGTCGATAAACCAAGGGGTCATCTTGTCCCTGCCGGGCTGCGAAAGTGCGTGAGCGACGAATTGCGGGCCAAGCGCTGAGCCGCCGATGCCAATGATCAGCATGTTTTCGAACGGCCCATCTGCTCCGTGAATTTCACCTGAATGAACCTTGGCGGCGAACGCCTTGATGCTGGCCAAGGTTTGATCGATCGCCTGCCGAATTCCCTCCGTGGGAGCCAAGGTGGAGTTCCGCAGCCAATAATGGCCTACCATCCTGTTTTCGTCGGGATTGGCGATGGCGCCAGCCTCGAGTTCTTCCATCGCGGCGAACGCCTTGGCCAAGCGCGGCTTGATCTGCCCGATGAACTCCTCCGTGAAATTCATTCGGCTGATGTCGAGGCCCAGGCCGATAGAGGGGAACTCTGTGTAGTAACGCTGAAACCTCTCCCAAAGATTATTGCCGTCTGTTTGTGTCATTGTTTTAACGCTGTCCATGCCCTGCGGCAAGGCGCTCAAATGCAACACAATCCATTGCCAAAGGCAATCCGATGCTCGCGCCACGCCGCTTCGTCAAGCGCTTGACAGGGCAGATAATTATTTCATCTCGGTGATAAACCTGTAACCATCTGGCCCGATTTGGCCGTATCTTTCCGTTCAGCTTGGTTGATGGCACACATCATTTTTACATGAAAACTATTACTGCTCAATTACTCCTGACTGGTGGCTTAATGGCCGCATCGGCTGCGAGCCTTACGGCACAACCCGCCGACCGAACGGGGCGTGGTGAACGCCCCGAACGCGAGGCGCTTCGTAAACAAGCTCTCGAACTGTTTGACAAAAACAAGGACGGTGAACTGGACGAGGAAGAGCGCGAAGCCGCCCGGGAGTCGTTCCGCCGAAACGGCCCACCTGACCTGAGGGGACGGCCCGCCGCCGGGCCGCCGGCGGACGGGGGACGGGGTGGACGGCGCGGTCGCGGCGGTTCCCGGCGCGGACAGCGGGTGGAGTTGATCCCAAAGTTTGACAAGGACGACGATGGTATTTTGGACAAGGCCGAGCGATCTGCCGCTCGCGAATTTGTCTTAAAGCAACGCGAGAGCGGCGGGGGGGAACGCGGCTCGCGGAGGGGCCGGCCTCCCGGCCCCGGCGGCGATCGTGGGAGTAGGCCCGGCCGGCCGGATGGCGACCGCGGAGGCCCGCCGCCGCGGCCTGACAGGGGGCGGGGAGGGCGTCCCGAGCAGGAACCCCGTGACTTCTCCAAAGCGGAACATCTCTCCCCCGGAAACGAGGTGGCATCAAAGAAGAAACTTTATCACGAGGGCACGCTCCGAACGTTGTTCATCACGTTCAAGGACGACGAGTGGAAGGAGGAAATGGAGGCCTTTTACCGTACCGACGTCGCCGTGCCGGCCGATTTGATCGTCGATGGCAAACTCTACAAGGACGTCGGCCTGAAGTATCGCGGCAACTCCTCTTACTTCTCTGTTCCACCAGAATTGAAGCGGTCGATGAATCTCTACGTCGATCACAAGCACGGCGGTCAAAAGCTGCTCGGCTACAAGACGCTCAACCTGCTGAACAGCAACTCCGACCCGACGTTCATGCGCGAGGTCATCTATTCGCACGTCGCCCGCGATTACATCCCGGCGTTCAAGGGCAACTTCATCAAGGTGGTGATCAACGGCGAAAGTTGGGGTGTTTACTCGCACATCCAGCAGTTCAACAAGGATTTCCTCGAGGACAACTTTGGCACGCGCGGCGGTGTGCGGTGGAAGGTTGGCGCGGGCGGCGGCGGTCGCGGCAACTTGGTCTATCCCGGCGACCGCAAGGAGGATTACGCTGGGTATCAACTCCGAACCGACGGCGCAGACGACGCCTGGAAACAACTGGCTGAGTTCACGAAGTTGCTCAACGAAACCCCTCCGGAAAAACTCGGCGCCGCATTAAACGAACGCCTCGACATCGACAGCGCGCTGTGGTCACTGGCACTCGAGTGCGTGTTTCAGGACGAGGGTTATTTCACCCGGGGAAGCGACTACAACCTGTACCTCGATCCGGATGGCCGCTTCCATTTGCTGCAGCACGACGGCAACGAGGTGATGAACATTCCCGGCGGCCCGGGAATGCCCTCCGGGCTGCGCGGCCCAAAGCTCGAGCCGTTTTATAACGCCGACAACCCGGATCGCCCCCTCATGTTCAAACTCTTTCAAGTGCCGGAGTTGAAGGCACGTTACCGGCACCATCTCAAGACGATCACCGAGGAGTGGATCGCTTGGGACAAAATCGGCCCGCTTGTTGAAGGGTATGCTTCACTCATCGGCGACGAGGTCAAAAAGGACGTTCGCAAACACAGCTCCTTTGAGGCGTTTGAAAAGGGGCTGCTGAAAACAAGCTCTGACGGACGCCGCACCAAGCTTGGCCTCAAGCCGTTCACCGAGGGGCGCCGTGAATTTTTGCTGAACCATCCCGAGGTCAGTCTCCCCGCACCGAAGATCGCCTCGGTGACCGAACTCGACGCAGCCAAGTCAACCGACTCCATCCGCATCGAGGCCAGGACCACCGGCGCAACTTTGGCCAAGGCGGTCGTCCTCTGGTTCGCCGACGGCAAAAACGAGCCTTACAACCAAGTGGCGATGCAGCTCGTTGACCAAGCGGACGGCGGCGTATTTGCCGCAACCGTTCCTGCGCAACTCGCCGGCAAAAAGATCCGCTACTACGTAGAGGCTCGTTCCGGCGGCGAGGAAATGACCTCCGACTTCTTCCCGGCACGTGCCGAGGCCAAGCCGCTGGCTTTTCGCGTCGTGGCGCCCAAGGCCGGCCACTCCGTGCTGGCGATCAACGAGGTCGTCGCGGAAAATATATCTGCGGCCAAAGACCCCCAAGGTGACTTCGATGACTACATCGAGATCGTGAACACCTCCGACAGTGAGGTCGATTTGTCCGGCAAATTCCTGACCGACAGCAAAAAGAACCCGCGCAAATGGAGGTTCCCGAAAGGCACCAAGATCGCGGCGGGCGAGCGCCTGGTTGTATGGGCCGACGAAGACGGCAAAGCCAAGGAGGGACTGCACGCCAACTTCAAGTTGGCCAAGGGCGGCGAGACCATCCAACTAATCGACAGCGACAAGGCCGGCAATTCGATCCTCGACGAAGTGACCTTCACCAAGCTCGGCCCCGACTCGGCGTTCCGCCGGTTGCCGGACGCCAAAGGCGACTTCAGCGTGGGCGCGGCCTCACCCGGTACGGACAACACCAAGTAACCCTTGCCCAAACATTGAGATGGCTCTGTTGGGGGAAGCGAAAGTGTTTTGCGTGCGTTTTCCGTTTCCTTATTCCACCCGGAGAATTCGGTGGTTGCTGGAATCGACGATGTACAATTTGCCCTTGTCCCAAGTCACTCCGTGCGGCTTTGAGAGTTTTACCTTCCCTCGGCCGAGCACGGTCGATACCTCACCGGTTTTCGGTTCGTACTTGCGGATCAAGTGATTCACATCATCAGCGACGTAAATATTTCCCGCCGGATCGGCGCAAATATGTTTCGGCCCGTTGAAGCGCGCGGCTGAACCCCTGCCATCGCTGTTACCTTTTTCCCCATTGCCGGCGACGGTGTAAATCCGTCCATCCGGCCGCACCACCCGCAGTGCGTGTCCTCCGCGCTCAAGCACGTAAACATTCCCTGCGGTGTCGCTGCAAACCGCGCGCGGGTCAACCAATGGGGCCTCCGTCGCCTTGGCACCGTCCTTTGGGACACCCCGTTGGCCGTTGCCGGCAATGGTTCTAACCTTGCCGGACTTGAGATCGATCTCGCGGATGCGACGGTTTTTCAAGTCCGCCACGTGCAGCTTTTCCCCGCTTGGGTTGAGTGTGATGCACATGATATAATTGAACTTGGCTTTGGCTGCAAGACCCCCGTCCCCACCAAAGCCAGCCTTGCCTGTCCCTGCGAATGTTTTGATTCGGCCGCTGGCATCAATCCGCCGGATGCAGTGGTTCCAACTGTCAGCAATGTACACCGAGTCATCCGACGCGATGGCCAGATTGTGCATGCCGTTGAAGGTCGCCTGGCCAAGCGGGCCGCCGTCGCCCCTGTAACTTTTGCTGCCATCTCCGCCAACTTGTTTGCGAACGCCGTTGGCCAAGCGATGCACCCGGCCTCCCTCCAACTCGACGATCCACATGCGGCCTTTCGAATCGAAGTCGACTCCGAATGGCCGGTTGAGTGGGTTGGGCTGTGTTGTCACCGGCCCGCCTTCGCCGGGGTTCCAACTGCCGTCGATCAATGTCACCATCGACTCATCCGGCTGTTTCGCCGCCGCCGCATAGCCAATTGCAAGCACCGCGATAAGGCTGTGTCCTTTTTTTAAAAATTTAAAACGTGGTTTGCCCATTATTTGGGTTCCTCAGTTTTCAATTCTTCACTCGAGTCTGTGTTCTGGCTGAAAGCGAATTGCTCCTCCGGCGAAAGCACCAGACGATGCCTTCCGTACGCTGCAAAGTAAATCACGCCAACAAGAAACCAGATCGCCATTCCAACAACCCCGTATAGGTTGTCCTCGTTCAAAAACAAAAAATATAGTGTCGCGAGCGATATGATGAGTGCGATGACCGCCCCGGGTATTCCCAATGGACTCCGGTAGGGTCTTTCAATGTTTGGAAATTTTACCCGTAGCAAGATAAAAGCCAGACATTGCATGGCGTATGCGATGAGAGCTCCAAATACCGCCATGGAAAGAATCGTCTTCCCGAAAGCTGCATCTTCTCCACCGGTAAAAAACATAATTAACAAAATCAAAAAACCGACACCACCCCCGGATATAAGGGCCACATGGGGTGTCTTTCGTTTTTCGCCTGTGATTGACAGCCATTTGGGAAAGTAACCAGCCCGAGAAAGTGAATAGATGTTTCTTCCATACGCATAAATGATCGTATGAAAACTTGCAATCAACCCGGCCACTGCCAGCAACCCGAGGAATTTTGTTGCAGCCCCCGTTCCAAAAACAACTTCATACCCCTTCAATAGCGGAGCCTCACTCTTGCCAAAGAAATCTGCCCCTTCGCCAATTTCTACGTCGCCAATGCCTACATTAAGGAAAACCACCCCCAGACCGGTGATGATCAGGGTCAACAGTCCGAGTATGATTCCCTTAGGCATGTCCTTTTTGACATCAATCGCCTCCTCGGCGGCGAGTGGGAGTTGCTCAATCGCCAGGTACAGCCATATGGCATAGGGCAGGGCAAGCGCGACCCCTTTGAATCCAAACGGAAACCATCTTGAATTTTCAGGATTTTCAGGTGCGATGTTCAAGGCCAGGTCCAGGTTGAATTTGCCCGTGAACAAGACACCGCCGTAAAAGATAATCAGGACGGCCAAGGCGAGAAGGGTTATCACGATGGTAAACCTAAAGGTTGCCTCTACTCCCCAAATGTTGATGCCAATGAAAACAACATACATGGCGGCCCACCAAACAGGCCGAAACGATTCTGGCGTACCGAAAATTTCAGTCAGAAATGCCCCCATGAAGTAAACCACCACGGCCGTGGTAACCACGTATTCCATGTTTTCAGCCAAGCCAGTCAGGAATCCGCCCCAAACACCCATGGCCGTCCTGCTGAAGGAGTATGCCCCTCCGGCGTGGGGCAGCGCGGGTGACATTTCTGCGATCGAATAACACAAGCCTAGGTACATCAGGGTGACAATGAACATGGCCACTAGGTATCCCCCAAAACCGGAATATTGGATTCCTAGGTTCCAACCGGAAAAATCTCCGGATATCACCGCACCGACTCCCAATGCCCAGAGGGACCACACACCGGCGTAACGCTTTAATCCCCGCTTGGAGAAATATTCGGTTTCTACTTTTTGGTAGGTAACAAACCCGTGCTTTGGATCATTCATGAATTTAGATATATCTCACGAAACAATGAGCGGTGAACAGGCCTGTCATAAACAACACGGCTGCGATTGTTGTGTGTTGTGTCATTTCAATAACATCCTGACTCTGTTTCCCTCAGGACTTGCTTGTTATGGCAACAAGTCAATTTTTTATTGGAAGAAAGCCCATCGATGCGTGAATCGAGTATTCGCAACTGCACCCGGATCCTGCTTCGGGAACAAGAACAATTCCCCCTACAGGTATAATGTTGATCCAACATCCCGGCCGGGTAATCTCCACCAGATTTTCCTTGTTCATGCCCTTCCCCAAATCGATGAAGCCGGGGTAGTCGCTTAAGCGAGAAAACAACATGGTCGAAGACGCTGATAGTGTTCCGCAATTGCCCCCCACTCCCACTTTACTGGTGGACCACTTCTCTTTGCCTGTTTTGAGGTCGTACGCAAGGGGTTGTTGATAGACAACATCTCCGATGATGACCGGGTGTCGCCGGTTCCTAATGTCTTACCGTACTTGTCCATAAACGTGGTCTTGGTCTTGCCTAACAAGTCAGGCTTCTTGGCCTCGGAAACGCCCCCCTTTTGGCCATACTTGGTAAAGTACTCTGTGCGTGTCTTGCTGAACAGGTCCGGTTTCCGCGTCTTGGCTGTGAGGATGGGGGAATAGATGCTCGAATAGGAGGATTTATGCTCCGCGTGAATTTTTTCTGTGCTTAATAATCCAAGAGCCAGCCCGACAACCAGCGTAATTCGTGTTTTCATTTCGTGTGTGCTTTAACTGAAGGAATTAGACCCCTTCTCTGCCATTCAATTCAAGGTTTTTTTGCTGCCCTCCTGCGAGGCCCTTTTCTCCATTCCTGCCTTGTGGGTCTTGGTGGGCTTGCTTAAAACCTTTGCGTGCCGGTTTCCCCGAACAAGCAGGCCAAGCCTAAATCCTTTTCGCTTAACCGCTACCTTGACCGTTCCATCAAGCAGGTCAATGCAGCGCTGAACAGGCATCTCCCCAAGGCGTCGGCAAAGCCGAAGACGCTGCATGAGTCGATGCGCTACTCGATGTTTGCCGGTGGTAAACGACTTCGGCCGATCCTTTGCATGGCCGCAGCCGAGGCGTGCGGCGGCAGGGCCAGCGACTCTATGATCCTCGGCTCGGCCGTCGAGTGCATCCACACTTACTCTCTGATCCACGACGATTTGCCCGGGATGGACGACGACGATTTGCGTCGGGGCATGCCGACGAATCACGTCGTTTACGGGGAAGGCATCGCGGTGCTCGCCGGGGACGCGCTGCTTACCTTGGCCTTCGAGTTGGCCAACCAAGCCAAGCCCACCAAGCGCTATAAACAGAATGGTTTTGTGGGCGAACTGGCCAAGACGGCCGGTCACGCGCAATTGATTGCCGGCCAAGTCGCCGATCTCGAGGGCGAGGGCATGCCGGTGTCGCGAGCGCAGCTCCGCTACATTCACGAGCGCAAAACCTCCGCGTTGCTGACCTGCTCGGTGCGGCTCGGCGGCATGTCGGCCAACGCCGCGCCGCGCCAACTTCAGGCGCTGACCGATTTCGGCTACTACGTCGGTTTGGCCTTCCAAGTCATCGACGACATCCTCGATGTGACCCTGTCGTCGGAGCAGCTGGGCAAGACCGCCGGCAAGGATGTTGCGGTGCAAAAGGCGACTTACCCGTCGGTTGTCGGCCTGGCTAAGTCGCAAAAGATCGCCGCTAAACTGACGGCAAAGGCCTTCGCTGCACTCAAGCCGTTCAACGGCCAGGCAGTCGCACTGGAGGCGCTCGCCGATTACCTGCTCACGCGCGACCACTGAACTTGGCCAAGCGCTTGGCGTGATCGGGTTTGATTTTTTGCGTTTGGCAAAGTTTACTCGCCGCCAGTTGAAACGTTAAGTTTGATTTTTTTATGGCAGCAAAAGTTAAGAAACCTTTGGTCAGCATCCTGATGGGGAGCCAGTCGGATTGGGGCGTGATGTCCCACGCCGCGCAGAAACTCGACGACCTCGGGATCCCTTGGGAAGCCCAGGCGATCTCCGCCCACCGCGCCACCGACGCGTTGATGAAATACCTCGCCACGACGGAGAAGCGGGGCATCGAGGTGATCATTGCCGGAGCGGGCGGGGCCGCGCATTTGCCGGGCGTGATCTCGGCTAAAGTGACGCTCCCGGTGCTCGGCGTGCCTATGGAGTCCGCCTCGCTCAAGGGCATGGACTCGCTGCTGTCGATCGTGCAGATGCCGGCCGGCGTCCCGGTGGGCACCCTCGCCATCGGCAAACCGGGCGCGATCAACGCTGCGCTGTTGGCGGTGTCGATCCTCGGCGTGAAGTCGGCAAAGTACCGCAAAATTTATGATCAGTTCCGCAAGGACCAGACCAAAAAAGTCCTTACCAAGCGCCATTTGAAATTGCCTGCTGTGGGTTAATCCTGGGAAATCGCCGTTTCCTGCTGGCTTTTGAGTTTCTGATTTTTAATAAAGAAAACTTTCTTTTCGCCCTCGTAAAAAGTGCGGCGGGGGCGCAGCCTTGAGTCTTTGCATGAGTGAAAAACAGGTCATTGACGCGAAAATTGACGCCGCCGCAAGACGCCGCAAGTTGCAAAGGGGCTGGCAAAACATGTGGCTTGGGCTGTTGATTGGCGTTTGTTTGTGGCTTGCCTCCCTGAGCGTTTACAAACTGGCTCCCGTTCCACAGGCGACACTGCTTTGGGCGGGCGTCATCGGCTTGGCTCTCCCGTTGGCTGGTTTGCTGTTCGGCTTGGCCAAGCGCTTCGCCGGCAGCGACACCGCGCGTTGGCTTGACCGCGAAATTGGATTGAAAGAACGCCTGAGCACTGCGGTGGAGATGTACGACATCTCCGCAAAAAACTCCGCTTGGTCGGCTTTGGTGATTAGCGACGCTGCAAAGGCGGCAGGCAAGATTGAGCCGGGGAAACTTTTGCCGCTGCGGTTGCCCAAGGTTTGCCACTGGACTTTGCTCGTGTTGGCCGCCTGCGTCGGGCTTGGTTTTGTTCCCGAGCATCGCAGTCAGGCGCATCTTGACCAGCAACGTGACTCGGCGATCATCGAGGACGTTGGCCAAAACCTGACGGCGCTGACCAAGCTGCAAGTCCAGTTAAGCCCGCCGCACTTTGTGCCGACGAAGGACGCGCTTGAGTCGGTGCAGGAACTTGGGCGGGAGTTTAAGAGGGGCAAACTTGTGCGAGACGAGGCCTTGGCCAAGCTCTCGAGTTTGGCGGAACGGTTGCGTGATCAATCCAGCAAGCTTGGCCAAGCGCTCTCTCTCAAGAAAATGCAGCAAGCTGCGCGGACCCCACCGGCTGCGGGCCGCCTAACAAAAGCCGAGATGCAGCGGCAACTGGATGAATTAAAGAAAAGTCTCGGCGCCGCTATAGAGGCAAAGCCAGAGCAGTTTGATGCGCTGAAGTCGAAGATGGATGACATCAAGATCGCCGCCGCCGGACTGCCGGACGCCAGCTCGCCGGAAGGGCAACAGGCGCGTCTGGAGTTGGCGCAATCGATGGCGGACTTGGCCAGGATGGCCGAGCAAATGGGACTGGAAATGCCAAATATCGACGAGGCGTTGCTTGCGCTGGAATCCAGTGATATTGATCAATTCCTAAAGAATATGGACTTTGCTGGTGAGGATTTGCAGAAAATGGCGAACTTAGCCAAGGCAATGCAAAACCTGCAAATGCAGATGGCCGAGATTGGCAAAACGCTGGGCGAACAACTTGAGAATGGCCAGGTGCCGGCCGCAATCGAGTCGCTACAAAAAATGATGGATCAGTTGGCGTCCGCGCAATTAACGCCAGAGCAACTCGAGAAAATGATTCAGGAACTGCAGGAGGCTCTCGGCCCGGCGGAGGATTTCGGCGAGTGCTCGAAGTGCCTTTCCGATGCAAAAGGAAAAGCCAAGGCGGGTAACAAGGCGGGGGCTTCGCAGTCGCTGGCGGAAGCGGCAGAAGAATTGAAGAAGGTGCTGCAGCAATTAGGCGACATGGAAAATATGATGGCCGCGCTGCAAAACCTAGAGCGGGCGCAACTGGCCGTGGGCAACTGTCAGTCGTTTGGCTCCTGCCAAAAACCGGGCGTTGGCCCAAGCAGCAAACCGGGCGGCGGAGTCGGCTCTTGGGGGGATGACAGTTATCTGCTCACGCCTGAGGACTTGGTGCAGCGATGGGATAACTCTGGCTTCTCGCGGCCGGACAGGGATGCCCGAGGCAACACAGATCGCGGTGCCGGCAAAGTGCCGGACGACATGGTGTCCACTCGCATCAAAGGGAAGATCAACCCCAAGGGCTCGATGCCGAGCTTCACGCTGCGCGGGGTGAGCATCAAGGGCAGCAGCAAAGTGCAATTTCAGGAAGCGGTGACGGCCGCTCAATCGGAGGCCCGCAATGCGTTGAATCAGGACAAGGTGCCCCGCGCTTATCGTGACTCGGTGCGGGACTATTTCGACGACCTGAAGGAATAGCGCCTGGCCTTGCGCTTGGCTCAAGGAGAAATAGATGGATCCCAAGGAACAGATCGGAAAATTTAGGGAGGTGTATAACTCCCTCCGGGAAGAAATTGGCAAAGTAATCGTTGGCCAGGATGCGATTGTTGACGGGACTCTCAATGCGCTTTTTGCCAATGGCCATGTGCTTCTTGAGGGCGTTCCTGGATTAGGAAAAACACTACTGGTGAGGACTTTAAGCCAAGTGCTCGACCTGTCGTTCAAGCGCATCCAGTTCACGCCCGACCTGATGCCGGCGGATGTTCTCGGCACCAATATGGTGCACGAAACTGACGAAGGAAAACGGGCTTTTGAGTTTCAGCACGGGCCGATTTTTGCCCACTTGGTATTGGCGGATGAGATCAACCGGGCCACCCCGAAGACCCAGTCGGCAATGTTGGAAGCCATGCAGGAACGCAGTGTCACGATTGGTGGCGAGATTCGCAAACTCGACCTTCCGTTCTTCGTCTTGGCCACACAAAACCCGATCGACCAAGAGGGCACGTACCCGCTGCCGGAGGCACAACTTGATCGTTTCTTTTACAAGTTGCTGGTCGACTACCCCACGGCGGAGGAACTTTCTGAGATCGTCACCCGCACCACCGAAGGCACCAAGGTGCAGGTTTCGAAAGTCGTCAATGGTGCGACGCTGATTGAGTTACAGCAACTTGTTCAGCAAGTGCCAGTCGCCTCGCATGTGAAAGACTATGCGGTTCGGCTCATTCTTGCCACGCACCCAAACACAGAGACGGCGCAGGAAATCACCAATCAGTTTCTTAAGTTTGGCAGCAGCCCTCGCGGTGCTCAATCCTTGTTGCTTGGGGCTAAAGTTCGGGCACTGACGGAAGGCCGCTTCAACGTGAGCTTTGATGATGTGGCAGAGGTTGCGCTGCCAGCACTGCGGCACAGGTTGATTGTTAATTTTGAGGCAGAGGCAGAGGGCGTCACGACCGATCTTGTGCTGCAAAAAATAATGGCTGGGGTTCCCCGGGATGCTGTTGCTGCCTCGGTTTCTACATAGCCTTCCTTTGTGGGCGCTTAGCCAAGCGCGAGTTTGCCCACTGCGGGCGGTTTGTTAATAAAGTTTGGGATAACATTCTGTCTGAATAACTTTATTATTTTCCTCTGTTTATTCTCCTCTTCTCTCCTTTCTTTTCTGCTTCTCTCCTCTTTTTTAGCTTTCTTTATTTTCCCATAAATTCTGTATTGCTGTTGTGGTTTTTTTGCTTTTTAGGTAGGAACCTGCGAGTGAGAACGGTTTATCTAGATTTCAATGCCACCACTCCCCTTGACCCAGAAGTGAAGGAGGTGATGTTGCCTTTTTTAGGGGCTTTTTTTGGAAATCCCTCAAGTATTCATCGAATTGGACGGAAAGTTCGCGCCCAACTAGATGACTGCCGAGAGAGAGTGGCTCGGGTTTGGAAGTGTAAGGCGAGTGAGGTGGTTTTTACGAGTGGCGCCACTGAAAGCGTCTGTCTGGCCATCTGCGGTTCGGCAAGGTTTTTGAAGTCAAAAGGAAGGCATTTAATTACCTCCGCCATTGAGCATCTTGCGGTTTTGCACACTGTTGAATATCTTGTTAATAAAGAAGGCTTCGAGCTAACCACACTTCCGGTTGATGCAGAGGGGAGGGTGGCTCCAAAAGATTTAGATAACGCCATTAAAGATGACACAATTTTAGTTTCTGTGATGGCCGCCAATAATGAGACCGGTGCCATCCAGCCGGTCGCCGAGTTGGGGGCGATCTGCCAACAGCGGGGCGTTCTTTTTCACACCGATGCTGTGCAGTGGTTTGGCAAGGAGCCTTTTGAAAGCATTCATCAGTTTAACGCCGACTTGGTTACGATATGCGGGCATAAATTTTACGGGCCCAAGGGAAGTGGCGCTCTGTTCATAAAGTCTCCGTTGTTGCCGGATCCTATTCTCTTCGGTGGTGGGCATGAGAATGAGAGACGAGCGGGCACGGAAAACTTGGCCGCTATCGCTGGTCTGGTGGAAGCCATCGAGAGGTTTGTTCCAACGCCTGTCTTCGAGCGAAGCAGACTTGAGTTGTTGAACAGCCGGCTTTCTTCCATGGGTGAGATTGATGGTATAAATCTACTTTGTCCCTTGGCCAAGCGCTTGGCCAACACGGCAAGTTTCACCGTGCCCGGCATCGACAGCATGACCCAACTCGCCGCCTTGGATTTGGATGGCATTTGTGCCTCCGCCGGTTCTGCCTGTTCCGCTGGTTCACTAAACTCCTCACATGTCCTCTCCGCGATGGGCAGAAGCGATAATGAAGCCAACTCTCTCGTTCGTTTCTCGCTTGGCCGCGAGACAACGGAGGAAGAAATCAATTTCGTCTTGGCCTCGTTTCTTAACTTCGTTGAACACAATCGGTAGTTTTGAATTACCCACCAAAAACCAGTGAATGAGTTGCATATGGAATGGATAAAACTTGGTTTCCCTGTTTTGTGAAGGGATTACTGCCATCCCTCTTCCAGGTAAAATTCATAATTTTCTTCTTTAAATTGCCTTAATTCTCTTATTTATCCACTTATTCACGTCCCTTAATAATAGGATTCCTTTTCATAGAAGAGATTTATATTATCCCCGCGCAGATGAAGCTGACTATCGGTCAAGAGGAATTCGTTTCAGGTCTACTGTCTGTCCAAAACGTGGTATCTTCCCGGACTACGCTTCCCATTCTATCCAACGTGCTTTTGAGTGCGGCGGGGAATAGGTTGACACTGACGGCCACGGACCTTGATGTAACGATATCAAAAACAGTTGAAGCCAAGGTGGAAAGCGAGGGATCTTTTACCATACCGGTAAAAAAACTACTCAGCATCGCCCGGGAGGTGGGGGGAAGCCTGATTGAGATGGAAGTTAGCAACAACCAGTGCTCCATCAAAAGCGGCTCTTCAGCATATCGGGTCAACGGACTTCCAGCAGAGGAATTCCCGCCGATACCTGATTTTTCCGGTCATACAACCATTAAGATGCCGCAAGACAAGCTCAAGACCATGCTTCGCCGAACGTCCTTTGCGGTGTCAACCGATGAAAACAGATATGTACTGAATGGGCTTTATTTGAGTTTCAAGGAGAATAAACTTACCATGGTGGCGACGGATGGCAGGCGCCTTGCACTGGCAGAAGAAGAAGTGGAGTTGCCCGGGGATAGTCCTGTGGAATTGATCGTGCCAACCAAAGCGATTCAGGAATTGAGCCGGCAACTTGGGGAAGAAGGAAATATTGAAATTCAAATCACAGAGAACCAGGTGTCCTTCGGGCTGGAAGAAAAACAAGGAACAGGATCACTGATCGTTTCAAAACTGGTCGAGGGAGCCTATCCCAACTACAAACAAGTGATTCCCGCAGAATCCAAGTACCGGGTGACCTTGGACAAGGAGGAATTGTTCCATGCGTTGCGCCGGGCAGAGATTATGACCAGCGAAAAGGCTAATTCTGTTAAACTTACATTTTCAGAAAATAACCTTACTTTCACCGCCAACTCTCCGGAAGTGGGAGAGTGCCGGGAAACAATGGCCATCAAATACGGAGGTGAGGAAACATCGATCGCCTTTAATCCCGAGTTCTTTATCGATCCACTGAAAGTATTGGAGGAGGAAGAGGTGCACTTCGAGTTTACTGACCAACTCAGCCCAGGCGTCGTAAAGGTGAACCATCCTTTCATCTACGTAATCATGCCGATGAGGACATCGTAGGCTTGGCCAAGCGCAGAATTAAGTTTCTGAGGCATCCGATGTGATGCCTCTTTTCTTCGCACGATCCGGGTTTTTCCAGCGATTATGCACCCAGAACCAGTTTGCAGGATCCTCAAGGATGAAAGATTCATACAGGGAATTGATGTCAGACATGATGTTCTCAACCGGACGCGCATGGCCATTTAGCCGAGTGGGAATCTCAGGATAAAGCTCTATCTCCCACCGGCCCAAGCCAAGCCGACGACAGAAGCACCCGTGCAGCCCCAGATTGTAGCGCAGAGCTAATATTGCCGGGGCAGGAGTGACAGAGCAAGGGCGACCGAAAAAAGAAAGCCTCAGGCCGCTTTTACCGGCGCTCTGATCTGCAAGCAGCCCAGTGATGGTTCCCTGGCGTTTCATGAACGACCGAAGTTTCCCCCCTTCCCACCGCCGGTCAAAAAATTTTGCTCCTGATTTATTACGGAGCGACAAGATCAAGCGCTCCAACCATTTCTGCCGAAACCCCCGATAAGTTGTGGAAAACTCATAACCAGGAATGAAAAACCCTGCTTTTGCGTACATCTCAAAATTTCCGAAGTGCCCGATAGCAAACAAAAAACTGGGCAGGGAACCGTCCTCCCGCTTGGCCAAGCTGAGGTTCTCCGCACCCTTGACCGACAGCACAGAGCCAATTTTATCTCCGGGGATGGCCGCCGTCTTCAACGCAGAAAGGTACACTTCACCGATGCGACAAAAGTTTTCTCGAGCAAGAGAAATAATTTCCTTTTTTGAATGTGAATTACCCAGACAAGCCAACAGGTTATTCACAGCGACCCTGCGGTGTCTCGCATCCAAATAATACATTAAAACCCCGCCTGCCCGGCCAGTCAGCGCCACCACTTTTAAGGGCATCAACTGGACAACGAAAACGAAGGATCTGGCCAAGATATAAAACAAAGAATCCACAGAGTTACTGGAAGCAGATTTGACGGACACAGTCCTGAAAATTCTTTGCACCCTTAATTATCTTTATTTCCACCCGCATAAAGTAGATGGGCAGATCGCGCCGGTCGATCTTAGGGAAGCGGACGGCATCCTTTTGGGTGGTGACAATGAAGTCCGCGAGCCGGGTTTTTCCGCGGTTGATGACATTAAGTATTTCCTGCTGTGTGAAGCGGTGATGATCCACAAACCGCTTGGAATAAACCAGATCGCCACCAAGTTGAATCAAGCTTTCCTCAAAACTGACAGGCAAAGCGATCCCGCTGAGCGCCGCAATTTTCTTCCCCTTCAAAAGTTCCAGCCCGGCCTGTTCCCCAGTAAAAACATCCTCAAAATAAAGAGGGCTGTGCACACACTCAATGATGCTAGCAGAGGAATTGTGTCTACTGATTTCACCCCGTAATTCCTCAGTGTTGCCATCGCTCTTGGTGATAAACACGATGTGGGCACGGGACAGGTGGGACGGCGGCTCACGAAGGGTTCCCCTTGGCAGGAGTTTCCCGTTGTTGCCAAACGGCTGCTGGCAGTCGATCAACACCACGTCACGCCGGCGCCCCTTCAGTTTCCAATACTGGAACCCGTCATCGAGCAACAAGGTGTCACAACCAAATTTATCAATGGCAAAACGCCCGGCGTTGACGCGGTCTTTGTCCACAAGCACGACCACATCCTTGAGGTTTGAAGCCAGCATGTACGGCTCATCGCCTGCCGTCTCCGAGTCCAGCAGGAGAGATTGTCCATCTGACACGACCTTGGGTGGGATGCTGTCCAGCTTGTTGATGAGCCGGTGATAAAATGGAGCCGGCTTCGAGCGATATCCCCGGCTGAGGATGGCCACCGTGCGGCCAGCGTCCTGAAGTTCCCTGGCAAACTTCTCCACAACAGGCGTCTTCCCGGTGCCGCCAGCGGTGAGGTTGCCAATCGCAATCACCTGCACGCCAAGGGCGGAGTCGCGCAGGATGCGATAGTTGTATAGGAATAGCCGCGCCTTGACGGCGACAGTGAACACCTTCGACAGTAAATAAAGAACCGCGCGAAGCAAGGCGGCTCGCTTCCCCTTGCGCTGCCCATAAATCACATCCAGGACAAACTGCTCAAGCGCCTCCGTCCATGCCAGGAAGTATTCCCTCATGCCCGGCGGAGTGTGCCAACGCGATTAACGCGCGGCAACGTTTTCAACTGTCTCGGTGCAATGGGCATATTTTCCCCTCCCGTTTCAACAGACGGCTGATCACATATCGGTTCCCGCTGATCTTTTTGTAAACCCACGAGGCCAAGCGCAACACGAATCCAAGCCGCATGGCCAAGGCCAGGGGGAACAGCAGCGGCATCCTTATCCCGAACTCTCGAACCGCCGCCGCGCCGGCAAACACCCGCCCGTCCCTGGTCACAAGGTGCATCGCCTTCATCATGGCTTCAGTCGTGATGGAGTGCTCGGCCAAGAGATCAGCAGCATTTGACAAGGGAACGAGTGTGATTGTTTTAAACCAGTCAAACCGCCGGAGCAGCCAAACGCCCCGTTGGCAAAGACCGCAGCCATCATCGAAGATCAATTGGTCCATGGCTGCGCTCATGATGGGGAATGGTGGGCCCAGAGGGATTTGAACCCCCGACCAAACGATTATGAGTCGTCTGCTCTAACCGCTGAGCTATGGGCCCGAAAAACTCGGGTGCCGAGCGGCGGACACTCTGCGCGAGGGCCAAGACGCCGCAAAGCAAATTCATCGTTCCGGCAAATCAAAACCGTCGTTGAGTGTCCGAAATCCAAAATTGCCATTCGGCTGCAGGAGCAGTGAACGGGAGCTCTCCCCCGCTTGGCCAAGCGCGGCCAACCCAGCCCCACCCGAGACAAGCACCGCGGTTGACCGGGCATCGGCCGCGGTTCCGCTTGGCAGGGCCACCGCAGCGAGCAGGGCGTTCTGCGCCGGCTGACCGCTGCGCGGATCCAGCACGTGCCCGTAGGAAACACCACGTTCCTCGAACACCCTGCCCCAGACCGCCGACACACTTAACGCCTCATCGCGCAGTTTAGCCACGGCCACAAGGCGTTTGTGTTCAGGGACATCCGCATCCGGTCGCCCCCAGCCGGAATGCTCGATGGCCGTTTTCCAAAACGCCTCCGCCGGCGGCGAGCTGATCGCGCAAACCGTGCTGGTGCCGCCGTGAATCAGGGCGCTTGTCACGCCCGCCTCCCTCAAAATCTCACCGGCAATTTCCAATGCAAACCCCTTGCCGATCGCGCCAAGGTCAACCCGCACGCCGGGCCGCTCAAACTGCACCGTAAAGGTTTCCGCGTCTAAGTGAACCAAGTCCATCCCGACACATTCCCGCGCCTTGGCCAACTCCCCCGGCGACGGAACCCGATGTTTGCCATCAGCAAACCCCCAGCACCGCATCAGCGGCGCAACCGTGATGTCGAACGCGCCGCCACTCAACCCGTGGACTCGCTTGGCCTCCTGCAGCAGACGAAACAATCCCGGCTCAACCGGTACCGAGCCAAGCGCGGCCCCTGCGTTGATGCGGGTGATCTCGCTGTCCGCCCCGTAAAAATTGAGTTGGGACGCCAACGCCGTGATCTCGTCGAGAGCCTCCTCTCCAGCAGCACGCAGCCCCAGTTCATCCTCACCGTGCAGCACCATCTCAAAGCGAGTGGCCATGGCATTGCGCGCGAGGGAGACGGTTTTCATGAGAGCCGCTTTGCCAAGCGCAGGCTACGACGTCGGCAGAGGCCGGCCGATGTTGATGCCGTGCTTCAGGTAGTGCGCAGCGGTGGCGACATATTTAGTGGCCCAGCCTTTCAACCCGGCTCGCTCCTCGTCGGTGAGCTTGCGGATCACCCTAGCCGGGCTGCCAACAGCCATCGAGCCATCGGGGATTTCCTGGCCCTGCTTCACGAGCGCGTTGGCCCCGACGATGCACTGGCTGCCAACCACCGCACCATCAAGAATCGTCGCCCCCATCCCGATAAGCGTCTCATCGCCGACACGGCTGGCGTGCACCACCGCCGAGTGGCCCACGGTCACATAGTCACCCAAGTAACAACCGAAATCGTCTGCGACGTGCAACACGGCGTTGTCCTGGATATTGGTGCCTTCGCCGACAACAATCTCGTGAATGTCGCCGCGCAACACGGCGTTGTACCAGACACTCGACTGCTTCCCAAGCGTCACCGCGCCAAACACAACCGCCGGCTTGGCGATGTAAACTCCCTCGCCGATAACCGGTTGCTGGTTAAGATATTTTACGAGGCGAAGATTGACTGAATGATCCAT
>Ga0208879_1000440_pt1 | contig 43019 bp, 36 predicted proteins | sample Knorr_S15_td_Bot_FD_185605 | JGI IMG/M metagenome (GOLD analysis project Ga0208879, IMG submission 185605) | Marine microbial communities from Southern Atlantic Ocean transect - Knorr_S15_td_Bottom_ad_5009_LV_A (SPAdes) (version 2) | ecosystem: Environmental > Aquatic > Marine > Oceanic | place... | reverse complement strand
CGTTCTTTGGTAACTGGCTCCCCGGGTAGGATTCGAACCTACAACCTCCTCGTTAACAGCGAGTGGCTCTGCCATTGAGCTACCGGGGAATATATACTCCACAAATAGCCATTGACCCGCCCAAGGCGGGCAAGGCTACCGGGGAATATGAGTCTATTCTAATACAATTTTCCAAGGATTGCAATATGCGGTATTTTATGTTATATGTCTATATGTCCCTTGAAATTTTAAAAAATTAAGGAGATAAAATTATGCGTCCTATCATAGATATCGCGGAAAAAATGGGTTTGCGGGCAGACCAGATTGAGCCCTATGGCAAGTACATGGCCAAAGTGCCGTTTGATGCTTTCGGTCCGTATAAACCGCACGAGAGCAAGCTTATAGTCGTAACAGCAATGACTCCCACTCCTGCGGGCGAAGGGAAAACGACTACATCTATAGGTCTTGTCCAAGGACTTGCCAAAATCGGCAAGAACCCCGTACTCACACTGCGCGAGCCCTCGCTGGGGCCAGTCTTTGGCGGTAAGGGCGGAGGCACAGGCGGAGGAAAAGCGCGGGTTATGCCGGATGTTGACATAAACCTTCACTTCACGGGAGACGCGCATGCAGTAGCTTCCGCCCACAATGTGCTAGCGGCGCTTACGGATAGCGCGATATACCATAAGACTATTAGCGGCTTTGAAGAATCCGGAGTGGTCTGGAAACGCGTAACGAACATACCGGATCGTACCCTGCGAAAGGGCTTTGACCTTGATGCCGCCTCGGAAGTCATGGCAATACTCGCGTTAGCCAAAGATTATGACGACCTGCGGGCGCGCCTCGAACGTATAGTTGTGGGCTTTACCACCGACAATAAGCCGATCACTGCTTCGGATGTAGGAGCGGTCGGGTCTATGATGGCCCTTCTTCAAAAAGCAGTCAATCCGAATCTAGTGCAAACCCTTGAGGGCCAGCCCGCTTTTGTGCACGCGGGCCCTTTCGGCAATATAGCGCACGGCTGTAGCTCCATAATCGCGGATCAGATGGCGATGTCTTACGGAGATATCGTGGTCACCGAAGCGGGATTTGGAGCGGATCTCGGTTTTGAAAAATTTATGCATATCAAAACCCGCGCAAGCGATGTAATGCCCAGTGCCGCGGTTGTCGTGGCTACTGTGCGCGCGATGAAATGGCACGGCGGCACCGAGAATCTTCAGCACGCTATCGGGATTGTTAAGCAATTCGAACTGCCGGCTGTCGTGGCTATCAACCGTTTCCCCGATGACAGAGCCCATGACGTGAAGGCGCTCAAACAAGCGGCACAAGAGGCCGGCGCGCATGCCGTAGTGGAAAGCCATGGATACGATAAGGGAAGCGAAGGCACAGTTGAGCTTGCAGAGGCCGTAGTAGCTGCGAGCGAGCAACCTTCCAAAATAAGCTATCTGTATAGGACAGACGAATCCATACAAAATAAGGTTGCGGCACTCGCGAAGAATGTATATCTTGCAGGAGACGTAAATTGGCGCGATGAGCCCAAAAAGCGAGCACAATTATTTACGGATCTTGGCTGGGGTAATCTGCCGATATGCGTGGCAAAAACGCATATGTCCCTTTCGGCTGATAAGGATCTTATCGGCAAGCCCGAAGGGCACACCTTTCCCATAAGAGGCATACGTATTTCAGCCGGAGCAGGATTTGTGTACTTGCTGGCCGGAACCATGATAACTCTGCCCGGTCTCCAGGAAGATGCTAATGCCTACGGCATAGATATCGATGGAGACGGCAACATTATAGGCGTGCTTTAGTCACGAGATAAATCTTACCAAAAAATAATATAGCCCCCGACTACAGTTGAGGGGCTTTTTTTTGTTTGCAAATCCCCTATAAGTATCTTACAATCTTGGAGTAGTACTCTGACAATCAAATAATAAAAGCGGCCCCAGCTGAGCTGGGTGGAGGTGCCAGAAATGAGTCGGCGCAAAGAACAGTCAGCTCCGGCTCACCTGCTGGAGCATCCAAGATTCGAACTGTTGCCTATCAAAGGAATTACGGACCAAGCACTTCTCCTACCCAAAGATGCCAAGATTACAATTACCTGCTCCCAGGATATTGGCCTGGGAGCAACGCTGCGGGCAAGCAAAAGATTGGCGCATCGAGGATTTTTAGTTGTGCCCCACATTCCCGCACGTTTAGTATCTAATGACCCCGACGAGAGCAATCCCGACATAAGGACTATCTTGCGAGATCTGAAAAATGCGGATATACGGGAAATTTTTGTCCCCGGAGGAGATGTAGAAGAACCTCTCGGGGAGTTTCACTCCTCGCTCGAATTGCTTTATATGATAATGGCTTTGGGCTACAGCTTTGACGAGATTGGCGTCGCGTCCTATCCGGACGGCCACCCCCTGATTGATGATGATATTCTGCTTGAAGCACTCAAGGCAAAGCAAGCATTCGCGACATACATGGTCACGCAAATTTGTTTTGACCCTAAAGTGATTGTGCGTTGGCTTGAAAATATGCGCGCTGAAGGTGTGACACTCCCCGCCTACATAGGCATTCTAGGCATTTTACCGAGGCGCAAAATTTTGGACATCGGCATAAGGATAGGTGTGCTGCCGGATCCCAGTAGTCATCCTTGGGAATTTATGAAACAAATTATAAGATTCTGGAAAATCCTAATTGACCCCAAGGGCCTCCACCCCGATAAAATTATAAAGGGCCTCGCTCCATATCTTTGCGATGAGGGGTACAATATACTGGGCTTCCATATATATACCTTTAATCGGGTTGAACCCACCGAGAACTGGAGAAAAGAGCTCGTATCCAGCAAAATCAAAAATCCCAAAAAAGGAGAGGGATATGGAAAGCGGTAATATGGGAATCCGGCTCACGACAACCACTTGCGGATCCTGCCCCAAACAACCCCGGCTAAGAAAGTATGCTCCCCAATTTCACACAAAAAGCGTATGGGCGGCTGAGGGCATACGCAAGAATCTTAATTTCCTAGCGGCCCTTGAAGATGATTACGAGCTTCAGTGGCTGTTGAACAGTTCAACGCGCGAAGCCATTAGATATTTGGATAAAGCCGGCATTGATATTATCGCGCATCCCGAACAGGAACGGGCAAATTATGTGGACAATCTCCTTATGCGCATTACGGGTTTTGACTTTGTAAATTTGCAATGGATGATGGTGCGCGATGTTCAGGAGACATACCGCCCCAGAATCGTCCGCCCCATAGGGGCGACAGGCGATGCCCTGGCAAAGGATTGGCGCATTTCGCAAAGCTTCAGCAACGCGGCCAGCGGAAGACCTGTCAAAATGACCTTCCCCGGCCCTGCTACAATCATAAATTCCGTATTCAATGCCTATCGCCCATATGATGACACGCGCCGGCTTCGCGAAGATTTAATCGCAGCACTCAACAAAGAAGTCCGTGGTCTTTATGATGCAGGATGCCGCCATTTTCAGATAGACGACGCATATCTTAGCCGTGATTGGGAGCTGGCTCTCGACCATGGCATTGAGGATGTAGAGCGCGTCTTTCACGGACTTCCGGACGATGCCATATCCACCCTACACATGTGTCGCGGTTATACTAACGAACTTGACCAAGAGGGCTATCCAAAAGCAGACAAGCTCTCCTATCAGATGCTTGCGGAAGCGTTGGACGCATCCGGTATTAATGCGGTTTCCCTTGAGGACGCCTACGAGTATAACGACCTATCTCTCTTCGATAAGTTCAAGAGAATCACGGTCGTATTGGGGGCTGTGTCTGTCGTCAAAACCGATGTAGAGCCGGTCGAGGATATCCGAGCTCGTGCTCGTGCAGTGGTTGAACGTGTCGGCGATCCAAATAGAGTGGTGCTAGCTCCGGATTGCGGCGGAGCCATGCTCCCGCTAAAAATATTTTCGGAAAAGATTAGAAATATGCGCGCAGCTGCGCAGCTATAGAGGCCCCGAGGGCCTCTATTAATTTTGCAGAATGAATGCTAAAAGGGACATAAGTACATTAACATAGGAGAGATATCGTGACCGAAAGACGTGTGGTTGTGCTTTGTATTGACGGGTTTGATCCTGAGTATTTAGAGGCATGTGAAATGCCCAACATTTGTGAAATTGCAAAGAAGGGATTTTTAAAGATTGGCAAATGCATGATGCCGTCTGTAACCAACGTGAATAACGTCTCCTTGGTTACGGCAAGCTATCCAAGGGATCATGGCATCTGCTCGAACTACTTGCTGAATCGCGAAAAAAATGAGGGACTTTATCTTGAGTCGGGCGAATATATTAGGCGGGAGACTATTTTTCAGAAAGCACGTCGCCAAGGTAGAGTTTCGGTACTCGCAACATCCAAGGATAAGCTCCGTACCTTGTTGAATGACAACGTCACATTTAGCGTTTCAGCCGAGCATCCTCCAAAATGGATACAGGAGAAAATTGGAAAGCCGCCTGAAATATATTCGCTTGAGATTAATGGCTGGACAATTAGAGCGGCGAGTCACATGATGAGCCGAGGGCCAGCAGATATCGTATATATTACGACTACCGACTATGCTATGCATACGTATCCACCAGATGCGCCGGAATCTCAGCAGCACATGACCATTCTCGATAATGCCATAGGCGATCTACTGGAAGCACATCCCGACATTACCCTGTTCATTACTGCGGATCATGGAATGTCAAAAAAGAATAAGATGGTGGACATAAGACACGCACTACTCTCTTATGGCATCAACTCGAACCCCGTCCCGATAATCAAGGATAGGTATGTGGTACACCATGCCAATCTTGGCGGTTCCATGTATGTATATGTTAATCCGCGCTATATCCAGAAAGCAATTGAAATACTGCAGACGACATCGGGTGTTGAAGAGGCGCTCACCCGCGAAGAGGCAGCGGTTAAATTCAAGCTTTGCCCCGAACGCATTGGGGACGTAGTGGTAACCGGAGAGAAACATGTGGTCTTTGGAGATCCTACGGAAATTGAGATGCCCGACAACCTTCGTTCCCATGGCTCTGTTCACGAATGCCGTATTCCTATAATCGGATATAACGGCGATTTTAAAAGTTTTAGATTTCGCGAAAATCGTGATGTGGGCAGATATATCTTTGAAAAAGTACTGGGCAAGCAGCGATAAAATCTGTGATAGTCGCATAGCTATTATGGCGACCGAGCATCCATAAAAATGGGTGCTTTTTTGTTTTTATATAATGTTGACAGAGATCGGTTCCAGATGTTAAAAAGAAGCTGAGATAACTTTGTACTTTGAAATCTACTTATCGGAGGATACGATGGTACCAGAAATCGATAGCTTTGATGAAGAAGCGCTCCCCATTGCAGTAACGCCTGGCCGTGTAGAAAGGTCTGCGTTTTATCCATATCACAGACATCTGATAAAAATGCAAAATATTTACTGCAATACGGTGATTGCGACTTGCGGAAAGGAACTCGGCAGTCTCGCGCAGGAATATTGGCAACTTGAAAATAAAGTTGGATACTTTGATGTCGCTTGCGAGCGCATAGTAGAGATATCCGGCGAGAAAGCTCTTGCTTTAATGGAATACCTCACACCTCGCAATGTCAGCGAAATCGAAGTTGGAAAATGCTGGTACGGTGTCGTATTGGATGAGGCAGGAGGCAATCTTGGGGATCCGGTTTTTGTGCGACGCGGCGAAAATCATTTCTGGCTCATGCTTGCCAGCAACCCTATACTCGACTATGCAAGGGCTGTGAGAAAATCATTGGGGATGACTAAATCCGATGTTGACATTCAAGATCCTAACATTTCAACTCTGCAGGTACAGGGGCCGATGTCCGAATCTGTAATCCGGGCTTTATTCAATGAAAGCGTAGCGAATTTAAATTATTACCATTGGACCGAAACAGAAACGTTGAACGGCAAAATCCCCTTTGTAGTAATGGCGACCGGCTATACCGGAAAACGTGGTTTTGAAATATCCCTTCTGGACAACGCGCGAGCCGGTGAATTTTATCATATGTTCCGGGAAGCAGGAGATCCTTGCGGACTTGTAATGACAGGTCCCAGCGATGCTCATAGGACTGAAGCCGGCATGATGAGCTGGAACCTCGACATGGGACGCGATGATACTCCATTTCATACCTATTCGCCTTTCATATTACGAAATATCCTAAGTCTAGATTTTGGCCGAAATCTTCGACTAAAAGGAAAGGACCTTTCCGAAATATCCGAAGAAACTTTTAAAGAAGCTCGACTTAAAGACGCCGATTTCATGGGCAAGCCCGTTCTTGCTGATATTCTCAGTCGAGGGGTCCATCCCGCACTTGATCAAAGATTGGTAGGCATTACGGCTGGCAAGGACATGTGGCTTGATGATGTCCCTGCACGCGAAAAAGGCATGTGGCCGGTATATGTTCGGAAACAAAGGCGGCATACTCTCATCGGCACATCTCGAACGCTGGCCTACTCCGGAGCTCTCAAGAAAAATATTGGTTTTGCAATGCTCGATACAGATTTTGCAATTCCCGGCACCCGAATCATAATCGAACCTCCGAGCGGAAAGACCCGCAATGCTCTTGTGACGGGTTATCACAGGTTCCGGGAACCGGAAGAAAAAGGCGCTTTTTCCGCAGCATAATTATAAATAAAAACCCTTCAATTTTAATTGAAGGGTTTTGCTTTTATTGGTTAAATTTTCATAAAAGTATTATCTGGATCATGTAATGGTGTAGTGCCTACCACTACCACTGTAGCGGGTATGCGATTTTGGAAATAGCTAATTTCAAGCTCTGTCCCAATTTGAGCGTAATCCTCGGGCAGGTAGGCTCTAGCAAGAATAATATTTTCTCCTGCGGATTCACTAAGCGAGTACGCATTATCGGAACTCGTCGTATATGAACATCGCGGATTTCCATCGACTGTATATTTGATGACTTTATCTCGCCGCGGATCGATAACGGGATAAGGGCCCGCTGCCACAACGCGCTCCGGATTTCTCATCATAAGGGTACATATAAGCTCTTCCGGAGGTGTTTCTTGGTCGCGCTTTGCTAAAAGAGCACGCTTACCGATAAAGTCTGCGTTTTTTACTCGCGAAAATTCATCGCCGTACCTGAACCGGTCTCGCACGACACCTGCCCCGATCAAATTATGGTCGAGATTGATATCCGACTGCGGAGCCAAGAGAGGGAAACTCTTCTCTAAGCGCATGGATCCTCTATATGAATTCAAGCCTAGCGGAATAATCCGGTGATTCTCTCCGGCTTCCAATAAAACCTCGTATACTTTGAGAGAGTTTTTAGCTCCTTTTATATACAGTTCCCAGCCAGACTCACCGACAAATGAAACGCGCACAGCCCGAACTCGTACCCCATGGATCATGATTTCTCGCGTATCCATATAAGCAAAACCCGTATTAGAAACATCATCCCCGGTTACCTGCTCAAGCACGGCCCGTGCTTGAGGTCCCCAAAGACCGTAAATACCATAGTCGTGCGTGACGTTTTTTATTGTCACCGATCCGTCGTCGGGAAGATGCCTTTCGAGCCATCGCAGATCCTGCATGCCTACAGCCGCCCCGGTAATTACTAGATACTCTTCAGCTCCCGTTCGCTGTACTGTAAGGTCGCTTTTTATACCGCCATACTTGTCGAGTAAAGCGGTATATACTGCCCTATCCACACGCGTTGGCATTCGCGAAACGGCAACATATTCCATGAAAGAGGGTGCTCCTGGTCCGGCTACGAGGAATTTAGAAAAAGAACTAAGGTTACACATTGCTACGTGCTTGCGCGCATGTAGAGACTCAATGCCAATAGCAGGGTCCCAGTACTGCGCCTCCCACGAACCCTCCGGCCGATCTACTATGCTGGGATGTTCTCCCCGAAGAGCATTGTTACACTTATGCCAAGCTACGCGTTCCCAGCCGGCGGCTGCCCAGTGCATCGCATTGAATTTATCTTTTTCGAGCTTATAAATTGGACTTTTGAAAAGTCCTCGCCCTGCCCGGAACTGGGTATCGGGATGCATAATTCTGTATGTGCAGCCGGCCCATTCCCGCACAAGCTTTTTTGTACGCGCTTCATCTAGGTCATGATCGAAGAAGCGTGCGGGATCTACTTCGGAGGTATCTCCCCAGTCACAGGCTCGGCCAACAAATTTTTCCGCAAAGATTTTTCCACCTCCAAGGGATTCAGCCACCCATAGCCGGGTATTAAACCAAAGCCCCTTAAGGATCGGCCACTCGCCTATTATCGCACTCTCATCTGTGGTCACGGCAATGAGACCGTTGGTCTCATTTAAAATAGGCGCATCTCCAATATAGGGGAAAAGTTCCCTTGTGTGTGTTTCTGGATATTCAAAGTACTTGGCCTGTTCTTCCATGCTAAACTTACGTTCTGCCGGGGAAAAACCAGCCCTATACTCGCCAACCGGAAATTCATTAAACAAAGGATAGTAGCTAGGATCGCTACATCTTCCTGGATCGTAGAGTCGTCTTGAGTTTCTGGGAGTATAGTCGCCAGCTTCATGAGTTAACCCTTGTATTCGATAGTAGATTCCAAGACCCTCATCTTTGCCTGTAAATGACCTTCCTCGGTACTCCGCGCCTTCAAGCTCCGACAAGGGGCCGAAATGTATGTTTGCGTGTTCAACAGGCCACATAGGCAAGGTGATCCCGGCCATTTTTGCAATCTGGTGACTCCATATTCCGGCACATATTACGACATTTTCTGTCTCAATATATCCGCGGTTTGTATGCACGCCGCGCACCTTGTCGCCTTCAATATCTATGCCAGTAACATTGGTTTCTTCCCAAAGAGATGCGGCGCCTGATTCACGAATTTCCCGCAGCATAATATCAACTGCAAGATTTGCGTCCACAAGGCCGCTGTTTGGTATATGTATCCCGGCAATAAGTCGCTCCGCGTTTATTATAGGAAGCATCTGTTTTACCTGCTCAGGCGTTACAAACTCTACAACAGGCATTCCCCAACTTTGGGCTATATCATATTTTCTCAATAAATCTGCCAAACGCCTCGCGTTGTCGGAAGGAGAACCGAAGTCAGATACAAGGTCAAGTAAGCCAGTTTTTTGGAAGCATGGCTGTCCGTAGCTAAGCAAGCCTTCCATGTCTATTCGAGTGCCAGTTCGCATAGCCGTATTGAGCTTAGAGCCGCCCATTTCACGCTGTATACCGGAAGTATGGCTTGTCGTTCCTCCGGTTTGAGGTAGAATTCCCTTATCAAGGCCGACCATTCCCGTGACACCGAGCTTAGCACTATGCCATACGGCACCTGCTCCTGCGATCGCCAAGCCAATAAAAACTACATTCGCCTCGTTAGGAAACACTTTTTCTTGCATAATCTCTCCCGTAGAATTTTCAAAGATCGTCTCTTTTTGAGACCAAAAGTTGGTACGCGCCCATTTTATCAGCAAAATATTTTTATGTCAATGATAAGGATCGCTGACGCAAATTTTTTATTTCAGTACTATGCAGAGTGCACTTTGAAATTTAAAATGCTCGACCAAAAACTCCCGATTGAAGTCGGGGGTTTTTAATATGGTTTAACTTTTATGCGCGATCAATCGCAAAAATTCGCTGCGGGTCCGCGGATCGTTTAAGAACAGGCCTATAAATGTAGATGTGGAAATTTTGCAGTTTTGCTTCTCTACGCCGCGAAGTTTTATGCACATATGTTCTGCGTCAATCACAATGCCTACACCCTTAGGGTGAAGTATTTCGTTTAACGTTTCGGCAACTTGCTTGGTGAGGCGTTCTTGATTCTGAAGGCGCCGCGAATACATCTCCACCAGGCGCGGAATCTTGGAGAGGCCGATGATTTTATTTTCAGGAACATATCCCACACATACCTTGCCGTAAAAGGGAAGCATATGATGCTCGCAAAGAGAGTAAAAATCAATATCGCGGGCAACAACCATTTCGCTGTAGCCCTCGTTATCGAAAACGGTTATTAAATCCTTGGGGTCCTTTCCATATCCCTCAAAAAGCTTCTCGAAACTTTTTGCAACCCGTTGTGGTGTTTCACGCAAACCTTCGCGGCCCGGATCTTCGCCTATTTCCGTAATAAGCCCCTGAACAAATTGTGCAATCTGTGCCTTATCCATATGACTGTATTACATAACATACATACGGAAAATAGTCAAAGATGTCTATATTGACATATGAAATATTTGTAGTACCGTTAAGCAGAATATGCAGATTGAGGTGAGTTATGGATGCTGCTAATGGAGTACGGATCATGGGCATACTTAATGTGACCCCTGACAGTTTTAGCGACGGCGGCGAGTTCCTCTCATGCGAAAATGCCCTGCAGAGGGCAAGGCAGATGGTTCTCTAGGAAAAACTATACACGAAATGCAAAAAGAAAACCCGCTTAAATAAGCGGGTTTTATGTTGAAAAATTATCCCATATAATTCCTTACTGCCTCTGCGTATGCCTTTCCAAATACAACGATTGCATCATCGATGTGCTTCCTTGTTACGCATAAAGGAGGTGCGAAGCGGTTGACGGCAATCCCTGATGGGAGTGTTAGTAATCCAAAATTTTCACAAGCTTTCCACACATTCTTGCTGAATACCGGGTCAATTGCTCCCGTGCCTGGGTTGCAAAATTCTACGCCTATAAGCAGGCCCAATCCCCTTATATCTCCCACGTACTGCATACCGCGGCATGCTCTGCGAAGAGATTGAAGAAAATAATCCCCCATTTCACGAGAATTTGCCGCAAGTTCCTGCTCATGCAGCTCGCTTATAGCCTCATTAAGCACCGCTCCAAATACTGGGTCGGCGCCAAAAGTACCTCCGTTTTCGCCGTACTCTTGGAAAGTAAACTCATCACTTACAATCATTCCGCAAACCGGTAATACGCCGTATCCGGCACCTTTCCCAAACACTACGATATCCGGCTCAATGCCATATAGAGTATACGCCCAGGGGTCCCCCCCGCAGCGGCCGAAACCTGTCTGCACCTCGTCTATTATTAGAGGTATGCCCGCTGCATTACATTTTTCCTCAAGGGTAGTAAGAGCTCCTCTATCGATAACGTTTATACCGCCCTCTCCCTGGACAATTTCCGTAAATACGCCCAGTATAAAACTTGGTCCATAAAGCTTTAAGCTTCTATCTAGATCTTCATAAAATTGGCCGCACGATTCTTCGTCTCCTTGTCTAGGGAAAGCTAACTCGCATTGTTTATACGGTAAACTTAGCCCGTGAAAACGTCCCTTCTGCTCTTGATCCATCAGAGAGCTTGCTCCATGACTTCTTCCGTGGAATGATTTAGCCAAATGCATAAATACCTGTTTTTCCGGATGGGCTACCGGATTCCGGTGGTCCCGCGCCATCGCAGCCGCCTTCATGGCTACTTCTATTCCTATTGTTCCGGAGGTACATCCAAAAAATCGGCCACGTCCACCACGTATTGGCGTAACATCCAGTAACTTATTCGCAGCCTCTAGCATGTGCACATTTGGATAATAAGCACCGTTCATCATCAACATACCAGTCTCTTTGTATACTTCAGATATGGCGTCTACTGCCGGCTGCAGGCAGCTTCCGTATCCGAAATTAGCCACGCTTATACCAGAATTGAATTGTAGATATTTATTTCCGTCGACATCTTCTAATTCAACGCCTTCGGCTCGTTTAGGCACGACAAGTGACGGAAGTAGAGTTTTTGCCATTACCCTATCCCAGTCTTCCAAAATGCTTTGCCCTTGCGGTCCCGGAAGTTCACGAAATTCACCAACCTTAGCAGGGCACATATCCGTACTCCTTATAAAAATTTTAAAGATCGTGCTTAATTATCACATATAAAGTATCTAAAATCAATGTCGCAATTCTCAAAAAGAAAAACAGCCCATAGGGCTGTTTAATTTATTTATGAAGCTGTTACGTACTCTGCGTATACGCCGTCAAGGAATTTTTCCAGGGACTCCGCGCCTTTTTCTGCTCCGTGCAGGGCAAGCTCTTGTTCCTGTAAGGTCCGGCAGCTTGAGGCAAGAATTTCTGCTTCGCGACGGCTATGCTCTATGTCGGCATGTTCGTGCTCGGTAAAGAATTCGATTGCCCGAGCGTCGTTTATTCCATAGAATTTCTCAAGGCCTTCTCGCTTTGTCCGCGCGACTGCGGGGGCTTGCGATTCATAGGCGTACAATGCGGCAACACCCGTAAACCAGGGATTATGTTGAGTCAGTGAACAGAAGTCCTCTACCAGATATTTGGTGTGATTTAAAAGATCCGCGGAAAGCACTTCATCGCGCGTAATACCGAGGCCGTCGGTAAATCGCAGCCATAGCTCGCGGTGCCACGGGTCAGTACTGCCATCGGGAGATCGTTCCTCATCTACCAGATTATCCAACATCAAACGCCTTGTTTCGTAATTATTTCCGCAGCGCGAGTGAATCGCGCTTACAAATTGAGGAAAACTCTGCTCAAACCAGAAATACTGCTTAGCGTATTTCTGCAGAATATCAAGTGTAAGCTCTCCATTGCTCCAGGCCCGGTAAAATGGATGCTTCAGCATCGAGTGTTCGGCAATGACCGCGTCCAGCTGCCGTAAAAATTCCTGTTCCGACATAGCTCTATCCCGATCCGGCATATATCACCTCCAGTCTAACTTTAACCAAAGACCTATTGTCCATATAGCATATTTATAAAAATTTGCCAATAATAAAAATACCCCGGCCGCGGCCGGGGTATTTTTATTATTTAGCGATCGTCGCTTCGAAATGATTCGCGTCGCTTTCGGTAACAGTCGCGGCATCGAAGGTTAGCGTTTCTTGCAGGATCGGGCTGAAACGGAAGTTCCGTTATCGGAGCGCTGCAATCCGCACATTTTTCATTAACCTGATACATTGGCCGTGGCTGAAAACCGCCATTGGTTTGTTCGTCTGCCATTTTATTTTTGTGTTTACGTTACTTATGACCTTTTAGAGAGTCGAGATAAAATGGCGTACTCGTTAAACGATTGTCTACCAAGCTGAGCTTGGTCTACTTTGGCCTATTTTAATCTTTAGCTACTCTTAGTAACCTATTATACTCTTCTCAAAATATTTGTCAACAGGGGTAGCTGGACTGGATTTAGGGAACCTGTTAGTCGCCCGAATATCGTTCCAGAATTTTTTCGAATATTCCGCGAGATAAAAATATAGCGCCGGCAAAAAGGATATAGAAAAACGCAATCTGCCAATACGTAAGCGTAAGCGATCTAAACCCATCGAGGGCGGTCACGCTCGCCCAGGCGGTAATCGATACGGCTCCCGAAATGCCGACAATCTTTTTAAGGGAAGATGGTATATATTCGCTATTCATACGCTCCTGAAATGAGATAATTGCGCGCGAAATCGGGCCGGAGAGAAGCGCTCCATTTATAATAACAATACCGATCAACGTCTGCATAAACAGGATGCGGGGTATTGAAAGAAATTCTTCCTGAAATATAAGGCCGACATTAATAAAATCAAGCCCCAAGCCAAGCCATACTCCGCCCGTTATCAATGGAAAAATTTTTGTCAGATACGGACGGAGGTTGAACTTCAGCGCTATGAAAAGAAAGTCCACTATTACGACGCTTCCGAGGGTAAAAATAGAGTGCCAGCCGTGCAAGGATGCGGCAATATCGTGGCGGAAAGATCCAAGGGGCGCCCATGGGTATAAAAGTAAGGCGCTTATGATCAGAAAAAATGCCCCGAAAAACCAGCCAATATGCTTATAGAAAAATGCGCGCCTTATCAAAAATGCGGCAAATCCCGCTAAGCCTAAAATTACGTAAGCAACATATAGGCCATACTGCTTGTAAGTCGCGTTGATTAACCCGGCAGATGTTTCCGCGATAGAAATTCCCTCATGGGCGCTGATACAAAAAACGCATTGCGATATCGCGATAACCGCCCACACGGCGCTAAACAAAAAAAACGCCGGGAAAAATATTAAAATCAACTTTTGGGAGACGCCCTGCCATAACGCGGAAGATCGTGCGTCTTTAGTTTTTTTGCCCAGAAACAAAAAAACACATCCCCAAAACGCCGCGGCACCGGCTACCGAAAGCCCCAGCTGCCGGAAAAATATTAAAACTTCAAATATTTCTATTCCAAACATAGATAATAACCCCGATTAGGTAAATCGCTTTCGCACTTGCCCATAAGCCAAATCCTCCTTCATCAAGAAATGCCGCGGAAATTAGCATGAATATTCCGGCAAAAATAAAAACCCACTCGTTCAGTTTAAGTGAAAATTGTCTCCCTGCGGGAGATCCTCCGTAGGGGGAAAAATTGCAAAATTGAAAATTTCTCTTAATATCCTTCAAGTTTTTTATAATGATGATGGCGACGCATTTTTTCAAGGGCTTTCGCTTCTATTTGGCGTATTCTCTCGCGCGTAACGCCAAATTCTTTGCCGACTTCTTCGAGGGTATGTGTTATGCCGTCCGTAAGCCCAAATCTCATATCAAGTATTTTCTTTTCCCGGGGCGAAAGATCGTCGAGTATATCCTCTAGCCTGTCCCTGAGCAAAGCGCGCGCGGCAGACATTATGGGAGTTATCTCTTTTTCGTCCTCTATAAACTCCCCCAGCACGCTATCCTCATCATCTTCTCCAACCGGCGCCTCAAGGGAGACCGTCTCTTGTGATATCTTTTGTATGTGCCGCACCTTTGCCGGCTCCAGACCCATCTCCGACGCGATTTCCTCCGCCATTGGCTCTCGCCCCAAGTCTTGCAAAAGCTGACGCCGTATTTGAGTATACTTAGAAATCGTCTCTACCATGTGCACGGGTATCCTTATAGTGCGCGCCTGATCCGCCAACGCGCGCGTAACTGCCTGGCGTATCCACCATGTCGCGTATGTTGAAAATTTATATCCGCGCCTGTAATCAAACTTTTCAACAGCACGAAAAAGGCCGATGTTTCCCTCCTGAATAAGATCAAGAAGTGTCAGATTCGGGCTTCTGCCGACGTACCTCTTGGCAATGGAAACCACTAAGCGAAGATTAGCAGTCAAAAGTTTTTGCTTTGCCTCCTGGTCGCCCATTTCAATCCGGCGCGCTAATTCCTTTTCCTCATCGGCGGTCAAAAAGGATACCCTTCCAATCTCTCGGAGATACATCTGCACAGAGTCAAACTGCACATTTCCAGGATTAATATCTTTTTCTGTCCTTGATACTTCCTGCTCGGAGGGTTCGCGGAGCAGTTCTTTGCTTTCGCTAATATTTATATTGGCTGCGGCGAGCTCGTCATAAACCTTTTCCAACCCCTCTATATCCAACTCCGCATTTGGGATAAGGTTCATAATTTCTCCGTATGTCACAAACCCCCTCTGCCTTCCGCGCGAAAGAAGAGTTGCAAGTCCCTCGCTCCAGCCGGCGGAAAGACCGCCTTTTTTTATTTTCGCTTGGGATTTTTTTGGCTTGGGCTTTGCAGGGTACTGGTCGGTACCCTGCTTCGCTTTTTGCTTCGCGGGCTGCTTGACCGCAGGCTTCTTGGCAGGTTTTTTAGGCGCGACTGTACGGGTCTTCGCACGGGGCTCCTGGGGCTTGCGGGGCTTTGGTTTTGTAATTTTTCCGCCCGAGGCGGATCTGCCCTTGGCGGAAGCTTTTGTGGTTTTTTTTATGATTTTTCCTTTCATAAATAAATATTTATAATTTCGCCAACTCGGTTGAAATTTCCTTAAATTTTTTTAAAATCATCGCATCCTTTTCTCCGCGCTTCATATCCTGCTCAAGGGCATGCAGCTTTGCCTGAAGCGCGTTGCGCCTAAGCGAAACAAGACAGGCGTTAAATTCATCTTTGAGATCTGCTGAATCTTGCAATATGGGGGCAATTTCCTCCTGAAACAAAAGATTGTTTAAATAATCCCTTTCCGTGTTTGAAAGTTTTGTGTAAAAATCTTGCTCTGATATGGACTCGCCCTGTTGATTATATATTTTTACGAAGATAGCGGCAGCCGGTGATTTTTGATCGAAGAGGCGTATGTATTTCTTCTGCATTGGCTCAATGCATTGTTTATCTTTCATAGCAAGAAGCGCCATCCTCTCATATAGCGCGTCACTTTTGCTTTTTTCCCGGACAGTGGAGATGTTGTTTTGTGGCTTTTCCGTGGCGTCCTTGCGGGTATTGCGGGCATCCGGGATATCAACCGCCCGAAGATCTTGCCACACGATATCCTCCTTGCACGCGAATTCTGTGGCAATTTTCTGCACCCAGAAGGACTGCTCTATGGTGCTTGGAATGCGCTTTATCATTGGCAATAAAACATTTGAGATATTCCGCATTCCATCGGGCGTCGCCTTATCGAATCGTGAAAGTGCGGTCTGAAAATAAAAATCTCCTATAGAAAGCGGATTTTTTATTGATGACGCCCATTTTTTCCGGCTCTTATGGATGATTTCAGCCGGATCTTTTCCCTCCGGAAGCGTTACCACTTTTATATTAAACCCCTTTCCTTGGGCTAAGTCAATGCCGCGTTTTGTCGCGCTATCCCCTGCAACGTCCATATCAAACAGAGTGAGCAGATTTTCCGTATATCGGTGCACTATGTCAAGCTGCTGCTCGGTAAGAGAAGTCCCCGATACCGCCGCGACATTTTGGGTTCCCGCCTGGTGCGCCATTATTACATCGGTGTATCCTTCTACAAGCACGCAGCTGTCTTGCCTGCGTATCTCCATTTTTGCCTTATCCAGGCCATAGAGGACTTTGCTTTTGTCATAAAGCGCGGTCTGGGGAGTATTTATGTATTTGGCAAGTTTGGGATCGGGCGTCTGATTTTTTGCAAAAAATACTCTCCCCCCGAATCCTATAACCTGTCCGTTTAAATCCGATATAGGAAAGATTATACGGCTTTTGAACCTGTCATAGTAATATCCGCCCGACGACTGTATTGCGACCCCCGCTTTAAAAATTTCTGTGGGAGAATATCCCTGCGCTCGTAAATATTCCGACAAGGAGCTTCGCGTATATGGAGCAAAGCCAATGCGAAAACTTTCGATGCTGTCCTTCGAAATTCCTCTATCAAGAAGATACTGCCCAGCCTCCCGGCCAAGAGAAGAGGACACAAGCTGTTTTTCGAAAAATTGACATGTTTTTTCGCACACCTCGTAAAGCCGCGCCTTTTCACTCCGGATTTTTGGATCATAAGAGCGCAGCGGTACTCCAGCCTTATCAGCCAATGTCTTGAGGGCCTCTTTGAAATCCACCCCTTCAATCTCCTGTATGAACGTAAACATATCGCCGCCCATCGAGCAGCCAAAACATCGCCAAAGCTGACGTGAAGGAGAAACAAAGAAAGAAGGTGTCTTCTCGTGGTGAAAGGGACAAAGCCCCCGGAAATTTATCCCGCCTTTTTCAAGCTTCATGTAGTTGCGGATAATTTCGGCCAAGTCCAAGCGATTTTTTATTTCATCAACCTGGTTATCAGGCATAGTTTTAGAGTAAATTTACCCTTCTACTTTTAACACAATTATACGCGAATATATACATACTGGCTGACCAGGCCTGTTTTTCGTAACCCATCGGGTTGCCTGTCGCGCCATGCAGCCACTCATTAAACTCCCATTCGTATTTTTTCCCCTTGTAGTTTGCCATTGCGAGCTGCTCAAGCGCGGACTTTGCCTCCCGCATGCGCTTCGTCTTTACAAGAGCGGCAACATAGAATCCGCCTATAAACGGCCAAATGCCTCCGTTATGATAATGGTGAGGCAGATTCAGATTGCCGATTTTATAGTAATCCCGCCACTCTCGTTCACCCGGAAAAATTGGCGGATATATGGCCTTTATGGGATGCGGCTCGGATATGCCTACCTGGCCTGCAAAATCAAGGATCATCTTTGACTGCGCGGGGGTCGCGAGGCCAAATAGAATTGCCAGCATATTTCCCAGAGAATCAAACCAATCGCCGTATTCCCGAAATCCGTAAAAAGCGAGAAAATATGGCCGCCAACCCAAGTTTGAGCAGGTTTTCATTATGCGAATCAACTCATCCTCAAGATACCGTATATTTTTAACCTCCTTTTCAAGGCGCGAAAGCTCCCGCAACCGCTCCGTAAGCATCGCTTGCGATTCGTGAATCCAAAAAATATGCTGGAATGAAATATATGCAAGCCGAGCACGCGACCTCTCTTTGCAAACGCGGAGCGCTGCGTAATAAAGCGCGTTGTCATACAGGGTCTTCCCCCGTACCGAAAAGAGATCCATCCAGTTGCTTGACTCTTGAGTTGAAACCAAGCCGAAATTATCAACATCCTGATGACGCATCCAGGAAAGCCCTTTCTCTATTGATTTTTCGTGCGCCTTTAAAAATTTTGTATCACCCGTATTTTTATAATAAAAATGTACCCCTAATATATACCACAACGTCCCGTCCATGTAGGCGCGGTACTGCGGCTCTCTGTTTTTGACATCTACGTTATTGGGAATAAGGCCAAGCCCGGTCTGGTATTTTCGAAGAGTAGCAAGCGATGCGCGCGCCGCCTTCTGAAGCTCCTTATCGCCGCTTGAAATCGCTCCCAACAGCGTAATCATGCTGTCGCGGCCCCATACTTCATCGTACCCCTCATCCAGCGCCGATGCCTTAAAACCAATGTCGCTTGTACATTCCTTGAGGATTTTTATCGCTTGCTTGTAGCCCTCATGGATCATTTTGCGCGGCTCACCCGTATAAGTCCCGAACATGGCACAATTTCCACTCCTTGTTCTTCGAGTTTATCCAAAAAGATATTAAGCCCAATAGAATCGGAGCTCATGTGCCCCGCAATGACAACATTTACGTGAGCGTTCTCGGCAAACTCCCGGTGTTTCTCCGATTGATGCATCGCAATGACCGTGCCTATGCCTGCATTTGCCATTTTTTCGTATATATCGTGCGCGCCTTCGGTGCCTCCCGTGACCTCGGTCACCGCTATTTTGCCGGCACGGTTATCATTTTTTCCCGCAAAAATCATAGGCCCAGATCCTCGCCTTTTTGCTTCCTGATATTCGGGAATCGTCATCAACATATCCAAAACATCCACAACGCGCTCAAAATTTCCGCCTTCCACTTTTGATTTTAAAAATTGATAGACCAAATTGTCCGTAACCGTGTGCGCGCACATATAGGGCATGCCGAGGAGTTTCGCTATTTCAACAGGGCGAAAATGATTGCTTGGGGAAAGGCCCCGTGTCACTTCCGATATGCGCTTATTCAAAAGCGCCTCGGCGACATTGATAGGCACGCCGTATTGTGCAAGCACATCTGCCTGCATATCCATTACATCATCAAGCTTTGCAAGCGCGCGGCCCCGGGGATGGTGCGCAATACAAGCGTCAACATTACCCAATTGCTTTGCCAGTAAAAGCTCGTCGCCCTCTATATCAATTCCTGTAAGAATTTTCTTTACTTCAAGATCTGGGTTACCAAAAAGAATCCTTGAGTCGGAGTATGGATTTTTAAGGGTGTCTGCATCAAAATACTCTTTGTCTTTTTCCTCCAGCTTCGCACGAGCTTCCTTAGCTTTGTTCAGCGCTTTTTCCGCTCCTTCTCTGCCTCTGGGGTCGGCATCCATGCCCATTTCCACTGATAAATTGTATATTTCGCCGAGTTTCATAGTATGATTATTAAAATATAAGAATATTATATGATGATTTTCTGTATCTTGCAAGCATTGTATGCTAATTATTCTCCGCCTCTTCTTTCGACTTTTTTACAATTTTGACCATAATTTTCACTTTTCGAAATTTTACTGTTGCTCGTACTTTAGGAAGTTCTATATCTTCTCCAGTTCGCCTTTTTATAACAACTTCTTGTTCGTGTCTTCTTGCGTCCTCGGGTCCAGTAAGGAATTTTTCCTTTATAAACTTGAGTTTTTCGGGATCTAGCGCATCAGGATTTCGAAGCGCAGCTACCATACTTTCGCAGATATCCTCGCTTGGTGTATATTTTGCGTAATCTGTTACGCATCTTTCGGGGTATTGAAGTATCCATGGATTACTCAATCCGCTTGGGTGTTTATCATTCTCCGCATAATCTAAACTCCAACCAAATTTCTCTATCCATTCCCTGTCTATCTGCGAACCTGGGGGAATGAGCGGATGCGTAAATTCATGAAGAAGAGTGCCTTCAAAGTTTGACGAGCCCTCCACCCGAAATGGAAAAAATTTTGTGGCTCGAGGGTAAAGCACGATAGCCCTCATCCAACGAAAAGCGATGCCGTTTCCATCCTCTCCGGTATAGGGATTTTTCTTTTGTGTATCATTCACTAATATATAGGAAACTTCGTTAAGGGCTTTCCCATTTTTGATTTGAGAGAATTCTCCAACAACATTTTTCAATTCCTCAAAATGTCGTTCATCAAACTCCTCTCCAAAGTTATAAACACAGATGCTACTATCTCCAATTGATACTTCGATTTCTTCTTTAGGTGTACCTTTCTCTCGCCATTCGGGCTGAAGCCACCAACTTTCGTTGATAAGTTGTTTTTTGATTTTCTCTAGAACTTCCTCAGCGGATTCTTCTGGGTCGGCAGTTATTTTGTACGCCTCTTCGAAATCGGGGTGCCCTTCTATTACCTCCTCAAATGATATATCGTCTATGCTTTGGTATTCAATTTTTTCTAAAGGTTCCCCTGGATCGGACTGGCCTTTAATGTTTTCTGGACTATACATAATTTTTATTTTAGCACCTTCCCCGTTTCAATATACCACAAATATAAATCCAATTTCGCAAGAGTAAGATTTGATTTTTCCGCGATTTTATTAAGAACACTTTCCATTTCTAAATACTTTGCCTTTGTAAGAGTTTTTGGACGCTCGCACAACCCATGCCTCACCAAAAGATCTACGATATGAAAATCTATAATGGCCAAATTATCATAGCCGATGTTTCGCAAAAAATGGCTGGCCTCCTTGTATCCTAGTCCTTTTATATTTTTTAGCACCCAATCTCTCGATGTATTATCGTCTATGTGGGGAGTCCAACTCCCCACATAAGTTTTTATTGAATCTTTATATATTCTTGCTTGGGCAATATATCCGGCGCGTACATTCGGATATCTGTATCCCAGCGTACGCAGGGTTGAGGCAAGGCGCTTTTCGGAGAGCGTCAGAAACCCATCTCCTATCTTATTTTGAATATCAATCCCCCGCTCTGCATTGAAATTTGCCGTAAGCAGACAAAAACAAAGCTCCTTAAAAATTTCACAGCTCGGCTTTTTGCCGAGCTTTTTGAATTCCTTTATGCGGGTATCCATTAAATTTTTGATTTTCCCGCGTTTCAATTTTTCTAAATCTAGTATTAATTTTTTCATTCCTAAAAATTATCGTGGCCCCTCGTCCTATTACTCCTCGGGACGCTGAATTTTTAAACCAATCGCTTATGCTCTTGGAAAAAATTCGCGGCGGAGAGGGAATGTCCGACTCGGGCTGCGGCCCTCGCTGGATTGCTGTTTGTGCACCAATCGCTTCGCTCTTGGACAAACAGGGAAGATTCGAACAAATTCTCATACTTCCCCACTCAAGTTATTCCCAAACTACCCCCGCATGGGGGTAGTTTGGGAATAATGCGGAGAGGGAGGGATTCGAACCCTCGATACCGGTTAAGGCATACCGCCTTTCCAAGGCGGCGCACTAGGCCACTATGCGACCTCTCCTTATTTTACTACAACCCCCGCAGCGCTTTTATTCTTTCCTCTACCGGCGGATGGGTCGTGAAAAGTTTTGAAAACCAACTCGCATTGCTCCCTTTCTTGTCGCTCTTAAAGGGATTTTCGAAATACAGATGAGCTGTAGCATTATTTGCTGATTTTAATTTGGTTGGGTCTTGCGAAATTTTTTCAAGTGCTCGGGCAAGGCCTTCGGGATATCGCGTCAGAAGCGCGCCGGATGCGTCTGCCAGAAACTCCCGCTTGCGCGATACTGCAAGCTTTATAACTTGGGCGAGAATAGGCGCTATTATCATTACCGCAATACCCACGATCATCATAATAGCCCCTCCTTGTCCGCCGGAATCATTCGAACTTCGCCGTCCCCCGCCAAACATTGCGCCAAATAACATATGCCTAAACATCAAATCTGCTGCGAGTATTACAATTCCCGCAAGTACCACAATTACGGTAGATACAAGCATGTCGCGGTTGCCAATATGGCTCATCTCATGCGCAAGCACTCCTTCCAGCTCCGCCCGCTCTAGGCGATTCAAAAGTCCGCTAGTGACCGCAACAACCGCGTGCTTGGGATTTCTGCCTGTTGCAAAGGCATTCATTGCTTGCTCATCTATTATATACACGCGCGGCATTGGCAGGCCCGCGGTTATAGAAAGGTTTTCTATAATCCTATATAGCTCCGGCGCATCTTCCTTTTTTATCGGCTTTGCATGGCTCATGCGAAGCACGAGCTTATCGGACCACCAATATGAACCGACGCTCATCAATATGCTGAATATCACCGCGATATATAAAATACTGGGACTTCCGAACCAATAACTCATAAACCATCCGAACCCGATTATAAAAAACAAAAAGACCGTAATAAGCAGCCATGTTTTGCGAATATTAGAATCCTTGTGAGAGTAGAGAGTGGCCATTAAAACTTAACTTCCGGCACTTCGCGCTCTTCCTCCACTTGCACCTCAAAAAGTTCTGCCTGTTTAAATCCGAACATTTTTGCGATAAAGTTTGCCGGGAACGATTCGATTTTTGTATTCAGCGACATAACATTGTTATTGTAAAATCTTCGCGAAGCCATAATCTTATCCTCTGTGTCGCGAAGCTCGCGCTGAAGCTCCACGAAATTTGCGGATGCTTTAAGATCGGGGTAATTTTCCGAAACCGCAAACAGCGTCTTGAGCGCACCCGTGAGCATATTTTCAGACTCCTGCACATCATGCTGATTTTGCGCGGCAAGCGTTGCGGTGCGCGCTTTTGTCACTTCCTCGAGCACTCCCCGCTCATGCGCCATATAACCCTTCACCGACTTAATAAGATTCGGAATAAGATTGTGCCTGCGCTTGAGTTGTACATCGATGTCAGCCCACGCCTCTTTCATCCGGTTTCGCAAGCGAACAAAGCCGTTGTATGTAAACACAAGCCAAAGAACAATAAATACTGCAATGGCTATAGTGATATAAGTTATATTCATAAGTTTGAAATAAACGGCTAAATAAATGGCTAAATGGCTTAGCCATTTATTTAACCGTTTATTTTGGCTTAATTATATGGTCTTATTATACTATTTTTTCACAAAATGAAAAGCCCCTAAGTGGGGCTTTTCATTTACAGCATTAGTAATCCATTCCTCCCATTCCCATTCCGCCTCCCATACCGCCGGGCATACCACCCGGCATTCCCCCGCCTTTTTCTTCCTTTTCGGGAAGCTCGGAGACGATTGCTTCGGATGTTAGAATCATCCCTGCGGCAGAAGCCGCGTTTTGAAGCGCTGAGCGGACTACCTTTGTAGGGTCAACAACTCCAAGCGCTTTCAGATCGCCGTATTCTCCGGTTGCCGCATCGAATCCATAATTTCCTTTTGCTTTTTTAACTTCAGCAACCACGACCGATCCGTCTTCGCCTGCGTTCTCTGCGATTTGGCGAAGCGGAGCCTCGAGAGCACGCTTCAGTATCGAAATTCCAACCTTCTCTTCTCTTCCCAATCCACGTATACCTTCAAGTGCGGAAAGCGCGCGAATAAGCGCCACTCCGCCTCCGGGTACTATCCCCTCTTCCACAGCCGCGCGAGTTGCCGCAAGCGCATCTTCTATTTTATCCTTTTTCTGCTTCATTTCAACTTCAGTCGCAGCTCCTACCTTGATAACAGCTACGCCGCCGGCGAGCTTTGCAAGACGCTCCTGCAATTTTTCTTTATCAAAATCAGAATCGCTCTGCTCAAGCTGAAGCTTAATCTGCCTAACTCGTTTTTCTATTTCGATCTTTGTTCCTTTTCCGCCGACAATTGTCGTATTCTCTTTTGTAGCGACAATTTTGTGAGCTTGTCCAAGCGCGGTAATTTCCGCATTTTCAAGCTTCAGGCCTATTTCCTCGGAGATAAGATCCGCGCCTATTACAGTCGCTATATCAGAAAGCATTTCTTTCCTTCGATCGCCGAAGCCCGGAGCTTTGATGGCGAGAGTGTTGAATACTCCACGCAGCTTATTCACAACGAGCGTTGCAAGCGCTTCGCCCTCTACTTCTTCCGCAATTATCACAAGGTCTTTTTTACCGAGCTTTGCCAATTTTTCCATCAAGGGCACGATGTCACTGATTGAAGAAATTTTTTGATCAGTAACGAGTATATAAGGATCGTCAAACACCGCTTCCATGCGCTCAGCATTTGTGACCATATAAGGAGAAATATATCCCTTATCAAACTGCATTCCCTCGAGAAGCTCTTTGGACAGACCAAACGTCTGGGATTCTTCTACGGTGACTACGCCGTCTTTGCCCACTTCGCTTATAACGTCCGCAATAAGGTCTCCCATATCCTTACTCTCGGCAGATATGGTCGCCACTTGCGAAATTTCTTCTTTTTTCCCGGAAATTTTTTCGGAAAGTCGCGCAAGTTCCTCAACCACCACTTCTACCCCCTTATCCAGTCCTCGTTTAATCGCAAGGGGGTTTGCGCCTGCTGTTACATTTTTAATGCCCTCGGCAACAATGCTTTGCGCAAGAAGCGTTGCTGTGGTGGTGCCGTCTCCTGCCACATCATTTGTTTTGTTCGCGACCTCTTTGACAAGCTCGGCGCCCATATTTTCCATCTTGTCGGGAAGATCAATCTCCTTTGCGATGGTAACGCCATCGTTCGTAATATGCGGCGATCCAAAGCCCTTGTCCAAAAGCACATTTCGGCCCTTGGGCCCCAAAGTAACTTTTACCGCATTTGCCAGCTTATCTACGCCGCGCTTGAGTGCTTGGCGCGCATCTTCTGAATATATTATTTGCTTAGCCATATTATTCTAAAATTGCCAAGATATCCTCCTCTTTGGCAACTAAATATTCTTTACCTTCGACTTTTACTTCATTTGGACCGTATTTGGAAAAGAGCACAGTGTCGCCCTTCTTAAGCTCCATCGGCACTCTCTGCCCCTTGAGGTTTACGCGGCCGGGTCCAACAGCCACTACCTTGCCCTGCTCGGGCCTCTCCTTGGAAGCAGTATCAGGAAGTACAATTCCTCCTTTTGTCTTCTCATCTTCCTTCATTGCCTCCAGAATCACGTGATCACGCAATGGTTTTAACTTCATTTTCTTATAATCTAATTATAAATAATCTATACTTTATCAGAAGTGACCTTCGACTGATAATTTTAACCTACACTATATTATAGGAGTATATAAAAAATTGTCAATATGCTGTGCAAAATAAAAACCCCGTAAGTTATTGCGGGGCATAGGCCTTAAATTAGATGATATATCCTCACTCGAATAAATAAATGACGATGACTGCACTTGCAGTAAAAACTGCCGCAACTATCACAAACGCAGCCACAGAAACCTGGATCCATATTTTTGTCATATCGCTCATATCTCCCCTCCCATAACCTATGGAATTATTCAATGAACACAAAATAGAATAACATATCAAGACGTAAATAGTAAAATCTTGAAAAATTGTCACTATGTGGTATAAGGGAATGTGTACTTTTACAAAATTTTATAAGGAGGTGCTTCTAATGGCTAAGTTCTTTTGGAACCTAAGACACGGCCGTAGCCATGCCGGCAAAAACAGCGATCCCGAGCGCCTCTGCCTGATTCAAGACGCGCTCGCCATGCAGGAAATGTTTTTGAAGCGAAAAATACTGGGGGCGCCCCCCGATAACGAATACCAATTTCTTCTCTTTGTCGAACATAACCGTACATATGTATGCACTCAAAAAGACCAGGAGAGAATGAACGAGCTTGGCGACAACGCTAAACTATTTCGCCCGGATATGGCAAGCTCTAATCCTCCCCTTTATGTGCTCACCGAGAACCGGGGCGGATCTATCACATATCATGGCCCGGGCCAGCTTACCTGCTATATGATTCTTTGCGAGGAAGAGGTGGGAATAAAAAGCCCACATCAAATAGCTACAATCATCGATGAAGCAATCAAAGATTTTCTTTCTGAATTTGCGGTAACCGCCTATACCACCCAAGAGCTTTGCAAAATTACAAACCCCCGCATCCGCGAAAACCTTATTTCACACGGATTAATGAATGCTGATTCCAAAAATGAGAGCAGTATTCTAATGGCGGCTCAAGGCGTATGGGTTATTGACCGGGACGAGGCAAAAAAAATTGCTTCCAGGGGAATTCGGCGAGTATCCCACTCATATCCGGATGGCACCACAAAACATTTCCTGAAGTATGGTTTTGCGGTAAATCTTTCCACTGAACTGGAATATTTCGATCGTATATATCCTTGCGGCGAAGATATCCAAATGACCACGCTTGAGCAAATCGCCCAGGATTGTCCGCCGATTCACAAAGCGGCGCCTATGATGGCGGAAGCACTTATAAAATCTTTCCGCAAATTTACCAAAAAAGAATCTCATAAGCTAATATAAAAAGGCATCCTATTAGGATGCCTTATTTTATTACAAAATCCTGACTAAACAGCTCTCGAAATTCTTCAGAATCACTCTTGCTTTCTATGTACTGCTTTAGCGCGTTTACAAATTCAAGCGCGGGTACGCCGTCAAACAAACGATGGTCAAAGCTGAATGCTAGAGTCATATTGTAGCGGATATTAAAGTCCTCTTTCTTTTTTATCACACCCTTCATCAACATCGGATCAAACAACCGAATCAACTCGGAAATAAATTTGTCATCCGGGAATTGCTTTATAGCCCCCAGTACCAGTATCATGCCCGTCGGACGTTCTTTCCCGCTTGTTTCTTTGGTATACGGCACAATAGAATCGGGATTTTCTCCTCCCATCGCGCCCACATTATTCACCGTGAAGGTCAGGTCACGCAATTCGGACAATTTAATCTTTAGAATCATGGCCCGTTGAACTTTGTCGTGTGTTGCGAGCATAAGATCACGGAAGGATAGCGTCTCGGCATTTTGTATGACCGGGACCATCAATCCTTCTGGCGCCTGAATCGCGATGCCGACATTGACATGCTTAAATAAATAGGCGTCTTTTTTATCTTTATCCCAGTAGGCATTTATTATTCCGAATTTTTTCCGCTGGTCGTGCAACAATCTTGTCGCCATAAACATGAACAGCCCCGTAAAACTAAAGTCCGTGCCGGTATCCTCGCGCCAAGTTTCACGGCGCTCTCGATAAAATTTCCGCAAATTCGTTACATCAATTGTAATCGCGTCGCCGGCCTTAGGAATCTCTTCATGACTCTTGGCCATATAATGCGCAATAGCCTTGCGGATTGGCATCGCATTTAGCGGTTCGCGATCATCAAACACTTGCTCGGGTTCTGGCTGGACTCTTTCCTCGACGGACTGCTCCGCTACCATCTCCTCCACATCAGCACGCATGATACGGCCGCCAAGACCGGTACCTTCGACGGTGTTTATATCAATCCCCTGCTCGCGGGCTATTCTACGGGCCACAGGGGCAGCTCCAGCTCGCCTGGGTTCCTCCTCCGGATGAGACACCTCTTCGACGACCTCTACTTCTTTTGCGACCGGCTTCTCGGGGACTGTTTCCTCTGCGACGTCGTCGATCTCTATATAGCCGAGCTCGGGAAGAAGTATCCTGCCGAATGGCGTATCCTCTGATCTTGCAGGAAGCTCTTCTTCGTCTTTGGTAACGCCGACTTCCCATTCTTCGTCTTCTTGATATGTAATCGAAAATATTGTCCCGGTCCAGGCAGATTGCAGCTCCTCGGTAACCTTATCGGTTTCCACCTCCACAATAATCTCACCTTCGGTAACCGCATCTCCGGGTTTCTTTGCCCAGCTCTTTATCCTTGCGGAGATGAAATCATCTTCGGGATTGGTAATTCCCAAGCCCCTCAAACTTTCAATAAGAAAACCGAATTTTGCTTTCATTTCATCACCTACCTGTACTCCATACCCTCACGTATCGCATTCGCCAGCTTGCCGGACCGGTGCATAACCCGCCCTGTCTTTGTCACATAATAGGGCAAACGCGCCCAGACAAGCTCTTCGACGGATGGGGTGACCAAATCGCCCTCCATGCCCGCGCATACTATCTCTATCGCGTCATAAGTAAGGATATCTCCGAGAACTCCATTTTTGCCGACGAGCTTTGATCTTATATAGTGTCCCGCACCGGTAAATTCATCCGCGGCCTGCATTATCACGAGTCGACCGGTCTTCTTTACGGATTTCTTAATTGTTTCAAAGTCAGTGGGATAAACAGTTCGGAGATCTATTACCTCCGCATCTATTTTCTCGTCCTTTGCCAAAAAGTCGGCTTCGTTCTTTGCCGCAGAAACTGCTGCGGCACCATACGCGACAACAGTAAAGTCCTTGCCCGGGCGCACGATATTCGCCTTTCCAAAAGGAATAACATACGGCTCAACGGGCACATCCCTTGAAAACTCCGGCAAACTTGCCGCGGAAATCTCAAGGATAAGCGCGACTGGGCCATCGTAGTAATAGCAGGCGCGTACAAGACCTACAAGGTCATATGCGTTTGAGGGAAACAGTATTACAAGTCCCCTCGTGGGAAGAAGTTCGGCCTCTACATATCGCTCGTGATACTCTCCCGACCCGCCACTGCGCACAACGCCGCAGGGAAATACCGAGACAAACCTGAACTTCATTTTTCTCTGGTACCATTGGATGCCCGCGACTTTGATAAACTTTTGCGCCTCTGCTCCGAACCAGCCAAATTGAAACTCGGCAAACGGCTTTGAGCCGTAAAGCGCGCGTCCCCCCGCTGTCTCGATAATTGCGGATTCGGAAAGCGGAGCATTCCAGATCCTGGCAGGACCAAACTCGCCAATAAGGCCGTCCAATAGATTAACCTTTCCTTCTTCTACGCGCGCGCCCCGGGTAAGCCCGAGTACTCCGCCCTCCTTACTCCCCGAATCTTCCCCGAGATAAATCACTCCGTCATCCCCGCGCATTAACTCGGTGATTATCCAGTTGTAGGCGGTTTTATAATCCATCTTTACGGAATTGCCTGCATTAACCGCCGAGGATTCCGGCTCCTTTGGAAGAGTCCTCCAATCAATGGGCGGGAAAATGGACCTATCCTTTTTGTCCTCTTCTACGGTAATTGCCCGCTCCAGAAGCACTTCCTGTGCAAGCGACAAGAGCGATTGCTCCTCCTCTTTGCGAATTTTCCCGGCAGTTTCTTCGTCAGCCGCCTCTGTATCAAAAAGAAAGTGCGGATATAGAATTGGGTCTGCACTCCATGCCGCGTGAAACTCCTCCATGTCATCAACCCCAAAAACGCTCTCGACATTCGCTAGGTCCTGGCGGGTATCAATAGGACCCCGGTACTTCACCTGATCCTGATTGTGGCCGGTGCCTCGATATGTGTCGACTACCATAAGCGTAGATCTGCATTCCTGCGCACGCTTTATAGCCTCTTCGCATTCGTGGTAATAAGTTGCGATATTATCGCTATTCACCTCTACGCCGACCATGTCGCCATAAGCATTTTCGCTTACGCGTTTCACAAGGTTAGCTGCGCCATACTCATCTATCGCATCAGCGAAAAGTGAGTATTGATTTTTTACAATTACAAAGATCATCGGCGCGCCGCGCACGACCTTGAGCTCACGTAATAGAGGCGTTACAAAGTTCTCGCCGTAGCGTTTTACGAATTCGTCAATGCTCCACTTATAGTTGCTTGTCGCTATATAATTTCGCGCCTCATGTATACATCCCTGTTGCTCCGAGCCCTCACCATAAAATGCTATTGCAATTGGACGTTTTTCGGGTGAAAGATCCGCCCACTCATTTCGAAAAATTTCCTGGCCATAGCCAACAGCAGTACCTACCATTCCGGCCATATCGGAATACATAAACGGCAATATTCTACACGCAAGACAGCCCCAGTGTATGTTGCCGTCCCGCCCGAGGTTGCCGCCGGTAGCGCGGCCGAAATGGTTGCGAAAGATTTCCTTGATATGATTGTGGCCTTCATTGTCGGTAATCAGTTCACCTTTTGCAGTTGCCAAACTCCATTGCGTACGGTGGTCGCCGCTTACCAGCGACTCCATAAGTATGCCCGCTTTATAAAGCGCGAACATCGGAACAACCGATACGGCCTCCTGCCTTATGTGCAAAAGGCACGCGCCGAATACTTCCCTCCGGTTTTTGGCAATCGCCAATCCCAAAGCGCCGGAGCGCGCAAGCCATCGATAGAGCTTCAGGGCATCTTTTTTTGTAAGCGTCACCGCAATGCCTCCTGTTTATTTTTCAAAATACAAATCCAAAAACGATGCCTCGGATAAATTATCTTGACACGAAAAATACGAAAATGCAATAATAGAATTATGCTTAAAAGTGTAGCGCATAAAGACATTACCTGGATAGATATCCAGAATCCAAAACCGGCAGACATTAAATACTTACGGAAAAATTTTAATTTCCATGAGCTTGTATTGGAAGAGCTCATGCATCCCGGGCACCGCCCGAAAGTGGAGCATCACGATGATTATATATTTCTCATTCTCTACTACCCCGCTTTTAATAAAATCAAAAAGGAAACGTTCCCCCGCGAAATTGACATACTTGTCACAAAAACACACATCATCACAAGCCATTCCGAAGCGATAATACCCATAAAAACTCTATTTGAGCAGATAGGCCAATATGCCACCGCAAAAAAGGAGTACATGTCCGAAAGTACGGGCCATTTACTTTTTTATATTGTAAATGGAATCCTTGAAAACGCGCTCGTAAAACTTGAGCATATAGAAAATGAAGTAAATTATATAGAAAGTGAAATTTTCAAAGGCGAGGAGCATAGAATGGTACTTGAGATATCGGTGGCAAAACGTGATATTATTGACTTCCGGCGTATTCTTGCTCCCCAGGCGTCTGTAATAGAATCCCTTGCGGACGATGGTTTGAAATTTTTCGGAAATGAGCTAAAGCCGCATTTTGAAGATTTGCGCGGTACTTTCGGTATTGTCTGGAATGAAATTCAAGATCATAGAGAAACCATACAAGCCCTTGCCGAGACAAACGAATCTTTGCTTTCAACCAAGATAAACGAAATAATCAAAGTCCTCACCGTATTTTCCGTAATATTCATGCCGCTGACATTAATCGCGAGTATTTGGGGAATGAATATTAATAAGATGCCCCTTACATCCGCAAACGGGTTCTGGGTGATTATTGGAATAATGGCAGGCGTGCTTGTTTCAATGATCGGATACTTTAAGAAAAAAAGGTGGCTATAAAATTACATGATACCCTATCGCGCAAAGACAAGCGGCTGAATCCTCGATCCGGTAAGAAGATCGAGATTTTTGTATGCGGGCCGACTGTGTATGACTATTCGCACATAGGACATGCGCGTACATATATTGCTTTTGACGCTTTTGTAAAATATCTCAAATCACAGAGCTACGAGGTTCGCTATGTGCAGAATATCACAGACCTTGATGACAAAATTATTGCGCGCGCCGGGGAGCTTGGGCAGTCAGCCGAAACCCTTGCGCAAAATTTCGAGAAAGAATACTACCATGACATGGAAACGCTCGGTGTTGACTCGGTAGATAAATATGCGCGCGCAACCGATTACATTCCCCAAATAATTTCCCAGGTACAAAGATTGATTGATAAAGGGTACGCGTACGAAATTGAAAAAGACGGAATATATTTCGATATTTCAAAATTTAAAAATTACGGCAAGCTTTCGGGCCGGACATCGGAGCAGGCGGAGGATGCGGTGTCCAGGATAGACGAATCAGTAAAGAAGCGTAACAAAGGCGACTTTGCCATCTGGAAAATTTCTAAACCAGGCGAGCCAAAATGGAAAAGTCCCTGGGGGGAGGGACGTCCGGGTTGGCACATAGAAGATACTGCGATTACAGAGACCGAATTTGGGGCACAGTACGACATCCATGGCGGTGCGCGCGATCTGTTATTTCCCCACCACGAATCTGAAATAGCTCTGATGGAGGCACTATCACGAAAGTCACCGCTTGTGAATTATTGGACGCATACGGGATTTCTCACAGTGCATGGGGAAAAAATGTCCAAGTCGCTCGGAAACTTTATCACCATACATGAATTCCTAAAAATGCACGCGAAAGAAACACTGCGGCTATTTGTGCTGTCCAGCCACTATCGCTCGCCGATTGACTATAGCGAGCAAGCTGTCTCGCAGGCCGACACGAATGTGAAGCGGTTAGCGGAGTTTTATAATAAAGTCGGGAAACTGGCACAAGAAACTCCGTCAGCCCGCGGAATAAAAAATGAAGGCACGAATTCTAAGTTCAGGTCATTCTGGCAGGAGCTTGCCCGCGACTTCAATACCCCCAAAGCCCTGGCAGTAGTTTTTCAACTGATCCGCAACGGCAACTCGCGCATCAGTGAAAATAAGCTTACTCCAAAAGAGGCTGGCCAAATTTTAAACTTTTTGGATGAAGTAAATAAGCTTTTCGGCATTATACCCGACACGGAAACAACCTCGGTGCCCGAAGATATTGCGGCATTGGCTAGCGAACGGGAAAAATTGCGCAAAGAAGAAAAGTGGAAAGAGGCAGATAAGATCCGTGCCGCGATAGAAAAAATGGGCTACATAATAGAAGATACATCCCGCGGCCCGGAGATAAAAAAATAAAACCCGCTTAGAAAAGCGGGTTTGTTCTAGAGAAAATCTCTAAGCTGCCTTGAGTATTTTGGATGCCGTAACTTCTTCAAGGCGCTATTCACGATTTGCCTGGCCCTTTCTCTTGTTATGCCGAATTCATTCCCGATTTCTTGAAGGGTTCTGGGTTTATCATCGTCCAGGCCATATCTCAAAGATAATACCCTGGCATCGCGAGGTCTAAGCGTATCCAGCGCATCTCGAAGCATATCCTTCATATTCCCGGTAATAGCCAGATTTTCAGGACGGGACTCTTGATCATCAGCAATGAAATAGCCAAGCGGATTTAAATCAGCAAAATCTTCTCCCCTCTTGCTCGGCGCAATAGCTTCATCGAGTGAATAGGTTTCTCTTGCCGCCAGTTGCAAATTTTCTACCGCCTCAAGGGTTAACTTCATTTCCTGGGCCAATTCTTCAGGAGAAGGTTCGTGCGTCAATTCAACCGTAAGCCGTCTTTGAGTTATATTAAGTTTGTTTATTTTTTCTACCGCATGCACAGGGACGCGAATGATTCTTTCCCGATCGGCAATCGAACGCGTGATGGCTTGGCGTATCCACCAAGTCGCATATGTTGAAAACTTATAACCCTTGGCATAGTAAAACTTTCCTTCCGCCCTCATTAGGCCAATGTTTCCTTCCTGAATCAAATCCAATAAAGACAGTGAGGAGCATCGCGGCGCGTATTTTTTGGCTATACTTACGACCAGGCGCAGATTGTGCTCTATCATTAGTGGACGTACCTCGTGTGCTTTTGCTTCTTTCCTTAACATGGTCCAGCGGGCAATGAGCGCGGGCGAGGCCTCAAAACCTTCCCCCTGCCACTTGTCAAATAGGTGCGTTATGGTCTCAGCGAGCTCCCTTCGTTTTCCCAACGATCTTTCGTCCTTGCGTGTCATCAGAGGATACCGGCTAATCTCGACAAGATAAGCACTGACCGGATTCGCAATAAGATCAATGTCAATTTCGTCGGTTTTGTCTGCTTTTCCTTCGTATTCCGCGATTTGGCGCAATTCTTCTTCGACTGGTTCTTCTTCGTCCGGTACCTCGGCAAAGCCAACAAAATCATCGTGCGCGATCTCGTCTATTTTTTTATCGGTATACTCAGTGCCAACTAAATCGGAAATCCCATAAATATCTTCGCCGCTTCGCTTCCCTTGCATAACTTGCACCTCCAGGATGTATTCATAGTTTGTGATAGAACTGGCTATTCAAAATTACAATTGACTTGCCGAAGAAGGCAGACATTTGTCTGCCAATCTGCGCGTTGGGGATTATTTATATTTTCCCTAGTTCGCTTCGGTAAGGCGGCGAAGCCACTCCTTACCAGGCCGGATGTACGGCCTCCGGGCGTTGATAACCTAGTCCCGGAACTAGGCAGCTCCTCCGCCAGGCGGCTCCTCGAGCAATTCCTTTAACGCGAGTTCAGTGAAGGTGGCCGCAGGGCCCATATCACGTCCCGCAGATTCATTGCTCTTCCTCTCCGCTTCCTCTGTCAGGAACTCCAGACAGCTGTTGCAGACAGTATGAGAATTATAGATGCTAAGCCGCACCTGCTTGCCTCGTTGGAAATGTAGCTCGCAGTACCTCCCGTCGACATACTTCGCATTGGGCACGACCTTAGCAGCGGCAGCGTCACCTATGGAGAAACCAGTGGGAGCAAAAATTTGATGATCGGCCATTTTTTGCCTTCCTTCTTTTTATTTCCGGTTTTATAAAAGAACCCAGGTGCGCTCGGTACCCCCCAAGAGCACTTGGGTTCCCCGCTCAAATAACTTAACCAAATATATGTGTGAGCGGAATACCCATTCCCAAGCCCTGCGCCTGCGCCATTCTTTTTTCGAAGGCATTGTTATTACTATTGTAATGCCCGAATGCGAAAATTTTGTCAAGCGTTCTTGGCAAAATAAACGGATAAACATAGTCTTAGTCGTTTATTTTGACTCTACAGAGACAATCTCAAAACTTAAATTTTGTCACGAAACTCCCTCTATTATCACGGGTTTTCTTACCTTGAATTCATAAAGTCGTGCTGGGCGATGCCTGCCCACCTGCTTTTTCGGTGTCCTGCGGAGCATTTTCAGCGATAGAATCTTGCGCTGAAAATTACGTCGATCCAGGGGCCTATCCAGTATTATCTCGTAAACTCTCCTTAATTCCGAAAGGGTAAAGCGCGACGGAAGCAAGCTATACGCTATATTCGTATATTCAAGCTTCCACCGCAAACGCTGAAGGGCATATTTCGCTATATTCTTATGGTCATACGCTAATTTTGGCAATTTGAGAACATCAAACCATCCGATGTCGGAATATTTTGTGGTAGTGATAAGTTTTATTCCGCCATCCGTCCCCTTTGACGAAATCGGGCCACTATTTATAAGAGCGAAATACGCGATAGAAATCACCCGGCCATTCGGATCACGTTTAGGATCGGAAAATGCATACAGCTGCTCAAGATACGGACTTCGCACTCCGGTCTTTTCCCGCAACTCGCGTTTGCTAGCGGCGTCAAGAGATTCCTCGGAATCGATAAGCCCGCCCGGAAATGCCCATATGCCGGTAAATGGCTTTTTCTTCATCCGGATTAAAATAACTTTCAGAGCATTATCCTGCACTGTGAAAATCACTATATCCACGGCTACCCTGATGCTTTGAGCTATTTGTGTCATTTAGACATTATAATATAACTTTAATAAAAAGCCAGGGGATTTCCCTAGCTTTTGACTTCCGGCGGCTCCCAGCCCTCCGGCATAAAAGACCAGTCAAGCATAGGCCTGCGCTTGTCCTTATTCATAAGCGCCTGCGCCATCCTATAAAGATCAGTGCCTGTTTTATGACTGAAGGTAGTCCGTGAATGCTCGCCGGCCCGTGCTTCAAATTCGTCAAATCCAACCTTACCGGGATTTGATTCCACGTGCGAGGGATTCGCAAATACCTGCCTTACACTATAATCCCCTTCTTCCCGGCTAAAGGGAGCGCTCTGCAGCTTCATGCCGTGCTTTTTGGTATGCTCCAAAAACTCCTCAAACCTCTCTTCCCGTGGACGATACGCGACATGCTGCACGGTGCGATCTCCGTGCGTTTCTTCAAAAACGGTCACGTGGGATTTTTCTTCTCTATCTATCCCTGCGACAAGCGCGATAGAAAACTTTCCAAAGTCAATGGTCCAGAGCATCATACTACTCTTGCCTTTCGGATCAACATCGTCACTGCGAAGAGTTAGCTTCCCGCCCAGTGCATCGATATACCACCAGCCCCACTTTTTTATAGTGTCCGGCCTGACAACGTAGGTAATATGATCAACTGTTTCAAGCCATGGCTGATTTGCGCCCTCTCCATGCCAACTTTGCGGATTCTCCATAATGCCTCCGGTCAATTTTTATCTAAAGAACTCCGATATTTGTTATAGCAAGAAAACAAATTTTTGGGAAGAAAAAACCCCGAACCACATAAGACTCGGGGCGCGCCGTCCAAATTGGACGGCTTAGTATCTACATTCTTGGAATGTATTGCCTGTATAGCCCAATTTTCTCTTATAGTATCTGATGTCGGCCGGTCTGCCAGTTGCCTTGGCAAGGTTGTCGCTTAACTTCACAGTGCCCTGGCCATTTGCCTCAACAAGCTTAACCACCAACGACAAAGGCTTAAAACAAAGATCGTTTGTAAGATTGGTTCCCCACCCAAATCCCAAATTAATTCTTCGGGAGAAACGGCTTTGGAGTTTTACGATTGTATCAACGTCGAGCCCGTCGCTAAAAATCAGCAATTTTTCCTTGGGATTAATATCTTTATCTCTATAAAATCTAATTGCCTTCTCGGCAAAAGCAAACGGATCCCCCGAATCCTGCCGCAAACCCTTCCACGAATGGGCCTGCTCACGAGTCATTTGGCTAAAGAAAAAATCCGTACCCCAAGTGTCGGTAAGGGCGATGGATAATCCCCAGCCATATTCAGCCCACCAATCCTCAAGAACTATATTTTGTGCTTTTCGTATGTCCTCGCCTATTGATTGCAATATTGATGCTGTCGCCATATCCCTTTCATGAGCCGAAGTACCCATTGGAACAAGGCTATACTTATTAGCCAGCGCCACGTTTGATGTGCCGAGAAATTGTTCGGGGACTTCTTCCCTCAGAGCATTTACTACATAATCTTGCCATTCCCGCGAAAATCTTCGCCGTGTGCCGAAATCAGAAAATCTTATATCAGGATTTCGGTGAAGAGCTTTAATCTTTTCGCCAAGCCGGCATTTGCCCACTGCGAGCACGTTGTCGCGCCCGAAACGACTCAATTGAGCCATTTTAGCTCTGTAATATAGCTCATTGATTATCGCAAGCGCTATGGTCTCCCAGTAAATAGCTTCTGCCCAATTTCCAAAAAACTCCGTGACGTATCCGTCGCCATTTTTTTCGAGATAATAATCGGGCAGCCGCAACTCTCGCAAGAACGCAAGATAATCCGCGCTAAACATCCGTGCGCCATATTCATCAGTCCCTAGTAGGTAATGCAAATCACTATTGGTGAACCGGAGCGTTCGAACATGATCAAGCTCATCGCGCAATTCCGCCTCGTCAATAAAGTCCGTAAGACGTACGCCGGATGTCCTGTTCTTAAAGGCGTATTTTACTGGCACCTCAGGAGACCTATGAAAGACCAGCTGCCCCATGGTGAACTTGTAGAAATCTATGTCAAGAAGTGAGGTGATAATCGGCATTTAGACTATCTCCTTGACCACCTCAATCTTATTACGCGCCATCTCGTAAAGCGCCCACACATGATGTACATCGCCTAGGTGCGGCATTGCGCCGATTTCTTCAGCGACATCAATCGGCAGGTCAAACGTTTGTACGCAATTTTCCGGAATTATCACACGCATATCTTTTTGATGCTGATTTGCCCACATCCGAAGGTGCATCGCAAGCTCACGCACGCAAAGGTCAGTGCAGTTTCCAGCAATCACAGCAATGCGCATATCCTGTGCCGCCAAGTATTCATCAAAACTTTCTCCGAACACAGGCTCCATGCCCCCTGGATAAATCGGATGTGTATAGGGCGACGGTTCGTACCGCTTGTCTCTACATGACCATGCGGGGGTCAGCGCATTCTTCGGAAAGATTATAAACTTGTCGAAAAATGGAAGTTCTGTAAGCTCGGGAATTGTCTGAGCTTCTTCGGTACCGGCAATACCATGCTCCGGAAATGCTTCAAATTCCTTTGCGGCAGGGTCGTGCCATTCCTGCACAAGTACGAAATTCTCAACACCCGCCCCGTGCATCTTCGCTAATAATTCAGCGACCGGTTTTGAAATAGCATCCACGCGCGGGCTTGCAAGATTACCTTTTTTGCAAAAACCCTTGATCATGTCGGCAGAAAAAACATAGGTGTATTTTGCCGCCTCGATGTCGGGTATTATTTCAGTTAAATTTTCCGATGAAAGATTTTCAAACCATTTATGGATAACTTCGCCCTGCATACGCATCTGTCTTCTAAACCCTGTGCTACTAAGCTCCATAACGTTACCTCCTATTTTGATAAAGTTTATGCTTTCTGATATATTCGGCGATTTTTTCTCCCGTGTATTTCTCGGTATCCATCCCTTCACGATTCAAAACCCGTATTCGAGTGCTTGAGATATCCTCATACGTACTCCTCACTCGCACAAAGGGCTTGGGGAGCGTCCCCATGGGCAAAGGATACCCCGACCGCTCCGCTACCAGTATTTTCTCTTCCTGTTCTAAATCTTCCCAACGATACCACTGTTTGTGTGAGCCGCTAGTAACAATATCCGAGCCCACACACCAGTAAAATTGATGCGCCGGGCGGGTCTTTCGAAGATAGTGCAGGACATCGACAGTATAACTTTTTCGAAATTTATATTTATCATCCTCGCTCATCTCCGCTTCAACTGGGGATGCGTATATTGATACGGCGGGATCTTCGAGGAGCCGGCACATATTTACTCTATGCTCCCACGGAGCAACATCTGCTTTGCCAAATGGATGATTGTATGTAGGAATAAACAAGACCCGATCCACAAAGCCAGACCGTTGAAATGCTTCTGCCGCGGCACGGTGGCCCAGGTGCGGCGGATTGGCGCTTAGCCCCAGACATCCTATTCTCATGATTATCACCTCACAAATTGAACTTATTTATTATCGGCATTCTGCGGCCTATACCAAACGCCACAGGGCTTATGCGACTGCCTATCACTCCCTGCTGACGCTTGAATTCGCTTCCTCTAATAAGTGCTTGTGCTACCCGTAAAACTTCTTCTTCACTAATTCCCTGTTCCTTGCAAAAACCGCTTAAGATGATCTCATCGCTTGTCATGTATTCTTCTATATGAAGGCGGAGCAGAGGATCGAGTTTGGAATAGGGAAGCAGCGAATCCGTGTCTTTTTGATCTTCACGAAGCTCGGCGGACGGCGCCTTTTCTATAATTGCCCGCGGAATAATCTCCTGTCCCGCGCGCTTGTTCATGTATTCGGCAAGCCGGTAGACGTCGGTCTTATAAACATCCAAAAGCGGATTAAATCCGCCGACCATATCGCCGTACAGAGTACAATATCCTACTGCCACCTCCGACTTATTGCCTGTGGATAGCACTATTACGCCGGGATTGTCGTTTGAATACATCATCAATTTATTGCCGCGAACCCTCGCCTGAATATTTTCAATGCTTACCGGATTTTGCATCGGGCCGAAAGCCCTCTCGTGCGAGTTTATAAACTCATCCACTTCCCGCTGGATGTTTACGATTACGAATCCTTCGTAAATTCCCAAGTTATAAGCAAGACGCCTTGCGTCATCGATGCTTCCCTGCGATGAATATTTGCTCGGCATGGACACTAATGTCACATTTTCTTTGCCAAGGGCCTCGCATGCAAATGCGGCGACAACTCCCGAGTCAATCCCGCCGGATAATCCGATTACAACACCCCGCATCCCCTGTTTGCGCACATAGTCCTGTATCATGAGAACCAATGCGTCATGGATCTGAGCAATACTGCTGCTCACTTTGCTGATTTTTCCACGAGAGAAACCGCTTTGCTTATCAATACCATAAAAATCGAAGGGGATAATTTCGGCCCTTGGTATTTCAAGATCATTCAGCCGGATATCTTTGAGCCTCGACCTTGCCACATCAGCGAGATCCAAATCCGCGTAAAGTATTTTTTCCCGGAATAAAGGAGCTCTTGCAATAAGGTTTCCGCTTGGGCCCATAACCATGGAGTCCCCGTCAAAAACTATGCCGTCCTGTCCGCCAACCATATTGCAATAGAGTACAAAGACTTGATTGTCTCCGGCCCGGGCACGTATCATGTCCTCTCTGTATTTTGGTTTGCCTACATGGAAAGGCGAGGCGTTGATGTTCACAACAACTTGCGCGCCATTTAAGGCAAAGTCCGGCAAATAGTTTTGCTGGTACCAAATATCTTCGCATACAGTAACTCCGAAGATAAGATTTTCCGAAACAAATACCTTACTCGGCTCATCATCCCCGGGCCGAAAATAGCGCAATTCGTCGAACACGCCATAGTTTGGAAGCCTGCGTTTATCTTGATGCCTCGCATGCGTTAGGGGAAAACCATTCGTCGAATCGGCCGGAAGGAAAATCTTTGCAGAATTTCGAAGGCCTTTCCCACGACGCACGTTTCCCCAAACCACAATGACACTTCCGCCATGCCTATCCTCATTGCGCCTCTGCAAAAATCCAAAAAAATCCTTGTCCGCTTTTTCAAGATCCCGGTTTATGCCATCATAGAGCAGATTATCCTGCGGCGGGTATCCGGAAATAACAAGCTCCGGGAATACCACAAGATTAGCCCCGTTGTTTTCTGCCTCAACGACCCATTCTTTCATTTTCGAAATATTGCAGGCAAGATCGCCGACAACCGGATTCATCTGGCAAAGCGCAATTCGTAAATTTGCCATGTGAGTACACTCCGTATATTTAGATTTCAAAGAACGTTTTTTTATACCACATTTCATACTACGACTTCAGTGTAGCTATGCCACGGTTTGTGTCAAGTGGACAATTAGTATTGGCGAAAAAAAATATGGATGATGTATCCCGGATTAAAGTAGATTGAAAAGTTTCCCTATAAAAAATACATAGAGTATGAGATAAAAGGCCCCCTCCCACATATGTATCCTGCGGGATATCCCCGACACGACAAACAAAAGCGTAGCAGCTGCCATCACCGGCAAGCCAATAGAAAAAGTCTTCTCATCCAGAGGTAGGGTTGTAAAAAGACCAGGCAAGCCAATAACCACGAGCATATTGAATAAATTTGATCCAAAAATATTACCCAAAGCTATCTCAGACTTTCTCTGCACGGCAGCCCTTACGGAAACAATAAGCTCGGGGAGCGAAGTTCCAATAGCTATAGCAGTAATAGCAATAACGCCCGCGCCTATATTCAGCATGTCAGATAAGTTTATTACCGACTCTACAAGGTACTTTGCTCCTAAAAACAAGCCAATAGCCCCTGCGGCAAGAAGGCCAAAATCCCGCAGCGCGATCCTCGGTATTTCCGCTATCTTTTTTGAAACTTTTGATATATATGCACTGTTTTTTTTGATAAAAACCGCCAGTTCCGTATCTTCCTCGGTTTTTACATCGTCTCTGTGCAGTATGGTATATGCGAAATAAACACCATAGGTAATAAGCAGTATTACCGATTCAAAAAAGGTTACCTCCCTATCCCAAGCCACGCCAATCATTAAAGTTGTTCCTATCGCAAGCAATGGCAGGTCTAGATCGATTAAATTTTTAGTAACGACAAGCCGTCTGCCTATTACCGTTGAAAGGCCCACGACCAAAAGAATATTTGCAATATTTGACCCCACGGCATTTGCCACAACAATTTCGGGAACACCTTCAAATACCGCAATAAAAGATGAGATTAGCTCGGGAAGAGATGTTCCTAGGCCAACTATTGTAACCCCCACTATAAAAGGCGAGAGGCCAATGACAAGACCTATCCGCTCGGCACCCGAAAGCAGCCAACCCGCGCTTTTTACAAGCACCGCTAATGAAATTATAAAAACTATTATCCAAACTATTGCCATAATTATTTATTATATATCACATTATATTCCGCCACAACAAAAAGCGGGCACAATTATGCGCCCGTCTATTATTATTTAATGGCCAAAAAAACCGCGTGCGATCGCATCCGGAACAAGAAACAGGGCTATATCATTAGCTTCACAAAATTCCTTGACTTCTTTGTCGCGCACAGAGCCGCTGGAGGCAAGTATCGTCCTGATGCCTGCCCTAGCGAGAGTTTCCGGCCCATCGATAAAGGGAAAAAAGCTGTCGCTATAAGCAACCGCGCCGTCCGTGTCGTGGCTCGCGTCTTGCGCGCGCTTTATGGCAAGCTCGCAGGCCCCGACTCTGTCCTGTTGGCCAACGCCGTTGCCGATAAGCATTCTGTTTTTTACCAGTGTTACCGTATTGCTGTTGCTCGTGGACCCTATTGCCCAAGCAAGGAGCGCGTCTTCTTTCTCCCCTGCCCCCGCCATTCTGCCGATTTCTTCTACTTGAGGATCGTTCAAATTTAAAACAAATGTATAATTTGGCTGCTTTAGCAATCCTCCCCGCACAAGGCGAAACCGTGTTTGCAGGTCAAGTTTTTTGCAATCCACAAGATTAAGTGAAGGATTTTCAATAAGCCGGCATTTCCCGCCCTTTCTGCCCAGCACCTCCAGCGCCCCTGGACTGAAGGATTGGGCCGCCACGATATCGAGTAGGCGACGCTCGCCATTTTGCATATTGTATTTTGAAATAAGCCCGGCAAGGGCATCCCCTATTTCAAAATTTACAATAACGGCTCCTCCGAAGATAGCCCGCGTATCCCCCGTTATCATTTTTTTTATGGCCTCTATAGGACTGCTTGCCACTGCGGCTCCGCAAGCGTTGCCGTGCTTTACCGCAACGGCGATAAACGGTACATAGGACCTGTTGAGCTCGAAAACAGCCGCGATATGAGTAAGTGTCTGGAGCATGCGGTCCAAGTCCGCAAGATTATTGTAACTTGGCTCGCTGCCCGCAACGGATATAAATTTATCAATTGCAAGCGGATCCTCTGACCCGACACTCACAAGCGACGCGGGCGTCTGCCACGCATTTTCGCCGTATTTACATGACATGGCTTCCGCGCCAACGGCTCCGTCGTAAAAGCCCCCGCTATTATGCCTGGCAGAAATCAAGCAATATTTAGCCACAACTGCTTCCGCTTTTGCGGCAAGTTTGTTAAGGAACTCTTTTTCGTCTGGCCGGCCAATTTTAAGCCAGTCAAGCACTGCACATCTGTCGCGAGGG